>Ga0105055_10011567_pt1 | contig 10872 bp, 2 predicted proteins | sample BON03_FD_78090 | JGI IMG/M metagenome (GOLD analysis project Ga0105055, IMG submission 78090) | Freshwater microbial communities from Lake Bonney liftoff mats and glacier meltwater in Antarctica - BON-03 | ecosystem: Environmental > Aquatic > Freshwater > Ice > Glacier meltwater | place: Lake... | reverse complement strand
TCTGCACGTCTCACGGATGCGTGTGCGTGTGCGTGTGCGTGTGCGTGTGCGTGTGCGTGTGCGTGTGCGTGTGCGTGTGCGTGTGCGTGTGCGTGTGCGAGCACGTGTGTACGTGTGTATATGTTTGTGTGCGGGTGTAAAGAACGGAGGTTCCAGTTTTCCAGTTTTCAGGAGGACTCAAGTATTCTATCAGTGTCCACGTGTTCAGGGATTCCAATTTATTACCGGTGTCCATTTTTCTATAGATAGATTTCTTCTAAAGTGCTCTGTGTCTGATCCTCAGCAGGCGACATCACGACACACATTAAAGGTTGTTTGCAATTTTTTTGTGACTATGTGTTCATGATCTACGGACAAAGCTCACAACACGCTGTCTTTTGAAGCACATGACGCGACATGAGATGCTCAAAAGGAAATTCGAACGTCAAAGATAGACTTTTGGAAATGAAACGATCCACGAACTTATTTTCCCGCTTTAGACCCTGCCAATGCCTTGCCCACTATTACCATGATTTGCTCGTTTTTGAGTCAACTTTTGACACCGGTCTTCAAGAGCAGACCTTAGACATCAAGAGAAAATCATCTTCTGAATGTCTTCTGCCCCTCCTGCATGGTTGCATTTTGGTTGCCTTGTAATCTTAGAAAACCAAGTCCTCTATCATATGATCCCTTGATCTCTCTTCTTGTAATGTATATATGCATGCGTGAGTGTATGTATGTATGCATGTACCCATGTATGTATGCATTCATGCATGTGTGTATGATTTATGTATGAATGTATCTATGCGTGTATATATATATATATATATATATATGTATATATATATATAGATATAGATATATATATATATATATGCATATTTTTATGCATCTATGATATCTGTTTATAAGTGTATTCATATTCCTTGCATGAATTGAGTTTACTTTCCTCTCTGCCATCTCATAAGCTGAAACTGTCCTGTCCTACGGTCTGCAGTAACGACAATGGTTTGCCTACATCCGAAAAATCGTCTTCTCTGGCTTCTTTTCCGCCATTTCTACCTTGAGTTCTTTTTCAGACTTCTTTTCCTCCATGTTTCCTGCAGCCCCTGCCTCCATAAACTGTTCGGCAGCCCTTCCGGTTGGGATCACTTCAATTTCTCTTGCTGAAGGGGGAAGCAACGATAAGCTTCCCGGCTCCAAGATGGGCAAAGGGGAGGCTGCTACTCTTATTTTGAAGGGAGGAGCTATCGATGCAGGGAGCATTTGCGGCACCAGCTTCAGTGCAGAAGCCGACGAACTCCCTGCTGTCGCACCCACCACAGCACCTGCCGCAATTTCGCTTGCGCTTGTGCATTGTCTAAGACGGTTTGCGACAAAACTGCTTACAATATTGGTGCCTTCATCGTCCATGCCATCTTCTACATACATGCTTGCCATTGCGCTCATCATCGGCGTTAATTGTGAATTTGTATTCAGATTCTGCAAAGCAGCCGCAGCCACTGGTCTGGCTGACACAATGGGTATAGTCACAAGATCTGCAGCTACGTGGTAGAGCTCAGTATCGTGGATTGGCGCAGCCCCCCTGAAAAGTGCTGCAGACACACTGGGAATCACTTCCATGGGCTGTGGTACGAAGATGTCTTGGTGCGTACTGGAGTCGTGTGCAAATGCAGGTAACGGCACCACATTCTGCTGGTTGACAATTACAAAATCAGCGACAGGCGCGTCCCGTCCACTCGCATCTGCGCGCGTGGTGGGCACACTTTCCTCTGGCACGCCTTGACTTTCTAACAGGTCCTTTTTGCGAGTGCAGAATCTGTAATACACCACGGCGAAACAGAGCAATAACGCCGCACCACCCACTGCAATTGCGATGATCGTAGTTGTCTTGAACACCATCGACGGATCGCCTGTAACTGTGACTGCATTCGGCAGTGGCACACGCATGACCACGTACGCCGAGAAATGTGTAATGCCCACACGAACAAGGCCGGTTTCTTCATCGGATTCTCCACCGACAGGCTCCCACTGTTTTGTTTCAGGGCTGAGATAGTGTACGATATAGTGATATCCAGGCACCTCATTTTGGGTGATGTTGGAAGTGTTCCCTTTCTTCACGAAGTACCGCAATGAGAGAGTAGCGCTGAAGGCAAATTTCAAATCTTCAGGACTAAACTTTGCGACAGGCCCGCTCTGCACCATAGGAAAAACAAGTTGCTCTAAAACTACGTCGTCATACACAGCGATTACAACGTCTTTTGAGCCCACAAAGCTTTTAGGGAGAATGGCTAAGCTTTCGCCGCTTTTCGTTGTGATGACAGCTCCTTTGGTGCCGTCAACAATTTTGCTAGTGACGGAGGTTGGCAGCCATCGTGTGCCAGTGCAGATGGGCTTGGCCCCTTCTACAGTACGTGAGCACATGTACTCGCACGACAGTCCAAGAAACCCGACTGCACAATCTGCGGAAGCAATTCAAAAAAAATTAGAAAACAATGTCGCAGCGAAACAAAGGAAATGAATATGTGAAATAATACACACCTGTGCGTCCATATGAACAGACAGACGCTTGAATGGTATCACCGCCCGGGCAAAAGAAGCCCCTGTTCCTTTCTACCGTACAGGTTACTGAACACCCGTCGCCGTCGACCGTGTTGCCGTCGTCACACTCCTCCAGTCCCGTTAGTCTCCCGTCCCCACAGCTATGGCCTCCCTTTTTGATTGCTACTGCAAACATCCCTACGTGTGTGCACGCGCACGTCACGGTTGCCGACGTCATGGACAGCGGAGTACATCCCTCCGAGGTCCATTGAGTTTGGTGCCACTGGACACATTCCCAGAAATAGAAATTAGCAAGCAGCACGTCGAACGCCTTGTACATTTCTGCCGTGTCGAGCTGACCATCTGCATCCACGTCGTTCAAGGCAAGCATCGTCTGCAAATCCTCCGACGCTGAATCGCGTACTGGCACGTCTGAAAGAGAGAACATAGAGTTGCTAAGCGCTCCAAGGATACGTGCCTCAACTAGAGGTATCGTCACGAGAAGTCGACCTGCAACTGAAAGAGGCATTTCGATCCTTTGTAATCCAACAGAAACCATTAAGTTGTGGACTTCTGATATTATATCAGGTGCTGAACTTCGTCCCCAGGTGGTTCTCCACGTGGTTACGTGGAGATCTACGAGGCCCTGTGCATTCACCAGCTGCATCAACATTGCTACGTCACTGACTGTTGATGCAGAGAACAGCACCTGCATTGCTCCTGCTGATGTGTCAGCAGGGAACACACGTCCGACAAGTTTGGATGCTTCGAGGGTTGTACTGTATGTTGACACGGTAGCCGAGCCGCACTGTGCTGACGGACACACGTGGCGCGTTTCACCAGCCATTTCCGTACGCATCAAATGGAGCACGGCGATTTGCACGGGCACCATCACCTGTGGCATGATGGATTGCTCGAGCGCGTACGACATGGGTCGTAGCAGAGTGAGAACCTTAGACACAGACACGAGCACATTGTCGAGCAAAGACAGTGCATCACTTGTAGGCAGTGGCTCAATCTCCCTCGAGACGATCAGCGTAGCATTTTCGAGCAGTGTACTGCTCGTCATTGTTGTCTGCACACTTACATCTCCACTCCCTCCAAGCACCGAGGCCAGAGTGCTGAGAGTCTGGAGAGCATTCTCAAGAGTTGGTGGATCTTTCTTGAAGGCTGTTTCGAGCGACATGATATTGTTCGACGTGAGCATTGCATTATCAGTCTCTACTGCGCGAAGAGCGTCTCGTCTGGTCGGACTTGAGCGCTGTCTGAGAGCATGAATTATTACATCTGCATAATTGTGAAACTCGGTGTATTTTCCGAGCTGCAGAAAGAAGTTGATTTTCGACATGATACTCGTGAAATCCAGCGCTACAGGAGCTACGGCTATTGGAGCTGTAGTGAACCGCGACGCCGCACCGAGAGCATCGCGAATCTCCACGCTGATCTCCACGCTGACTTGCGAAGGCAAGTACAAATTCATGAACGATAAGTCTGATGTAGAGAAGAGCACCATGCCGTTAAGAGTGGTGTATCCGAATCTGTATGTCAGACCCTGGTGCATTGTAGCCCAATTCGAGCATTCAACTCTGTATTGATCGTGCGTCGCGAAGCGTACCGACCGTACTGATGCAGGTGGCGTCTTCGACTGCTGGGCCTTAGCAAGCAGATTCATCTTTGGGCTACCCGAGGGCCGACTTATTTTTCGTGCAGTGGCTGGTGCAAAGTCTGCAGACACGTAGCAGCCAGCTCCCAACGTGCATGCTTGCCACTGCAGTCTGTACACAGGATCGGAGAGTGCTGGTGCCACAAATTGCCCGACCTTCCACCAGTTTGCACCTGGGGTTACGTCTTGATCATTCTGAGTTATGGATGACACAAAGCCTTGCTTTCTTTGGCCCTGCTCATCAAGACAGAGGTGACAATACACTTCGACCGTGGCGGGAGCTGCTCCCACCTGCTCTGTTGTGAATACATCATCATAAGTCTGGACCCAAACTTCAGCGGTGCCAGACGAAAGGGCCCGAAATTGGGTAGTTTCGGGACCTTCAAATCCATTTGTATTATCAACGTCGAGAGTTACTGTACCGCCTGCCATGCTGGCTGACGTTGGATCCATGTCCCAGGAAACAAAGTTTTCTCGATCGTCGGCATCAAAGACCCACACGTCGAGGTCTTGCTCGTTTTTCCAGTGTAATACAACACGATCTTGACCTTCTGCCATCTCTGCAACCATTTGCACGTCTATTGCTACCCCAATGTCTGCGACCAACGTGGAGATATATCCTCTATAGAAACCACTGGCCTCGGCCAATATGAGATACTGGCCGTCAACAGGCACTTGCCCATGCGCCTCTCCATCGTCTGAGTTCGAAACAGTGGCAATCAAAGTGCCACAACTTAGGCCAGTACAGCCCATGAATGCTGATACATAGCCCGAATAGATCTCGTACGTAGCACCCAACAACGTAGTGCCTGTGAGCATATCCGTTGCTGACAACTCAACAGGAGCAAGGTCATGACCCGTAGTCTCGGCAATGAGAGAGGCGCCTGGATCAGCAAGCGACACGCTGCAAGTCCCTGCACTTGGCGGACGATTCACAGTGATCTTTTTGGTAGATGATCCACCAAGAAGGTCACCGTTAACGTATGCATGGATCGCAAATTCATATGTGCGACCCTCCAAGAGCGAGCCAGGTTCTACGATCAATGTGCGTCCTGTTGTGTCCAAAGAAACTTTGGTCTGTTCTCCGTCTATGGTCCACTCGAATTCAGAGCACTGCATGCATGTACTCTCACGAAGGATCAGTCTTTCGTTAGGGTTGATCCAATGAATACCATCCTTAAACACCGTCCCAATGCAGTCGATGGAGGTCTGGGGCACATCTGTCTTGCCGATTATTAGTCGTGTCCGATCCACTGCAGATCTCATTCCTTTAGTCACCACTAACTCAATCTCAACCTCTGTATTCATCGAGAACGCTGCAGTTGGGATCGAAATGCGGACTGTGTTTGAAAAGCGCAGTATTTGCAACGTCTGAGCGTGTCGACAAGGCACATCTTGCCATCGACAACTCCATGTGTAGTCCATTGCACCGACTGCATTATCTGGATCATATGAGCCCTCTCCGCTGAGCGCAAACGTGCTAGTACTTGCGGGGACAACCGTGGATCCACCCGTCAATACTGCCACCAACTCCGATTCTACAACGCTAATGAGGACCTGAAGCTGAACTGTCTGCGGTTGCTGAGAGGCAAGTATCGCATTGACGTTGAATGTATACGATCCGATCGGCAAGGTGCCACCAGGAATGTATAGAGAGGGAGTGTCTCTGGCCAAGTATTCCAGAGGCACTGCGTTGTCAGTTTTCTCACCAAGAACTGCCTGGCTCCATTCGAAGCGCAGTGCAGCTGCCTCAGACCCTGGACACGATGAGAAGGCAGCCTTGGACTTGATGATCACGTTTTGATGAGCGAAATACACCGGTAAGCTGCTCAATGATATCATGGGAATCGGCATCAAGGTCTTAAAAATTGTGACAGATTTTAGTGTGCTGGATGCACCCATGAAATTTGTGCCTGTGACTGCAATTGTGTATTGCATACCGGCCACAAAAAGGTCTGATGAATCCAACTGCAATATACTGGTCGTTGTTGAGGACAATTTCAAGCAGAGCGCAGGAAATTCTTCGCAGCTGCATGACAGACACTGCCAACGGAATGTCAGGGGTCGGGACGCTGCCCCGACGCTAGCACGAAGCACAGCGTCATCGCAGGGACCTATGAAGCGCGGACCGAAGATTGAAACAGATGGTGGGATGGCCTTCGTTGGCGCCTGCACTCGTGCTTGACAGCTGACAAACCCACCTAGTCCGCTGACGTGAGTGAGGATATCTGACCGAATGCCGACGACATCATTCGTTTGAATCTGTGCCCGCTGTCCAAACGACACCAAAAACTCTCGAGAGTGGACCCACATACACCTTGGATTGAGCCCCATGAGCGCCAAACTTGCATTCGTAAGGACGTTCGTACAAGTCATTTGCATCTTGTCGAGTTGCTTACTGTTGGTCTCAGAGTCAAACACGAAACGAACGCCCGCCCCACTGGATTCGAAATTGGCAGAAAGCAGCCTTGGCACTTGAATGTACCGAAAGGTGGTTGCAACCGTGGCTGCCATCATTTTGCTGGCAGCAACGGCCTCGAGATTAGTGATCGTCAAGTCGACCCGTACATCTTGCCTCTGCCCAATCAGAGGCGGAACCCGCACAGTAAAGGTTGTTTTTTCCATGGAGGACGAAACGAGGTCTTGGACAACGCCAATGTGCTTTGCAAAGAATATCTCAAGCTGCTCTTTTTGCTTCACCGCGCCAAAATTTGTCACTGTCATCTCCAAGATTTCTCCCCCGATTTCTCCACCCTGGCATACACCTACTTCCGAGGCAGTATTTGCACAAGTTACTCTAACTCTCGAGTCGTAGAAGAGGAAGTCAATGCTTGCCGCGTTGTCAACTGTGTTTACTGTCAAAAAGGACCATCCTACTTGATTGAATGAAGGTGAAAGGATTTTGATCATTGTATCGTCACCATCAGAAAAAACTATTTGCAGAACAGTTCCATTGCGCCTCTCATTTCCAAAAAAGACGGAAACCTCAGAGGTCTTCGAAATAAGAGGAAAGTATGCAAGTGTGAGCACAAGCTCATCGCCTCCTGCTCCGTCAGCACTGTCAGGTGAGCAGGACACAATTTTTGGGGTTGCAGGCACAGATTCAAACGATGAGATCCCGGTCATTTCTGCCCGAGTAGAAACTTGCAGATCCACAGTAGGGATTACCGAAACTGCCAGTCTTGATGCAATTGCCAACCTTGGGACTATCACCGGGACTCGAACTTGGATCATGTCGGTACTGAGGACAGCATGTATCTGAGCCATCTGCCTCCCAAAGGTGACCATTGCATCTGTGGATGTTACCATAGGAATGAAATCGAAAAGCTGGATTGTGATTATCTGTCCTCCTGTTGAAGGAGCGCGTGAGGGCACGAGAATGATTGCTGGTGGTTTAAAATACTCCACCAAAACAGTCTGCTTGAAAGCGGTTGCAGATCCTGAAGCGATCATTAAAGACAGGTGAAGGACAACCGTGCCAGCTGTGGCACGCACAGGCAATTCTAAATCAAACTCCAGCCGATCACCCACAACGAAGGGCTTGGTGTCCACTACGAATGGTGTGGTTCTGGGTAAAGGGTCACCCATAAGGGACAGCATTACTGTGTTGATGGATGCAACCTTTTTGGGGAAGCTGGCTACCTTGATCCTGACGGTCGAGCCACCACCGATGGAGGCCATCGAAGGCATAGCCCTTGCAGCAATAGCTGAATACGCGAAATCAGTGATTGCCACTGCACCTGATGTGTGTCTCGCAGCAATCTGCACAACACCAGGCACAAGAGCAGGCGGTAACACGATCTCAAGCCCAGTTGACACTAGATTCGACCACAATACTTGCATCGCATTCGTTGCGGCAGCACCCCCAACATCAATCTGCATGTCAGTGGTTGCCATCGTCATGGCTGGGAAATTCCTCAAAAGAAGAACTACTCTCGTTCCACCAGCGGCACTGGCCCTGGAAGGATTGAGAGACATGAGTGGCAAGGACACGAGCTGTACTGTCAGATTCATGGTCGAAACTTCATTGGTTGAGCTTTGAACCCTGACTGTCAAATTGTAGGTACATGGGCCCATATCCAGAGGGAAATCTGCGGTTATTGTAGCAGAGTCGTCCGGGTTAAAGCTGATCAAGTTTGTACCTCGATATACAAGTCCGCACCCGTGCAATTCTGTCGACACTAGGCGAGTCTTACTCATCCAGCTCGCTGTAATAATCCTGAAAGACGCTGCTTCACGGACAGACAGAGTTCTGGGATACACCGACACAATACTGGGCCGCTTGCTGGCAACAAGAGTGAGGTAAATGCTACATTTACGTAGTGGCATTTCTCGATGGGCAACCTCAATAGCAACACGTCCGAAAAATGTGGACGGAGGGGCCAAGTAGAGGAATGCAATTTTCGTCGAGCGCGCTGAACTGGCCTGAATACGGACCTGATCTACAGCTCCCGGGTTTGCGTTTGCAACCTGCAGCAGCAATTCTAGAGGGTCATTGAAAATCGGGATGTTTGTAATCTCTGCAAAGACGGTATACGATTTGCCAACCACAATAGTTTCATGCTGCGGATTCATGCCCACCACCACTGGAGGCCCTTGGATGGGGGCTTCATACTCATACCTGAACGTCACGGACCTGCCCATGTCATGCAGCTCTCCAGTCTGAACGCACTTGCACGTGCGCCCGCATTGATCGCAAAGCAGGTCTTTGGGCTTTGGCGTTGGCATAATGAAGCTGATGACCTTTGAGTTTTCCCACGCGTGTGGCGGTGATAAATCAGCCACTGCTGTGCCCATCACAAAGAGACTGACGTCTGAATCCAAAATGAGGTACTGGACGCTCAGGCTCACAGTGCGATTACCGCCATACATATCTTTTGTGATGTGAATGTTTTCGATGACGAGCGCCGGGTACATTTCCGGGGACATACAATAACCGAGAGCACAGGTATACCCCACTGCAGCCGCTGCATTAAAAACATAAGTGTCACCCTGCTTCTGGCAGAAGGTGCTAGTGTCGCATGGCACGGCGTACTCAAATCCAATGCTGGCCTCAAAGCCGCTCGACGTGAGAATTGCAATGTCCACCAATCCCACTTTCACACTGTTCGGAATGGCGAGCTCGATGACTGTCAGAGAGTTGCTCCCTGAGCTGATGAACAAATCACCTATCGCAGCACCGTCAAAAAGCAGAGTCAAGTCATCAGCAGACCCTGCCAGATTCGAAATGACTATGCGCATCACACCAGTCGGCCCATGATTGACTGCTTTAGTTGGTGCAGCGGAGACGATACGAGTTTGGGATTTTCTGATGTGTGTGCAAGAGCGTAAGTGATCGATATTGCTTGAGCTATAATGGGCACGTTTGTACCACGATATATATGTGTACGTGTTTGTCTCTGTATGCGCACGTGCATGGATACACCTATTCGAATGAGAAGATTAACAGAAAAATTGAGTGCACTCACCCGAAAAAGTCGAAGACGAAGGGCATCTCGGAGATTTGCGAGGCGCCAAGGGCGTCCACGAAACTGGCTCTCACAACAATGTCGACAGTGTCCGGCGTGGGAGAGGGTCCCAATATGAGCTCAAAAGCAACTTGCCCCAGACGCACCGAAAATCGTCCTGCACTCGGCAGGACGATTTGAGCAAAGTCCTTTAGACCATCAGGAATCGACAAATCCACACTGTCAATACCCTCTGGAAACCCAGCTACCAAAACAGACACGGTGCAGATGGAGCTGCAGCTTTTGGCTGAAGTGTACACCACACGCATGCGGTTGGGCACATAAACTGTTGCCTCCGGGGAATCCTGAATCAACGAACAGCCTGCCGTGTTGCAGCGCTGTACCCTGTAGGTCCAACTAGAGCCGGGCAAATCATCGTTGAAGCACCATGAGGTATATCCTGTGACTTGGGTATACAAAGGCTTTACGCCGGCTACATCTCCTTTTGATCTTTCGAGCCAAAGAGAATCTTCATCCCCACTTCCACCTGCACCTACGCTGCCACCGCCATATTCAGAGTCGGAGAACATCCATTCGATGCAGACCGTATCTTGCGAGTCAATAGAAGCAACCAAACTTTCAGCCACAAGTGGAAGCCGTACCACTCGAACCATGTCTGGGCTTTCACACCAGGGACCAAAGCCTAACACGTTAGTTCCTCGTACACGAGCTGTGTACCACGATCCAGTGTCAACATCTTCAATAAGGTGCTGGGTCCTGTCGCTAGAAACTTCTGTAGACAGTGCTTTCGTCCAGTCATCGTCTTGTGCATCATCGAGCAGAAGCCATTCAAGAATGAACTTGTCCGCAGGTTGGCTGAAGTGAAACAGCTCGAACTCCACAAAAAGTCCAAAAGAGGTCTCGTCATCAAACGGAGAAATGTTGAAGAGTGGGCAGTTGAAGATTGGGGTGCCAATCTGGCACAAATCAGCGCTGTGAAAAAATAAAAAAATAATGTCATATATACATGTGTGTGAATAAATTTGTCGCATATGCTTCGGTGAGAATATATACATAACGACACACACAGGCTGATAAAAACACAACGCCTTTCTTGCTGACATATATATACATAAATATATACATGTATACACGTTTAAATATACATATATACATGTATATACATATACATATATATATATATATATATATATATATATATATATATATATATATATACAT
>Ga0105055_10011564_pt1 | contig 10875 bp, 1 predicted proteins | sample BON03_FD_78090 | JGI IMG/M metagenome (GOLD analysis project Ga0105055, IMG submission 78090) | Freshwater microbial communities from Lake Bonney liftoff mats and glacier meltwater in Antarctica - BON-03 | ecosystem: Environmental > Aquatic > Freshwater > Ice > Glacier meltwater | place: Lake... | reverse complement strand
TTCAAAATAACATGGATTAAATTGCTCATCAAACATACCTATTTTCATAGGTATCTCGCCTTTCATAAGCATACCGCCGCATCCAACATAAGTCCATGGCTCAGTAGGTCTCTTGCACTGTCGCATCGGCAAAAAAGAATTGCTCATAAGCCATGCTTCTACGCCAACAACGTCTGCATTTGATTGTTCTAATACGTCATGATGATGCTGTAACCACCCCGATTGAACAAACTGGTCATTATCCAAATAGCTCAAATAAGAAGGACGATCTGCTAGCGATTGATATATATTGAATCCTTGATTTCTTCCGCCTATCACTCCCAAATTTGAGTCATTGCAAACAAGAGTAATATTGTCTTTATTAGAAGATAAATCGCTCAGGTATTCTACAGACCCATCATCTGATCCGTTATCAATAATAATGACATGGAAATTTTCTGTATGTTCATACAGATGGCTAAAGAATTTTTTAGTTACATCTATACCGTTGTAATTTAGAACAACAATTGCGGTACTCGGATGATTCATACCGTTCTATCGGCTCATTGAATAGTTACTGTATTGCTTCTGACAGTTGCCCCTACAGAAATTCCATCAAAAGGAATAACCTCTGCGTACCATTTGTCCCCGCTAGACGTTAGTAGATTAGAGGCTATGTCCTGATTAGCTATAGACGTTACTTCTTCAAATTGTCCAGAAGAAGATGATTTTCTGAACCACCTTATAGAGCTTTGATTATTTTGCTCAGTATTTCCTGTATTAATATCCTGGTCAAAGAAAGCAAAAGTAACCTCTAGATTTGAACTAGAAGTTGGATTTTCAGGACCGACAGTTACGACAGTCACAACTGGAGGAGAATTCTGAACTGTTATGGTAGGACTCTTTGCAGGATTGCCCAGGATGCTCCCTGAGGCAGGTCTAACTTCTACCTGTAGATTGTTAGCTATAGACAGCGCAAGCGTGCCTGTGTTTGTTCTAAGCTCCCCAGGAACAATCTCGTTATTATTGAATCCATTTGTACTATTATTTAAACTACCTCTCTTAAACTCGACTCCATTAACAAACCAAATAATAGTAGAAACATTATCTCCGCCATCGTCAAAGAAGTTAAAATCAGCAAAAGCCGTAGTCGCTGTGGTTACATCGTCTTGTTCAACTCCAGAAGAAGTTCTTCCTCGGATAAGAAGAGTCGTAATAAATGGAGGAGCAGATATAACAGCAACAGATGGGGATCTAGAAGTAGTTCCAAAAACCTTACCATCGCTAGGTTTTACTGTAAAGTAAATAACATCTCCGACATTGATGATACTTTCTCCCCTCTCTCTTGCAAACTGCTCTATAGTCGTTCCTGATGGAACATCTTCTGGCTGGAATCCAAAAGAATATATCCAAACAGGATCAGCAAAATCATTTATATTATTCCACTCCGTTAAACCTCTAAGATACTCTATTTCTACTCCGTTGATATGCCATCTTATATCTGTCTGATCTAAATCTTCTTGGTCTAAATTTAGATCAAAGAATTTATAAGTAGCAGAAACGGTTGAATAGATTGTAGGAGTTGAAGGAAGTATTCTTGGATTCAATGCTTCAGGCGGCCTCTCTGCTAATGGAGCAGGAAGGAATACGTTCGTATTGTAAAAATAGCCAACGCCCTCGATAGAAATTGGTTCTACAGAAAATTTATTAGTTATTTTAATTCCTAGACATAATTTACCTGCATTTTCAATATCTATTATATAAGAATCAAATTTCTTCGTATTGAATACGATAAGCCCATTTCTAGGGTAGGACTTGTATTCGCTATCTTCAATAATCGTTCCGCTAGAATTTTTTACTGTTACTTTAGAAGATGGACTCCATCTACCATATTCCGCTCTAAAAACAAAACCGTCTATATTTTCCATTGGCTCATTTAGAGCAGGATCATTTTGATCGGTACGAATAGGGATATATATCTTTCCAAACTGAGGCACGGAAGGCTGAGATCCTGTCTGATAATCATCCCAATTATAGGATGTTGTTGTAGACGCTCCTACCTCTATAAAACTGCTCGGAGGGCTGTTCGCCTTTATTGCAATAGCGATTTGCTGAGCGCTGAAATCGGGATCTTCGCAATCAAGAAAAATAAAACTTTCCTTTGGAACGCTGTAATTTATATTAATGTCTGTTAGAGAAGGTATTCCAGGCGTAGCTACTTCTTCATAAACTTCTTCTACAGACGAGCTTAGGCCGCTAAGCAAAGTAGATCTGAATCTAAAATATCTTCCGCTTAATCTGAAGAATTCAACCTCTTCATCTGGATTAAACTTATCGCTAAAATTACTAAAATTAAATCCATCTATACTAGATGAAACCTGCCAATTGCCATCCGTATTAGGGAATAATTCATAATCTAATGATATAGAATGTACGACTCCATCAACTCCTAAGTCAACAGTTTTTTCGTATATTCCATATCCAATAGATCCAGCGACTCGGCCCAACGTGTTATTCAAAATGTCATCTATGAATAAAGCGTCAAGAACAGTCTGAGATTGTCCTCCGGTTTCCTTTGCGATTTCTTCAAGAGAGTCTGTATCAGTCCGGGCAACAAGAGCGGATAAAGTAACTGGGAATACTATTGAAAAATTATTAATAACAACAGGAGTTTTCCCAAAACCGTCTATGGCCTGAACATCTTCTATCGCTTCTGTCTTAGTAGAAAATGACAAATTCTCCTCATTGTCAGTATGAGAATAAATAGTTTTAACTCTTCCATCTGCACTATCTTTTAATAAATCAGAAGTTATACTAACTATACCATCGAAATATGGAGAAGCGCCAAACGGGATAGCATTGTCAAGCCTAGATATAATCCTTAATGCATCTGCCGCCGCACCTGTATTGCCGCTAAGATGAGATATAACCTGAGGAATCCATTCAATATCAGAAAAATATTGTATAGATGGACTCTGAAGCTGCGCAGCCTGTGTTGGATTAAGATCGAATAATAAGCTAGTGTCATCAAGGCCATCCGTTATAGGCTGGTCTGTTAACTGACTAGTTGTTGTCTCTTCTACATCAACATCAACAGTATCATCTGCTGGTAATTCTCGACTCGCAGAAAATCCTATGCATCCTTCAAGAATAATAATAGAATTAGATGTGTCAGTGGTAGTAGTTGTATCGGTAGCTGTGTCAGTGGTAGTAGTTGTATCGGTAGCTGTGTCAGTGGTAGTAGTTGTATCGGTAGCTGTGTCAGTGGCAGCAGTTGTATCGGTAGCAATTACGTCAGGATCTTCATTGTCCTGAATATCTACGATTGTCTGACCATAAAAGAAATCATCAACAACTGTTACTTGAATACGAATCTGGTAAGGATTTCTAACAGTTCCTTCTTCGATCAAGAGTACATCTTCCTGGGTTCCTTCTCCTGCTACATTTTCATTTATTCCAAGCTTATTCTTGATATCATTAATTTTCTTCAAGATATCATCAGATCTTGGAAGCATTGTAGTTGTTCCAAATCCTCCTGATATTTTGAAATTGTTACTACTAAACACTACAGGATAAACAAACGACTGTCTCGATACTTCATCAGCAGCTTGCTTCTGCGCCTGATCGCTGCCGCTTGAACTTTCTTGCGCCCCCGCGGAATCATTAGACTTGTTCCCTGGAAAAACCAAGAATCCTCTAACCAATACTCGTATAGCAGCAGTCGGTATTTCTCCAGCATCATCTTTCAATTCTATATTAATAGCTACAGACTGCCTACCGTCAAGCCTTGCTGTTTTAGGCTCAGCATTCGCTCCGATATGCAAGAAGCCAGGAGGGCGACCGCTAGTAACTCCTCCTGCAACATAAATAAACTGATCTCCATCTGTAGCCATCCCAAAGGACTGTCTAGAAATCGGATTTTCTTCTAACTTCGTTATCTCTAATCGAGGAGGACTAGAAACTGCTACGGATACTTTTTCAAACAATCTTAATGTAGAAGATTTTTTGTTTGCTCCGCCAAGAACATATGCTCCCTCATTTGGTCCTGTTTCAATAACAGATATCCCGCCCTTATATCTAGGTCTAGGGATGTCACCAAACGATGAGTCATGAATAGTTATAGAATTAATGTGCAAAGGATCAAATGATATCGTATCTGTTGGGAATTCCAACGCCTGATTTTTTCCTTCGCCAACTAGAATAGAACCGCCTGCGACAACTATTGTTGGCGTACCGCCATCAAAGTCATCAAGAAATGCAAACGGAGATATTCTATGGTATATTTCATAATCTTGATCAATGAATTTGTCAGAATAATTCCAGCTATCTGTTAGTATGTTATATACAAGAATTCTGTCATTAAAAGCACGGATACCTCCTTGACTATCAACTTCTATAAGACCTCCAATAATATAAATAAAATCATCTTGTTTTACAATGGAACTTAAAGATGTTCCATATGTCGTACCTGATATTTCTGGCATCTCAGACCCGACCGACCAAGTATCAGTAAATACATCATAAATCTCTAACTTATTAGATACGGTTAAATTCCCATCTTCTATAGTAAGACCTCCAAAGACATATATCTTTCCTGCATCTTCTGTAGAAACGTGAAGCATTCTAGGAGTCGGGATAGAAGCAAACTCGGTCCATGCATCTATCCCAATTAGGTACTGCTCATTTCGTCCAGATATGTTATTCCCATCTACGCCGCCTATAGCATGCAGGGCAGCGCCGTAAGGAGTTATCGTATAGCTAAGAGAAAGCCCACCTCTAGGAAACTCCATAGGAGCTTTATCTTCCCATGTATTTAAATCTGCATCATAAATGCTTATGCCTGCGTTAAAGACATTGTTAACTATTCCTTTTTCTTTTACAACGTCAGTAGTTGCAGTCTTGTCTGTGTCTGTCTGTACAGAATCATATCTTATAGTTACGCATGCTGTCATGCTTCGTTCAGCGTCTCCTCTCTTGTCATAAGTAGATTCGGCTTGAACTTGAGCAGAAAAACTTTCGACTGGATTTAATGGAAGAATAGTGAATGAAGCTAGAGACCTTACTCCTCCAGTTAAGAAGGGGTCATCTTGCTGGAATGTGAAAACTACGGAATTTATTAAAGTAATCTTAGATGGATTTTTGCCTGCTACAGTAAGAGAAACAGGAGTTCCATTAGGGACTGGCTTCCCTTTAAAAGTAACCTCTACAATAAACGTATGATTAGACTGCCCATCAACGAGGACTTCTTTTACCGGGACATTATCTCTTCTTGTATCTATAATACTGACTTTTAATGGCTCTTTAAGCCTGATAACAGTAGGAGGTATACCATTGTCAAATCCCCCACCGCCGTTTAGGAATCTAGTTTCTCCATCAAGAAGAACAGTAGTTCTTCCAACAATTGCTCTGTCTTCTGGTTCTTTCTTAAGGCCTGTAGGCAGGTTAATAGAAGAACAGATATTTGTAAATGAACTATTGCTGCTAGCTGTGTCTTTTACAGGAGGACCAATAAAACTATTTATTCTAAGATAAACATTAGTTGTATCATCATCTTCTGATAATGGGAATGAAGCAAACGCCTTATCTTCTTCTGCTCCAGTAAATACAAACTCATCTATTTCTTCATCAAGGTCTATAGAGATACTGTCTCCATGCAATATTTCGAATTCATCGCCTGTTTCAATTTCTACAAGCTGTCCAAAATTTAATATAAATAAAGTTCCATTAAAAGAACTTGAACAAGATCTGAACTGGCTTGAGAATGGTATCGTTGACGTATTCGGATCGCGAGAAATTTTAAGTGTTTCAAAATCGTACCCATCTGCCCACATGCTATTAACTAATTGAGGAAAACTCATCAACATTCTTGAACCAAAACTTCCTGGAGCCTGTTGAGGAAAAAGAATCAATGGCCTTTCTTCAAAAGCACTTAGCCCGTCAAAAGTTACGGAGGCCTTTACAGCATACATCTCTGGAACAAGAGCCGGTCCTCCTTTAGCAGGCCCAAGATCTATGATAGTCCATGTAACTCCGCAAGCAGGACCGAAGAAGACTTTTCTAGCGGTATTATTCCTTATAAACGAAAATATACCAGAAGCTATAGGAACATTGTCTAACGAGTAAAATGGTCTATCCCTGCCGCCTGGTCCCCTTTGAAGATTCCACTTGCAGATCTCATTATCAGGTATCTTGGTTTTTCTAGGATTCTTTGGATTAGGGCTATCTGGATCGATAAGGTAGCACTGAGCATATTGCTCTCCTACATCAACGCAATTAGAGTCAGGCTCGTTTATAGTAAGTTCAACTCTTAGGGTGCTCTCAAAAGCGATATACATTCTCTTTCTTCCAACGAATCCGTTAAAAGTTGACTGCGCAAAAAGCATTATTCCTTGAGGCCTATCTGGTGCCTGCAACGGAATATCAGTAAAACTTATTTCGGTAAGATTTCCTTTTCCGTCATCTTCAAAACCTAGCTGAACATCAAGAGTTGTCGCAGGAGGAAGAACTTCTTTGCTCTTTCTGTTAGAAAAACTAGGTCTAAATGGCTCAACTGGAATTATATCAAGATTATCGCACTGAGGATCAGAGGCCTCATGAACAGAAACAAAAGTATTACCTCCGATTCTTATTGGCTTGTCTCTATATAGAACCTTGACTCTGGCAACAAACGGAGCGCTTTTTCTAATAAATGTTCCGTCAAAATCTTTTTCCTCATTTGGATTAAACCCAAGACCGCCAGTCGCTATAAATTCAAAACTATTAAGAGGAACTTCTTTCTTGCAAAGATGAGTAATCCTGTCTCTACTAAAATTAGAAATCTCCATCTTGAATGGATTATTCATCGTTACCGTTATAGGAAGAGAAACAAATCTAAATGCGTCTTGACTTGGGCTCTCTTTGTCAGGAACAGAGAATATTATTTTTACAGTCAAGAATAATTTTTCAATTGCTGATATTATATTAAAATCAGGAGACATTCTAATAATTCCCTTAAGGATTCCATTCCCTTGAGGGGTCGATGTAAGTATAAATGTTTCTTCAGGAGTTGGGGTAAAAGAAGACCTATTGACGGTCTCTCCAAAAACATTTTCTGCCAATCCAGCGCTTGTTGTTCCCGCGTCCGCCTCAAACCTCAAACGAGAATCATCAGCCAACGGCGCTCCAAACTCATCTGTAATCTGAGCGAACAAGGCTATCCTCTGATCAAACCACGCATTTATATTTTTCTGGAAACGAACAGGCTGCTCCCATTGGAGACTAAGAGAATTTTCGTTAACAAGTTCATATCTGGCCTTCTTGATTTCAAGAAGAGGTATACCTACCTCGTTTGCTGTAGCAAGAGGAGTTTCTTGAAAGTAAAACGGCGTTGATTTATTTCCGTACTTATCAACAGAAACTATCGCATAAAATGCTGTAACATCGTTTTCTATATTTCTATGAACAAATTCTGTCTGAGTCTCTTTTCCTGAGAAAATAAGTTCTACATTGCTTGCTGCTATTCCCTTATCATCAAATACAGGAAAAGAAGAATTAGAATAATATACATGAGTTTGAACATGCCTTTCATCGATAATAGGAACAACCCATTTTATATAATTCTTACGATTTCCTATTTTTTGAGTAACTCCAGTTATTGGATTCAATGATGGAGAAGGAGATCCTACCGCCAGATTTCGCTTGGCTGCATTCTTCTGCTCGTCCTCATCAAAAAATGGTATCTCAGCAGATATTACAGGAGAATCTGTCCAGTTGCTATAATTCCCTATAGAATTACGAGAAAATATCTTATAGTGATAAGTTCTTCCATGAACAAATTCTCTTTGTAAACTCAAAACAAATGCGCCGGAAGAAACAACCTCATCAAATACTGTTATTCCATCATTCTCATGAAATGGCTCTAATCCAAAGCCATTGAATTCTCTTATAAGATCTCCTCTTTCATCAACCTCACCGGTATATGAATAATCAATGGCTCCTGCAGAATGTTTTTCTACTATTCTTACATTGCCTCCAGGGAAATCGAAGTTTTCTGGAATAGAATAATTCAAGAGAAGCAATCTGTCTCCATTATCATTTATTTTTTCGTTAAAATCTTCTGTCAAAAACGCTGCATCCGAAATGAAACTATCTGATTTTATAACATTGTATACAGCGAAATCAGATATTTTTCCAAATAATGTATTATTAAAGAATGTAGAAGTTACGCTGCCTACACTGAATATTTTGTTATCTCCAACTAGAGGGAATGGGGCAAGCGATCCAGTTGCTCCGTTTGTCATTTGAGACCCATTAAGATAAAATTTAATAGTGTTAGTACCAAAATCAGCAGTAACAGATATATGAACCCATTCATTAAAAGGAATAGTATCTACAGTAGAAACAGTCTCTATAGATGGATTATGCGTTACAATAAACAAATTTCCTGTTCCTGATACCCCTAAAAAATATGAAACCTTTCCAGTTGTTCCATCTGCTCTGGAACACAAAGCATTTCCTACTTCGCCATTTGACTGTATATAGAACCATCCCATAAAAGTCATTTTATTAGAATTAAATTTATTATCATTATCTGAGACCGAAAAAGAATCTCTTGTAGTTTTAAATGTTTTTCCGCTCATTCTAGCGCCGCTTCTGCCGCTAGGAACATCTACAGGGTTTAACCAAATAGGTTCATCATCATCGCCGCCCCAAACAAGATGCTTTTGATTCTGTGTGAAATCATACGTCACGCTTCCCACAGACTCGTCAAAATGCCACATGCCCAAAGCATCATCTTCCAAAACAGGACCGCTGCCCTTGAGAACATTAGCAGTAAATTGAGCAACTCCTGTAGGAATGTCCCTTATTCTAGGAGTAGCTTGTATCTCTACGCCCTGACTAAAAGTTCCATCCTCATCGAATGTAAATATCTTATAGAAATACTCAACGTCTTCTGTCAAGTTGTCATCAAAGCTTCTGTCAAAGAATCCCTCTTGAACGATATCTCCATCAATAGCGTTTTTAGGGAATCCTCCAGTTTTACGAACAATACGGATTCCAGCATATCCGCTTTCTTGGTCAGAGAAGAACGTACTTGCTACGTCATTTATATCATTAGTATTTATTGATGCATCTTCAATAACAGCAAAGAAATTAACCCTTATTGGAGTTCCTTCAAATGAGTACACATTCCATTTAACATCGCCAGGATAAGTAGAATCAACTCTATTTATCATTCTTCTACTAAGCTCAAGCCTAGTTCCTTCACTATCATTCCATGTCATAGACCCGCTTTGATCAATAAGGAGACTGACAACTCTATCTGGCAATTTTAATTCAACTTTCTCATTGCCATCATTGCCAGCGATATCCGTATTAAGAAAAACAGGTTCTCCTAATAAGTCGCTAAAATCATTATCAATTTTTGTTTGTAATTCTGAAGGAGGAGTATTTATCTTGCAATTATCTGCATCAAAAGAGTCTCTAAACGACCAAGACCTAATAGCAAGGTTATTATTCCTCACTAACGACCACAACTGTGTGTCAGAATCAAACGTAACAGTCGGAGTAAGAAATACAACAGGATCATAGGGATCAAGATCCTCTTTAGCTAGATCCCATATAACATAATGATCATCTAGTTTCTCTGATGAGAATAAAAAGAATCCAATTGTTTCAGATGTTGATATAGTAGGATTGTTTGACAAAACCCCTGTACTAAAGTTATACCAATCATCTATAGTTATATTTTCTAAAGTATTTTTATTATCATATATAGGCAATTCATTAGTAGGCAAATTATCATTATCTAGTTCATATACCTTTGCATGTAGGGTAATATATGGAGGAGAGGTAAAACCAGGACTATTTTCATCGAATGTCCCTTGATCATACTCTCCTGTTGATACTGAAATAGCATCTAAATATATTTCTGCTCCATCTTCGCCTACTATAGAAATACCCAATGTATGAATTTCTTTATCTGGTACAACAATGTCTCCATTGATAGCCAAATTTACCCATAACCAAGAATTACCAGGAAGATCAATGCTTGAATCATCTATTAATTTATTATCATCGAGATAAATTTTTATATTTAATGGTTCGCTTCCAGAGGGTCTATTAGTCCTCATTCTAATTCTTATTTTTATCAACCCTGCTTTTTCTAGCTTTATTGAGTAATTAAGTACAGGAGTAACTCCTCCTGGATAGGTGTTAAATCTCATATAGCCTGCGCCAGAATGAGAAACTACCTTATTATCAAAAACAACAGCGCTTGATCCTTGTTTTACTGATAATACATTGGGAGTATCTATAAGTACAACTTCTAAAGGATCTTCAACAACAAGATAACTTGTTCCCGGAGCTTCTCCAACGGGCCTTAGATAAGTTGATACTTTTGTGGTAAAACCTGCCATTATATAGTTACGCCAGTTACAAGCCTATGAATCGTGCTATCTCCTCGAATATGGAATTCATCATAACTAAAAGTCCATATATTGCCATTTACAAATAATATTCTATGTATAGTTCCAAACTCTGTAACGTCTACAGTAAGGAACCCGCTATCATCCCATATAAGATATCGACCATCTGCTAGTGCGGCTACAGCCGTTGTAAAATTAGATGTAACATCATTTATGATGGCATCTCTAGAATCAGCCGCATCTCCCAAGAAATTAACCAAAGAGAGGCTTACGCTTCCAGCATAGAAATTTCCGCCGTCGCCATGTAGTCCAGCGTCAGTAGCTATAAGTATTTCAGACCTATGCTTGGTAAGAGCGTTTACGTTCTTGCTAGATACACTTCCTATCAAAGTCCATGTAAATCCTTCTGTAGAAAACCAAACTTCATTATTTGCTACAGCAAAAGCCGCATCTGGAGAAATCATAACGCCAACATCTCCAGTTGTTTCTG
>Ga0105055_10011561_pt1 | contig 10878 bp, 3 predicted proteins | sample BON03_FD_78090 | JGI IMG/M metagenome (GOLD analysis project Ga0105055, IMG submission 78090) | Freshwater microbial communities from Lake Bonney liftoff mats and glacier meltwater in Antarctica - BON-03 | ecosystem: Environmental > Aquatic > Freshwater > Ice > Glacier meltwater | place: Lake... | reverse complement strand
TATAGATATTATTATTATAAGTATTATATATCCAATTATGTATTTCCTTCATCTTATTTATAATAATTTTTTATATACTAATACTATTAATTATTTTTATTTTTATTATTAATAATAATAATAATAAAAAAAATAATGTTAATATTAAGATTAAAAATATAATTAAATTAATATTAAGATAATAGTATATATTTTAATGTATTTATTAAAATATAGTTTGAGATTAATTATTTAATTAATTAAATTAAATACTTAAAAATAAATATATATTTTAAATATAATAACCATCAACTAAATTCTAGGTTTTTAAATAAGCTCTTTTATATTTATCAATTTATAAACACTTTTTTTTTATTTAAGGATAAGCCTATATTATATAAAATGGAAAGTATAAATCCTGGTAATATATTAATTAATTCATCTACAAATAAAATATATGGTGTTTTAGTTTCTATTTTACCTAATAATAAATTAATTGTATTTAGATTAGATAAAAATACTCACCCAATATTTAGTAAGTTTGACATACATCAAAATATTATAAAAGTAGGACATATAAATGAATTTCAGTATAGCACATTAAAAAATGCTTTATTAAAATATTATCGCACTTATAATTTGACTTTAACAGAAAAACAAATGTTAAAATCTTTAATGATATTTGCTTTTCCATTAGGTATTCCAGAATATCAACCAGGAGTTGATTTACCTGAAAGAGATATAGAACTAATGGATTTACATAGTAAGCTTGTATCTGGAAATCGTATTATGATTAACACACCTAACAACTCTTCTTATAAAAATCTTAATAATAAAAATGTTGATATAATTGAAAAAAATGAAAATGGTTTATGGGTAAACCTTCCTACAAACGAAATTGATACATCTAAATTAGGTAATTCTATGATATTTTTATTTTATAAAAATAGAGAAATACCTACATTTGGTGGTATTAGTAGAATAACACCTATTTATACTGATTCTAATGACAATAATACTGCTAATAATACTGCTAATACTACCTCTAATAATACTACTAATAATACTGCTAATACTATACAAAGTGAAATTAATAAAAGTTCTGGATGTAGTACAATATATAATAATGTAAATGATGAAAAATATAATGCAATAATTGAAGCATTTAAAAAATTAAAAGAAAATAATGAATTAACAACTATTATGGAATATAATGGAGATAAGGTTAGATTAATCCCTTCTACTAAAAGGGTTATTTTTCCAGAGGTATATCAAAATATGATATATAATCCAATTACAGATATTTTTACAATTGAAAAAGAACATTTAACATCTTTATTGGGAAATAAACTTGGAAATAAATTAATTATAAGTAGTAAAGATAAAAATGGTAATTTACTTGAAATAAATGGTATGGGTATGGATAATGATATTGAATATACTACATCTAGTAATAAATATAATAATATATATAATAATAATAATAATGAAGAAACAAACATAAATATCAATGAAGATGGAGAAATAATATATAAAGGTGGTGGTGGTGGTAAAAAAACAAAAACGAGTGAAGAAGTAATAGATGAATTTGACGCTATTGATAATTACGATACTACTATTTCTAAATATAACTTTTTGTCTCCAATTATTGATAGTAGAAATTCACGAGGTAATATTGATGATATATCATATTATGATAATAATGATAATGATAACTATGATAATGATTATGATCATAATAATAATAATAATCATGATGAAAATAATAATGATACTATTGAATATGATAGTGATGATGATTTAAATATAATTATGAAGGAATTAAATTCTAAACGTACTCGTAAAATATCTAATAGTTCAACACAATCATCAAAGTCAAATAATACAAATAATACAAATAATACAAATTCAGATACTGATTATGATGAAGATGAATTTGAATATGTTTTAGATGAAAATGACATTGAAACAGAAACTGTATTCGAAAAAGTAAAAAAAATAGAAATAGAAGAAGTTGATAAAGTTTATAAAGAAAGTATTCAAAAAGGCGATTTATTAAAATATAAAATGGAAAAATTACCTATCTATGAAAGAAATAACGAAATGAAAAAAATAGAAATAAAAAAACAAATTAATATAATTAGTCTTATTAAAAATAATATAACCAGTAATGATAATAAATATATTAATTTTAAACCAGAAAATTATAAACCATTAGTATCAAAATATCTAAAAGGTGATTTTACAAACAAATATTTAATACCATTAGTATTAAATCGTAAAAAAATATATTTAAATAAAGATAAAAAAAATGATAAGGATGAATATGACCAACATACAAATGAAATAATAGAAGATTTTTATGAAAATATAAGTAATTTTGCCTATTTACAAGATAAAAAAAATATATCACTCAATAATGATGTTTATACAGAAAATTTAATTAAAGAATTAAATCCAACATCTGTTAATGAACAAGATAGTATTGGTATGTTATTTCGTCTAGGTGATAAATTAAATAGTGATGATTATTCACGTTTATCACAAGATACAGTCACTATTAAATATTGTGATAAACCAATGAAATGTCAAAGTTATGGTTTAAATACAATGAATTTTGATTATCAAGTTAATCTTGGACCAATGGGAAGATTTATTTCTCCTATAGATGAATATAAAGATGACACTAATACTGATAATTATCACGATGATGATAATAAAGAAAATATTAAAGATACAAATATATTATATAGTAAACCTAATTTTAAAGTTTATTATCGGGGTGATAATGTACGTATTATTGGTTATGTTAGACCACCTTTAAATTATTTTAATGGAATTCAAAATAATGATACTATTAATAATACTATAAATGATAATTTATTAAATAATTTATATAAAAAAGAAAATAAAAAAGAGAATATTATAACAATAAATCTAAAAGATATTAATCCAGAGTTAATGAATGAAGATAAAGATAATAATGAACAATTTGAAATTAGTCAACATCCTGATAAATTTGTAATATTTTTAATCTCACAAGACGAATTTAATTATAATAATATTGAAACTCAAATAGAAAAAGTCATTCCAACAATTGACGATATACTTAAATTATATTTAAATAAAGTAGAACATAAAAGTATCAAACATATATATTCTATTTTAAATAAATTTGAATATGATTATAATGAGCTCACGATAGATATTTATAATAAAATAATAAAAGAAAATAATACAATTGTCGATTTTTACACATCAATAAATAATAAATTACAAACTAAATTTAATATCTATCAAAAACATCTTTTGAAAAAGAAAAAAATAAAAGAAGATCATGAAAAAAAATTCAAAAATCGTATCATCGTTGATAAATCTGATAAATCTATAAAAGATGAAAGAGACTATAAATATATTACAAATGATATTATGGACGATATTACTAATTTTTATTTTAATAATTATGATAATAAAAATATTAGTATAGATAGTGATGAATTACGTTTAAAATGGTTTGAAACAAATTTTGATAACGGTCAATTTTTATTTAAAACACTATTAATTAATAATTTGAAAATGTATCAAGACACACACACTATTGAAAATTTAGAAACTGAATTAGCTATTATTAAAGACAAACATATTATAATGTCTAATAATACTGCTATGTTAGGTCAATCTAATCAACTTCAAAACACAGAAGACCTTAAAATTAAAAATACATTACCAAATATTATTAAATATCCAAATCTTGAACGATTACACAAAGATGATGGTAAAGTTGCTATTGATAGTGATGGTAATGTAATTATGATAGGTGATTATGGCTTAGTGAATGTTGAAAATAGTAAACAATTATTTAAAAGAGAAGTGATAGGAAATATTGATATGTGGATTAAAGAAGATATTGCAATTCTTTATAAATTAATTCAAGATAAAAAAAATAATTGTATTGATACTCCAGAACTAAAATTAGAAAATAAAAGTTTATATGATTTTGATCTTAATAAATTAAAATGTTTTCATAAAGATGTTATACAGACGTCAATAGACAATTTAACAGAAAATCATAAAGTAGAATTACAAATTAATGAATTACAAAAAGAAATAGATTATATTAAAAATATACCTATTTTGATTGCTAATATAAATAAAGAAATTATAAATGAACGTATATATCTTGTAAATAAAGTAAATAGTATGAAAGATTATATTAAAGATAAAGAAAAAAAAGATAAACTGGAAGAAGAAAAATTAAAAGTAAATTTACAAACACAAAGACATTGTATTCATTTTGACCTTGTTAATCATTTTCATAAACTTGACTCTTATTATGAAAAATATACATTTGCTGATACTATTTTAAAACAATTTGAAAATAATGATTTTAATTATGATAATTTAAATTATAATAAAGATAATGATAATAATAATCATGATAATAATCATGATAATAATAATAATCATGATAATAATCATGATAATAATTATAAAAAAAATAAAGTTAATGAAAATATAAATGATTATAATAATTTTAATAATATAGATAATAATAAAAATTTTACATTTTGCAATATTTGTAATCAAAAATTATTATGTAATCATCATAAATTAATAGTAAATTATTTAAATAAAATGAAACATGATAATGAAAATGTAAATAAAATAGATTATTATAAAATTATTAATATTTATTCTATAGAGTATGAAGGATCATATGTATGTAATGCATGTAATCTATCTATTAGTACTATGCCACAACAAGAAGATGACAATTTTTCTAAAGGTGAAGAAGGTAATATTATTAAAATAAGAGAAATAACAAAACAAATACCTGTTATAGAAAAAGAAAAAGATTATATTAATAAATTTATTAAAACATTATATGAAGATAATGAATATGACGATGATATTAATAAGAATATATTGAAATTTCGCATAACTATATTTAATATTATGAAAGAATTATCTAATTTAAGTATGCTTAGTATTAAAGATGAAGTTGAAGTATTAAATTTTTTAAAATCATATCAATTTGAGAAAAAAGAATCATTTTTAGTTTCAATACAAAAAAAATTAGGGACAAGTAATTTGCCTTTACTTAAAAAATTAACTGACTATACTTATTTAAATTATTTAATTAGTGATATTGGAGCGAGATTTTTAATTACATTACAAACAAGCTCTACTACTTATAAATTAATTAATAATTTTAATAATAAAAATATAATAAATTCAAAATATTGTAATAATATAAATATTATGGGTTATCCATTAATTAATAATATAGATGAAAAAGATGGTATTCATTATATGATGTGTTTATTTTCACAAATGGCTTTATTACCAGAATATATAAGTCTTAATGAAAAAAGCTTTACTGAATTTACATTTATTGAAAGAATAAAAACACAAATTAAAAATGATAATATGGTTATTGAAAAATTACATTTAGCATTAATTGAAAAAGCAAATATGATAGAACATATTAATGATTTTGAAGAGCATTATACTAATTATTGGAAGGAATATCATCCACGGTTAGAACATAGTGAAATAAATTGGAGTCCTGAAAAATTATTAAATACTTCTAATTTAAAAGAAATTAACTATAAAAATTATGATAAAATGATAAATGTTGGTATTGAAAATACAATTTATTATGCTCTTAATGTAATCAATAAAATTAATACTGTTATTAGTAATTCAGAACAATCAAATAAAGTTATGTTATTAAATAATTGTTGTCCTGAAGAATATAATGTTAAACATAAGTTTAATTATATGGATTATTTTAATAAAAATAATTCTGATATAGGTAAAAATATAAATTTATTAAAAGAAGTAAGTACTATTTTAAGTAAAATTAAAAATATATCAGAACAAAATAAATATAATATTATCTATGAACCTCTTTATAAACCATCTCAAATTATATTTAATATTGAATTTAATATTAGTAATGATGAAGTAAAAGATATGTATTTAAAATATATTGATTCTGGATTACATAAAGGTAAAGAACATATTTATGATAAATATGGACGGTGTATTTTATCTAATGTTAAAAAGAATGATATTGAAAACCAAAGTTATTCTATACATGATTATAAAAAAATAAAAGAATCAATCAATATCGGTAATAATATAATTATACAAGAACAAAACGTAAATAAACTAAATAAAATAAATAAAGTGAATAACGCGAATAATGATAATGAAAATAAGTATAGTAGGGAACATGAATATGAAAATGAGTATAGTAATGAAATTGAAGAAATTGAAAAAATAGATGAACTTATAAATAAAATACCAAATTTAAAAGTATTAACGTATTTAAAAGATTTTTTTATTAAAATTAAAGAATCTAAACATGATATATTTAATTTTGCTAATAATAATAATAATAATAATAATGAAAAAACTGACAGAATTGGAAAAAATATAAAAAAAGAAAAATTTGATATTCATAAACATTTACGTCAGTTAACTTCTATTATTGATAATGAAATAAATGATTTATCGAACAAAATAATATCAACTGATAAAAATATTAATAAATATAAAAAAATTATGTTAAATATTGGTGATTTTAAAAATTTATATGATGATTATAAAACTATTAATGATCATGATTTAGATATAGATAAAAAAAGTTTATTATATAGATATACAAAAAAAGAAGAATATATACAATTTAGTATTAAATATTTAAATGATGTTATGAATCAAATTAAACATAATCAATTGTCAAATCCTTTAAATAAAGACAAAATAAGACAACAATATCGTAATTTTCTTAAATTTGGTGAAAAAAATAAATTATTTACACTATTAGGAGACACTACCAGAACTATTTATAATTTTGTAAAAATTATTAAAAGTAAAGAGAAATATAAAGTATTATATCCAGAACTTATATGTAATGTACTTCATTACTTAAATATTATATCTTTATCTAATTTATTTAATATTTTAAATAATAATAAAATAAGTAAAGTCGAAAGTGAAACGATTGATTATAATTTTCAAATTCCTGATGAAACAAATCCTAATTTAATTCAATTAAATAAAGAATTAAATTTAGATCTATATGAAGATGACATATTAGATACAGAAGAAGATGTTAATTTTATTGAAAGCATAGATATTAAAAATAGTGATAATATAAAAATAATATATTCTTTTATAATTTCATATTTAGATTATATAAATATAAATCAAACTACTTATGATACATTATCTGAAACCTATATTAAAAGTGAAATAAGAAGTTTTGACCAAAAGAAAATTGAAAGAACATTAAAACAATATAAAATATTAAAAGAAGAAAATAATGAAGAATTGAGAAGATATTTATATTTACAAATGAAAGTATATGGAAGACTCAACTATTCTGATTTAGCTAATGAAGCAGAAAAATTATTAGAGGAAGGATTATTTGTATCAAAGCAAGATAGTATAGATACATACGATGAACCAGATGCATATGATGATAATTACAATCCTGATAATGATTACAATTACATAAATGAAGAATCAATAGGACAAGTCATATGTGCAGATGATGATGTTGGAGATCAAGATTATTACTCAATTGCTGTTGATGAGTAAATAAAAAATATACTTTTTTATATGTTTTGTATGTTTTGTATGTTTTGTATGTTTTGTATGTTTTGTATTTTTAATGTTTACACTTTTCAAAACGACATTTATCTCCACAATGTGAAAACAGATGTATTTCATTATTAATAATTTTTACAAATCTATCTTTGAAACATAATTTACAAGAACAAGATGGTAAAGGAGTTCTACTACATCTATTACTTTGACCAATAATAAAATCAGCTTGAACTATTGGATTACAACGTTCACTCCACAAAGTTTTCTCGTTAGGACAGACATAACCTATATGACATATATTACAATTTCCACATTTACAATAAGCAATATTGTCTTTTATAACACAACGGTTACAATTAGAACAAGGCATTTTTATTTAAGGATAAGCCTAATAAATTCTTACTAAATGTTAATAAATAATTTATATTTTATATTTTTAAATTTTCAAATTTTAATAATTTATATATTTATATATTTATATATTTATATATTTATATATTTATATATTTATATTTATATTTATATTTATATTTATAACACTATTACACCGACTGAAAAAAAATGAGATAAAACTTACTTTTTTTGTGATAATGTAATCGCACCTTTACAGGCCTGATAGTTATAAAATATATATTTAAAATATAATATTATTATAATAATTTTTGTCTCATTTTTCTTTTCAGTCGGTGTAATAGACTTATCTTTAAATAAACGATTCTGTTTATAAATTGATAAATAATAAACACGAAAGTTTATTAAGGATAAGAATAATATGATACATTCAAGAATAAAATAACTTAATATTTTTTATATACTGTATATTTTAAGTGATATTAAACTATAGTTTGAAATTAATTATTAAATAATTAAAAATAAATATCTACTTTAAATATAATAACCGTCAAATAAGTTTAAGACTTTTTAAAAGATCTTAGGTTTATCAATTTATACACACAAACGTTTATTTAAGGATATGCCTAATAGTGTAATAATTTTGTTTTTATTTATTATAATATTAGTAATATATTACTATTTTTACAATAATAAATATTCTAATTATAATAATAATAATAATAATAATAATAATAATAATAATAATGAAAAAAATAATGAAAAACATAATAATACTGAAAAATTTATAAATATTACTAATGATAAATTATTTAAATCATCTAATTCTGATAACTATAAATCTGTAGAAATAAAAAGTCAAATACCTTTTTCTGCAAATCAATTAAATAATAAACAATTATTAGATATTGATAGTAATATATTAAAAAATAATCGTTTATTAAAAAAATTTTCGATGACTGATGAATTAGATTTTTATCAAGTATATAATATATTAAAAAAAATGAAATCAAAACAAAATACTTTTAATTATAATTTAAATAATATACAAAATATTAAAAAAATAAAACCAATGATTAAAAAAAGTCAATTAATAACTAAAATTAACTCTGTAGCTATAAATAATGTTGATATAGATTTATTTACAAGAATTAAAATAGAAATAATATCATTATTTAATAATTTAATAATTATATCTGGATACTATATAGAATTTCATCCCTATCAATTTTTTAAAATAATAAATTCTAACTTAATATCTTTTGAAAATAAAGATGTATATAGAACGAATTATATATTTACATTAACAGTTGCCAGAGAATTTAAATTTCAACAATTTGTTATTTATTATGATATAGATTTAATTACTAATAATACTAATAATACTAATAATACTAATAATACTAATAATACTAATAATACTAATAATATTAATAATACCAATTATACATTAAAATATAATAAAATAGAATTAACAGGTATTAAAGAACCAAATAGTATAGAATTTCATAAAAATAGTAAAATAGAAGAAATACAAACAAATAATATTGAACTTGAACTTGAAAAAAAAAGTGATAATGAAAATAATGATAATTATTATTATAAAGACCAAATAAGTGAAAATACTTTATTAGATGTTATACCAAATGATTCAACAAGTAAATTATTTCAAAAACAAAATACGAAATTTATAAATATTTATGAACAAACAGATATAGACCCACGATTATTAGATAAAAATAGTATTAAAATAGATATTGATAATAAAATAATGAGTATCTCAAAAGACCAACAATTTAAGAATCATAAATGTTTTGGTTTAGTAAATGGTATTAGTGAAGAGTTAACACAATTTAATAATCCTATATTTTGTAAATCATATCATCCAGAGATAAATCAAAATGGTATTTGGGACGCACCTTGTCAAATCGATAATGATTGTCCTTTTTTTAAAGCAAATAAAAATTATCCAAATAATAAAGGTAAATGTAATAAAACTAATGGTATGTGTGAAATGCCTCAAGGTATTATTCCTATTGGTTTTACAAAATATGGTAAAATAGAACCTGATTGTTATAATTGTAGTATTACCTCAAAAAATAATAAATGTTGTAAAAAACAAAAAGAAAATATAGAAAAAGGAAACTTAAAATATATATCACCAGATTATATATTTAATAATGACGAAAATGAAAGAAAACAATATAAAAAAGAAATTGAAACATTAGGATTAAAAGTAAATCCATCTATTTAATTAGACTTATCCTTAAATAAAAACTCTTCTTTATTTAAGAATAAGACTAATATATACATATTTATTTAAATGTAAGTAAATATTTTAATTGTTCTAAATCACTAAGTAATTCATCACGAAGATTAATTAGTTCACTGTGATTTGCAAGTATATCATCAATTTTAGTTTTAAAATAAATAATCATACCATTTAAATGTTTAAATATATTTTCATTAGTATGCGAAGAACCACTAATAGAATATTTGGTTAAAGAAATTTTACCATATATGCCCTGCGCAACTTCTAAAAATTTATCCATTAATTCAGCATATTTTTCAATATATTTATCACTTGATTTATGTGAACCATAAGTATCTGTCTGAAAATGAAACAGTTTTAAAACAATTTGATGATTTAATAAATTCATACAGAGAGTATTCATATTTGTTTTAATATTTTTAGTTATATTTTTACTTATATTATTATTAATTTTATTATTTTCATATGTTAAATTTTCAACTTTTGTAATTGTATTATTAGTATTGTTATTATTATTTTGAATAATATCAGAACTTATTTGTTCATTATCAAAAATATTAATTTGATCAGGATTATTATTAGAAAGACTAATTTGGTCAGGTCTATTTACATTATTATTTACATTATTATTTACATTATTATTTACATTATTA
>Ga0105055_10011559_pt1 | contig 10879 bp, 7 predicted proteins | sample BON03_FD_78090 | JGI IMG/M metagenome (GOLD analysis project Ga0105055, IMG submission 78090) | Freshwater microbial communities from Lake Bonney liftoff mats and glacier meltwater in Antarctica - BON-03 | ecosystem: Environmental > Aquatic > Freshwater > Ice > Glacier meltwater | place: Lake... | reverse complement strand
CCGCAGGCCCAGCGCGGCTGCATCGCGCTGCCGGCACTGCATAAAAACTGGACATCCCCCGCGCGAAGTCGGCTCACTCGGCTTCGAGCCTCGCGATCCGTCCGGGTTCACAGAACCCGGCTCTGATGAGGAAATGCAATCCCGCTGCATGTGTGATGGCGATGAGCACAGAAACGTACACTTCACAATCTATTCGAATTCATTACGAGGCTTCGATTGGAACTGTTCGGACGCGTTCGACAAGTCGTTCGCGGATTTCGGAGTAGATATCAATCGTAGTTGGATCGGCAACCTCCACTGTCACCGCGATGCCATAGCCGACAGTTTCCGTAAGTTCTCCGGCGTCCGCCTTGCAGTTGACTTTAATACGTAGATTTTGATCGTCTTGAATTGCTACGATTTTGTCAGTTTCATAAACTAAATGTTGAGAGGTACCAGCCTTCGCAAGCGGCTCGTGAACTTCAATTGATGCCTGTGTAAAGTTGTCGACGTCGGATTCCCTAGTGACCCAAAGGGACGCTTTGCGGTACCGTCTGTGTTGATTATTAACCGGTGTAAGCCACGCAAGCGTGATTACCACCCGCCGCCGTAACGACTGCCCGGATAGGCGAGTCGGAAGTGGGATCAGGTATTCTTGCGCTTCTCCATCTTTCAAGTCGCCGGTTCCAACCAACAGAACACGCTGATCGGTCGCTGTTAAACAACGTGCTGGATCGACCAGACCGTACCCGAGCCAAGCAGCTTTGACGCGCCGCTGCGATTGCCAATCTAATTCTTGGTTACTGAAATGATCGATTTGCCTGGCTTCATCACCCCATCTCGCTCCATGTACCAACAGTGCTTTTGTCATGAGCATTAGACGATTCGGGTCGGGATTAATGCCACTTTCGATCAAGCTGCTTTCCAGATTGTCATAAACGGCGGAAGCGAGGCGACTGGCTAGCGCAGCCGCGTTGCTTGTTCCCCTCTTATTGATGCGTCGCGACAAATCGGCACTACCAGAGGCTGGCGAAGCCACGCGCTGACCAGGCAGAAGAAGCCCTTCGCTTGGTCGAAAACAAACGTTGCCGATGTTGATTTGCCGCGAATAGTACTGTCGGCCGCCCGGCATCATTAATTCAGGCTTTATTGACCGATGTAGACCATTTGCGATCGGATTAAGAAGACTGGGCAGGCTTTGTTTTTGCAAAAGGTCTTGATGTGAAGGAGGCGTATAAGTTAGTGCACCTGCGTCGGCGTGCCAAGCACCAACGGTCAAGGCGTTCATCGATTCTGCTGGCGCGATCAACCTGCGAAGTTGTCGATCACGGTGCGATGTTCCCAAAGTGGCGCGGACGGCTGCATTCGGATCGAGTGCCGCAAGTTGACCGGCAGTCATTTCATATACAATATCACCATCATAGTTGCCAGCGCTGATAATGAAGAGCAAGCGGTAACGGACTGAGAGCCAGTCGATCAACCGTGAAAGTGGACTCATCTCGCGAACGAACGGCAGATAAGGGTTGCCGACCGAAAGGTTGATGATGCGGACCGATGGAGCAACCGGAGGTTCGGGGCCGTCATTGGCAACGATACGTCGTACCGCCGTATGAATAAGATCAACGAAGAGGCGATCTTCTGGCCATGTCTCCTGCGTTTCTTGCCCCGAAGTATCTGGCACCATCACAGGCCGAATATAAACAAGGCGATCCGTCGGCGGTTCGTTTGCAGCAAGATCGCCGTGAATAACGAGTGAAGACATCGCTGTGCCATGCTGACGAAACTTGGCTGGATAATTTGCTGCGAAGTTGTCTGGATCGTCCAAGATCAGGCGATCTCGGAGATCGTTGTGCCCGCTGAGGGGCAGACCATCGAGAATTGCAACAAGCGGCTCGCGGGTTGGGAGAGGACGCCCCGTCGAGTCTTCAGTAGTTGGTGCTTCGTCCGTATCAACCACCGTAAGCATCGACTGCCCGGTTCCCCGGAAGAAACGCACATCATCACACTGTAGAAAGCGAACATACTCGCTTTCACGCATCCGATCGAATGCATCTTGGATCGTTTCTCTAGGACACTCCAATAACACACCGTGGTATCGAATCTCAGAGAGTTGGCACACGTCAACGATGACGCCTTGTGACTCCTCTAATGTGCGAGCAAGCGACTGAGTAGAAAGTTCCCGTTCCATCGGACTGTCGCGGAACCAGAGTTCAGCCTCAAAACGAATCGGCCCTTCCCGCCGAGCGAGCCGCTCTTGCCACCATTCCGCAAGACCTGTGCCTTCAACACGGTCGGTTGCTTCCCAGCGCCGGACGTTGGTCAAGTGCTGAAATAATTGCCAGAAAGGGCCGAAATTTCGCGGAGCGCGATTGTTGGCAACCCATTGGTTCCATAACACAAGAAGCCGAGTCATCGCAGACTGATTTGTCAGAAATGCGTAGAGCCGAATGGGGGTTGGTTCATCGGGGGTTTTTCCGAAGCCCTCTTGCACTTGATCTTCCAGATCAATCTCTGCCAACCATTCAAGGCCCGAAATCTTTTGGCTTGCTTTGACCAGTTTCGTGAGGCCGTCAACATTCTCGTAAGCAACTTCAAAAACGAGTACTTGCTCAGGGTCTGTCCCAGCAGCACTGCGTCGAAGTCCGCCAAATGATCTCGCCATTTCTTCGAGCTTTCGACCAAGCTTTCGATGCTGCTCCGACCGGGAAGGAGTAATGAAATCGCCGCCGCGGACGAACAGCCTTTCGCGATCGAAAGATGTCGGTGTTGGGAGAATGAGAATGGGCCGATCGGCCATGTAATGTGTCCTATCGCTTCTTGCCCTTAGCCGGCGATGCCGGATGCACGCGCCCATTCCATTGCACGAATTGATTACGTGCTAATGCCTGAGGGTTCGCGTCTGGGCCCCCAAGAATCTGCCGCCGAGCGAGGTCGAGCAAGAATTCCTCAATCTCAGCGAAACTACCGCCTTTTAGCTTACCCGCAAAAGTTCGAGGTGCATAGCCCAAAGGTATAGAAAGTTGCTTTTGCAATGACTCAATTAACCTAATGGTCTGTTCTTGCGTCGGCACATCAAGTTTTAGTCGAAGCTGGAACCGCCTCCAGACTGCGCGATCTAATAGCTCGGGGTGATTGGTTGCTGTAACAACTACAACATGCGAAGGAAGGTCGTCAATCTGGAGAAGCAGCGAACTAACCACACGTTTAATCTCCCCGGACTCGTGCGTATCGCCACGCTCTTTACCGATGGTGTCGAATTCATCGAAGAATATAACCGATGGTCTCGATCGGATATGTTCAAATAGCCGACGTAATCGGCCTGCGGTTTCCCCGAGGTAACTACCTATGAGCGCGTCATACCGCACGCTCAGTAGTGGAACCATCAAATCATGCGCAACCGCTTCGGCGATCGAAGTCTTTCCGTTTCCGGGTGGGCCAGTCAAAAGGATGCGATGCCGGGGTTCGAGGTCGTAGGAGCGCAGAACATCCACACGTTGTTGTTCTTCGATGAGTTCTCGAAGAGGCTGAAGCACTTCGTTCGCAAGGATCAACGTATGGAGAGCTCGCTGCGGGACTCGCTCAATCACAAGGTCGCGAGCATTCTGCCCCGGGACACCGTTATGGCCATTGATTCTGTTCGGCTCTGGTTCGGAGCGCACAAGCGCCGTACTTTTTTGCAATTCTGCATCAAGACGCTCGGCGAGTACTTCGTGCCGTTTGTCGCGTTCGTCAGCAATGAGCGCTTCGGTCACTCTACGAAAAAGCTTCTGGTCACCAGTGGTGCCAGCTCTCACAAGGGACAAAAGTAAATCACTGCGAGCCATCGACCCATCTTAACAGGACGAACTGGTTGGGCGAAATCACCTTTCAACTTGAGACAGGTTGGCTCAATCAATTCCCCTTCGTGCCTTCCTTCGCTCTTCTCGCTAAACTGTTTGCCCTTACTCCACTTGTTTTTTTAAGGATTTTCATCATGGCGAAGAAGACCATTGCGGATGTCAATGTCACTGGCAAAAAAGTGTTCATGCGGGTTGATTTCAATGTGCCTATGGAGGGCGGCAAGATCACGGATGATCGCAGGATTGAGGCGGCGCTGGAATCGATTAACTCGGTGCTCTCACGTGGCGGGCGGCTGATTTTGGCCAGTCATCTGGGGCGGCCTGAGGGCAAAGGCTTTGAGGCGGAATTTTCGCTGAAGCCTGTGGCGGACAGACTGGCGGAGCTGATTGGGAAGCCGGTCGCTTTCCCGGGGGATACCGTGGGCGAGGCGGTGAGCGCGGCGGCGGCGGCGCTGAAAGATGGTGAGGTGATGCTGCTGGAGAATGTGCGTTTTTATAAGGCTGAGAAGAAGGGCGAGGCTGAGCATGCGGGCAAGATGGCGGCACTGGCGGACATCTACTGTAACGATGCGTTTGGCACGGCTCACCGCGACGAGGCGACGATGGTCGCGGTGCCGCAGGCCATGAAGGCGGCGGGCAAGCCTGCGGTGGCGGGGTTCCTGCTGGAGAAGGAAATCAAATATTTGAGTGAAGCGATCGGGGCGCCCAAGCGGCCGTTCGTGGCGATCCTGGGCGGGGCGAAAGTGTCGGACAAGATCGTGGTCATCAAAGCGCTCCTGGGAAAGGTGAACACGATTCTCATCGGCGGGGCGATGGCGTACACCTTCATGCTGGCACAGGGCAAGACCGTGGGCGGCAGCCGGGTCGAGAAAGAGAAGGTCAACGAGGCCAAGGAAATTCTCGAAGCGGCGGGCAAGAGCAAGTGCGATCTGGTGCTGCCGATTGATCATGTGTGCGGCAAGGCTCTGACTTCCAATACGGAAACGATGGTCGCGGGTCAGCAGATTGGTGACGGCTGGCTGGGGCTGGACATCGGGCCTAAGACGGTGAGCAATTTCAGTGCGATCATTGTGAAGGCGGGGACGGTGGTTTGGAACGGGCCGATGGGTGCGTTTGAGACGAAGCCGTTTCACGTGGGGACTCGGCGCGTGGCGGAAGCACTGGTGGAGGCGACGACGGCGGGCGCGACGACGATCATCGGCGGCGGCGACAGCGCGGCTGCGATCGAACAGATGGGCATGGCCCAGCAGGTGAGCCACGTGTCAACGGGCGGCGGTGCGAGTTTGGAGATGCTGGAAGGGAAGAAGTTTAATAGCGTGGGGATGTTGGATGAGAAATGAGGGGCTAATTACTCGATGATTCATCCTAAAACGATAGCCGAAGAACAGTTTATGAGAGCGGCAGCATACGCCGCTCGATTTGAATTAACTGTTCGACTACGCGCGGGGGCAATTCCACAACTAGAAGAGCAGCCAATAAAAACATCCCTCGGAGACATACTCAAACTAGTTATTGAACATTACCAGAGAGTCAGAACCGAGTCCGACGTTAGTTTATTGAATCTTGCCTTGCAGTGCAGGAACAAGATTCTTCATTGTGAACTATCGAAGGTGAAAGAGAAGCTTATCGACGCTGGCGATGGGCCACGATCCGGCGGTGTAATCAAGGTGAGAAATGTGACACCTGACACCGCATTTGAGACCTTACAAGCACTAATTAAAGGCCAGAATATCGGGCAACAGCCCGTCGAAGAATCAGGGACGAAGATTCATAGAGATATATATGGCTGGCTGATAGAATTGTACAAGTCGGGTTACTTTGAAAGTGCTATTGTTAAATTGTGTGCCGCAATCGCTGTTATAGAGAGGCTGGCTGACCACACAACTAACGTATGACGCAGCGGTATCGCGCTCAACGGGGACAAGCCATTATTCCATGAACGACTACACCCCTCATCCCTGCGACTTCTGCGAAGGCACCGTGCATGGCATGACGGCTCAGTCCGAGCCGGTGCGCGTGGCGGGCAAGGTGGTCATTCTCGATGGGCCGACCATTGGCAAGTGCGATCGCTGCGGCCATCGCTACTTTCCGATTAAAGTGTTGCGACTGGCGGAAGACTTGGCGGCGCATCCGGAGAAGGCTACGCGTGTGGCTTCGATTCCGATTGCTTCGTGAGTAGCACGTAGGGCACCGCCCTCCACGATGGACGCATGCGGTAGATCATGGTGGGCGGTGCCGGTACGAACTCACATATCCCCACACCCGACACCCGATACCCGCGCTCAAACTTTCCCCATCATCGCGATCACCATCTCTGCGGTGGCGATGTTGGTGGCGAGGGGGATGTTGTGGACGTTGCAGACGCGCATGAGGCCTTGGATGTCGGGGTCGTGCGGGTGGGCGGAGAGGGGATCGACGATGAAGATGACGGCCTGGCAATTGCCGGTGGCGACGAGGGAGGCGATTTGCGCATCGCCGCCGAGAGGGCCGGAGAGGAAGCGTTCGACGGTGAGGCCGGTGGCTTGGGCGATGCGTCTGCCGGTGGTGCCGGTGCCGATGAGATGGAGTTTGCTCAGCGCGATCTTGTGGTGCTGACAGAAGGCGACCAGTGCATCCTTCTTGCCATCGTGTGCGATGAGAGCGAGTGTGGGCATGAGGAGATGATAGCCGGGGGCAGAGGGCAGAGGGCAGAGGTCAGAGGTCAGAGATCAGAGATCAGAGGTCAGAGGTCAGAGGTCAGATGCTGAATGCTAATTGCTGAAAGCTGATGGCTGAATGCTGATAGCTGACCGCTGAATGCTTCTTACGCGAGAATTTCTTTCACGACATGGCCATGCACATCGGTGAGTCGCATGTCGCGGCCGGAGAAGCGGAAGGTGGACTTGGTGTGTTCGACGCCAAGCTGATGGAGCATGGTGGCGTGGAGGTCGTGGATTTCGACTTTGCCGCTGACGACCTTGTAGCCGAAGGCATCGGACTCGCCGTGGCTGGCGCCGCCCTTGACGCCGCCGCCGGCCATCCAGAGCGAGAAGGCATAAGGATTATGGTCGCGCCCGTTGCCGCCTTGCGCGAAGGGCGTTCTGCCGAATTCGCCAGCCCAGACGATGAGCGTGGAATCGAGCAAGCCGCGCGCTTTCAGATCACCGATGAGCGCACCGATAGGCTGATCGACAGCGAGCGCGTTTTTCTCGTGGCCTTCCTTGAGGTTGTTGTGTTGATCCCAGCGATCACCTGCGCCGCCGGGGCAGGTGAGTTCGATAAAGCGCACGCCGCGCTCGACCAGGCGGCGGGCGATGAGGCATTGCCTGCCGAAGGTTTGCGTGGCTTTGTGTTTGGCTTCGAGGCCGTAGGCTTCCTGCGTGGCCTGCGTTTCGTCAGCGATGTCCATCAGCTCCGGCACCGCGCCCTGCATGCGATACGCCATTTCATAGTTGGCAATTGCCGATTCAATGCCATCATCGCTACCGGTGCGGGCGAGCGTGTTCTGATCGAGTGAGCGGAGCAGATCGAGTTTGCTGCGCTGAAGTTTGTCGCTGGCTTCGGTGGGATTGATGTTGGCCACGGGGTTGCTGCCCGCTTTGAAGACGGAGCCTTGGTAGGCGGCGGGGAGGAAGCCGGAGTTGAAATTATCCAGGCCGCCCGGCGGAATCAGGCCGCCGTTGAGCACGATAAAACCAGGCAGATTCTGATTGACGCTGCCCAGTCCGTAACCGATCCACGCACCCATCGAAGGCCGTCCCTGAATGCCGCTGCCCGTGTGCAGAAAATAGTTGGCGGCTGTGTGTTCGGGAAAGAGCGAGACCATCGACTTGATGACGGCCAGGTCGTCAGCGTGCTTGGCGACATAAGGAAACAGGTCGCTGATCATGTGGCCGCTCTGGCCGTACTTTTTGAAATCCCAAGGCGATTTGAGGACGGAGCCGATGTTGTTGAACTGCGTATTCTCGAGCTTGCCGATGGCTTTACGCGGGTCCTGGCCGTTGTACTTTTCGAGCATCGGCTTGTAGTCGAATGTATCGACTTGCGAAGGCCCGCCATCCATATAGAGGAAGATGACCGACTTGGCCTTGGGGGCAAAGTGCGTGGGCTTGGGCTGCATGGGATTGCGCGTGGTGCTGGCGATGCCGGTGACGGGCGCAGCGGTAGCGCCGTAGGCGCGATCGTTGAGCAGCGAGGTGAGCGCCACAGCGCCAAAGCCATTGGCGCAGCGGCGCAGCAGGTCGCGACGGGTCAGTGCAGGAGCGATGTATTTGCCACAGTGCATGGGGGTCTCCGAGAGAAAATCACAAATCACAAACTTCAAAATCCAAGGCCGATGGTGAGGCGGTTCAACTTCTCAATTCAAAAATACAAACGCCTTCATATTGAAAATCACGTGAGCCACATCGGTCCACACCCGTATATCTTCTGCGCTGCTGCTATATAGCTTGGCTTGCTCGGTGATGAAGGATTGTAGCGCGGCAAGTTCATCCTTCTCAATAGCTCGGCCAATGGCGGTGATGAACATGCGATCCAGTCGCGCTGCCGCATCGCCGCCGGCTTTCACTTCATTTTGTGCCCACAGCTTGGCCTGTTCCACAACGAAGGGATCGTTCATCAGGATCAAAGCTTGTGCGGGCACATTCGACACGGTGCGACGGCCCATCGTCGAGAAGGGCGAAGGGAAATCGAAAGCCAGCATCATCGGCGGCAGAAAGTTTCGGCGAATCTCCGTGTACACACTGCGCCTGCCGTTGCCATCGAGTGGCCCGCTTCCCGGCCGACCGCGCCCTTCCATGAACGGCGTCACATAGACCGGCACACTGGGCCCGCCCACGGTGCGATCGAGGCGACCGCTGACGGTGAGAATCGCATCGCGAATCGCCTCAGCCTGAAGGCGACGAATCGGAAAGCGGTGCAGCAGTTCATTGGTCGGGTCAGCCTGTTCGCGCTCGTCTTTCATGGTGATGTGGCTCGACTGCTGATAGACACTCGAGAGCACCATCTGACGCACGGCCCGCTTGAGCGAGTAGCCTTGCTTCACGAAATCACTCGCCAGCCAGTCGAGCAGTTCCGGATGACTGGGCGGCAAACCCATGTAACCAAAATCATCCACCGTCGGCACGATGCCTCTGCCAAACAGATGATGCCAAAGACGATTGACAATGACCCGCGAGAAGAATGGATTGCTGGGATCGACGACGCGCTGGGCCAATTCAAGGCGACCGCTGCCTTGCGTGATCGGGGCCTGCTTGGCGGCAATCGCTTCGAGCAATCGGCGATCCACTTCATCGCCCAGATTCTTGTGGCTGCCACGAATGAAGACGTACTCATTTTCGCCGCTGCCCTCAGCCATGGCCTGCACTTTGATCGGATCGGGAATCGTTCTGGAAATCTGCTCGATGCGATCGCGCAATCCCTTCGTATCGCTGGCGAACTGCTCACGCACTGCTTCGCTCTTGACGAACAAACCTCGCTCCGCAGCAACCTGCATCACTGCTGCCTGATCGCTGGTCATTTTGTTGCCCTGCCATGCGGCAAGACTCTGCGCGAAAACTGCACCATATTTCGCCGCGATCTGCTCAGGTGAAGTTTTATCATCACCCAGAAGCTGCCCGGCAAAAGCGGCGGGCGCTTCAGTATGAACCGGGCCATCACCAAAGCGAATTTCATCGACTGCGATATAGCCATCGCCATCATCGATGATCTCGATGTGAGCGCGGTTGCCCAGGTAGTTGCCTAGGTCACCGCCTTGCGTGCGCCAGACCCACTGGCCCTTGGTATCGACGCCGAAGGACATGTCGCTAAAGAGAAGGCCGTTGTAAATGTTCATCACAAAGCCGTCGATGATGAGGCGAATCTGCGCACCCTTGGCGTTGACGCGGTAGTGAATGCGAGGCGAGGTGATGGTGAAGGTGGGCGAGCGGAGGACGCCGCGCAGTTTTGGTCTGATGAGGCCGCTGTGGGCGATGCCCGGCTCGATGGCGCGTGGCTGCTCGGTGGTGGTGTCCCATTGGCGTGGTTGGGTCGGCGCGCTGCCGAATGCTTGGCCGGCGATGAACCAGTTGCCGAAGTCGCTGCCGTTAAAGTCCGCGAAGATCGGCAAGGATTTGGCGGTTTCTTCAGCACGCGATTGTGCTTTAGCGATGTCGGCTGCGATGGCGGTTGTCAGTTTTTTAAGCTGCGCCTCATCACCTTTGAAGCTTGCTAATCGGCTCCATGCGTAGAGCGGATGAGTGGTTGACTTGGCGTCATCAGATTGCACAGCTTCCGTCCAGCGCGTGAGCATTGCTGCATCAAGGCCGCGCTCTTTGGCGACTGCTTCGATGGCCAGCGCGGGTGATGCCACCGCAGAGCCACTTGTTGAATCGGTGAAGACGACATGATCGAAGCCGATGTTACCCCATCCGCCGGTGTGATTGTCAACGAGCTGAATCGAAGCTTTTTTGCCTTGCAGATCAGCGACATCAAATGACGCGGGGACCATGCGGTTGTCGTTGGGGCCAACTGCGGTGCGCACGACTTTGCCATCGACGATGAGGTTGACGCAGGTCTTGTCTTTGTGGTTGCCGCCGCCGATGAGGAAGGTGATGAGCTTGCGTTCGATGGTGAAGGGCTTACTGGTGAGCGTGCCTTCATGGGCATCGCCTTTGGTGACATCCTCGCCTTCTTTGACGCGAATGTTGTGCGAGTTGATGAACCATTTGCCGTGCGCGTTGACATCGCCCTGGTAGCTGCCGATGGTTTTTTGGGTTTGCGGGATGAGGCCGAAGGCGGAGCCGGTGGCGGTCCAGTTGCGGTAGTCGCCGGTTTCGAAGTCTTCGTAGAGAATGTCTTCGCGGGCCTGTTTTGCAGAGGTTTTCGGAGGATCGGTCAGCACCTGGCGCACCGCGAGCAGATAGCGGGCCACATCATCCGCCACGCTCTTGTCACTAGAGCGCAGCGCGGCGAGCAGCGCTGCATCGCCCTTACTGCGCTCAGCTTGAATCTGTTTCGCTGCGGATTCGATCTTGTGATACGGATCGAGCATCGCTTCCTGTCTGCGCGAACTTTGCAGGAAGCCGGCGAGTGCGTAGAAATCT
>Ga0105055_10011558_pt1 | contig 10879 bp, 12 predicted proteins | sample BON03_FD_78090 | JGI IMG/M metagenome (GOLD analysis project Ga0105055, IMG submission 78090) | Freshwater microbial communities from Lake Bonney liftoff mats and glacier meltwater in Antarctica - BON-03 | ecosystem: Environmental > Aquatic > Freshwater > Ice > Glacier meltwater | place: Lake... | reverse complement strand
CACGTTCCCGTCGACCGTGTTCTCAACCTACAGAATGGAAGAGATATGGCAGCTGGCTCATGACGCTCAGCAACGTTGCTGCTTTCAATGGCGGTAAAGAAATACAGCCAGGAGTCGTATGGACTTACGAGTCACTCCGAGCTGCCTAAGAAGCACCGGTGCGCAACATCCATTTTGTATGCGCTGACATCCCTTTTCCCTTTTCTCCTCCCTCCCCTTTTTTTCCCCCCTTTTTCCCCCTCTTTTTCCTACAGGCTCAATCCGAATTTTCTGGAAAATTTGTGCTTTCTCAGAAAATCCGTATGAGCTCTGGCTGATTGCGAGTGGCGCTGCGGGGCTAAAGCCCCCACGGCAAGTGCTTGCCGTGCGCCCGGAAGAGGTCTCAGTCATCAGTTTCACGTACTCGAACGTATACACACATATGGACAGACCCAAGTCTGTAGTAAGGGTCGTCAGGGGGTTCACCAGAGCACGTATCACCCTTTCTTCACTCTCATACGACCACTAGTCGGTGACTCGGTACCTTGATGTGCAATTAAGTCAGCAGCAACTAGAGGTGGAGAAGAGGTCCACTCTCGGTCAGCGGGAGGCTGATACCATGAGGTTCAAGTTTTGGTTTTGGTGAGTACAGTGATACTCACAAAACCCAAAACCTCACGGTATCCCCCTTCACCTTTCTTCCTGTCTTTCTTGGGTGGCGAACACCCAACTTAATCACTTTCTTTTTTTGCTTTTTTGTGTGGCGAATTCCAAAAATGATCACTGGACTAAGCGAATGGTGTGCATTTGCTGAATCTCGTAGGACCCAAGAAACTGTCCAAGACTGTTGCCAGCCTAGTTTAAGGCGAAACCCGCTCGTGGGTGAAAACAGGTCACAATGTTTGTGGGTTGGCATTGTGGGAACGGGTTCTCCATATGTGACTTCATAGAAGAGATCAGCCCTTTGAGCTTACATCTTTCCCCTCTAAGGGATCCGTGACACAGGTTTATTCTAGGCGAATGTTCCTAATACACCATAGACAATTAAGGTATGCCCCGATTCCAGCCCTTGGCGTGCTGCCTTGGGCTCCAGAGCGAGGGTACGTCTCCACAGGTTATGAGCTCCTGAATTCCCTCCCCAGCGCTTCGCTACAACAGCTTCAAGCATTGGTGATCGAATTTTCAACGCAGCAGCGGCTCGCATTCGAAGCAAATCTCATTGCAGCGGCTCGCGTTCATCACATCACCACAAACACCAAGCTGACTCACCCAGACAACAGCCAAGTAAAAGCGTACACACGCGTGAGCAATGCCACCACACATCCGAGACAGCTTGGCCCAGCGCAGGCTAAGTGCAAGCATGCACGCGTCTCCGGATCAATCTGCGATTTTTTGCACAGCCGTCCGATGCATGCAGCCGAGCGTGAGTGCACACGGACCACAGATGTCGGCAAAGACATCCACAGCGGCGGCGCGGCCATTCACAGCGGCGGCGCGACCAAGGATGCCCGCAGTGGCGTTTCCAGTGCCGACGCCCGCGATGTCACAGCTGAGCCTCTTTCTGCTTGTAATTGTACGGTCCATTGCCATACGCATGGATAATTTGTTCTTGAAGGTACTTCTCTGCAGTGGCGTTGGTAGCAGGCGTCTCAGTGCTGTCTGCACTGCTGGCAGACTGCATGACGACGTCTCCACGCGCCTGCGACGGCTCGCACACCAATCCGTGCCCAGCAGCGAGCTCTTGGCAAATATAACTCAGAGGCCGCAGCTCCTCAGTGGACGCCAAGCGATCAAATGCGCTAGCCTCGACGACTACTCGCCTGCCACATGTCAACAGCTTTGCAGCTCTCTACGAGTCAGATGAGGACGAACTCGATCTTCTCACAGGCAACAACCAGATCAACAGGTTCGCAGTTTTATGCGAGCAAGACAAAACTGCTATAGTTCCGCCTTCTCCACGCTACACGGCCCCCAGCGCGGGCCCCTTTCCATTCGCAGTCATGGGGACTGTCCCCATGGGGACTGCTGTCCGCCATTCAGACTCGCTTGAGTCTGAACTCAAGCGAGTCTTAGCGATCATCTCAGCTCAGCACAACATATTTATGTAAGAGCCAACACACTTATACTATTCGCTTATATGTATGACTCATTCGACAATCTTATTATATGTAACAGTTTACAATGAAGTGTGTTTACGCAATGTGCCAGATGTCGCATATGGGTGTCTGCGCTGCCACCTAAATAATACAATCTGATATTCTTCTAAGAAGTAGGGGGGATGTTGGGACGGGTTCTCCATATGTGACTTCATAGAAGAGATCAGCCCTTTGAGCTTACATCTTTCCCCTCTGGGGATCAGTGACACCGGTTTATTCTAGGCGAGAGTTCCTAATAAACCATAGACAATCAAGGTATGCCCCAATTCCAGCCCTTGGCGCGCTGCCTTGGGCTCCGGAGCGAGGGCACGTCTCCACAGGTATGCGTCCTCGGGCTAACAAGTCCCTACAATCAAGTCTCCATAACTATCAAGAAACGTAGCGCTCAAGGATGGTGCCCACCCACTAGGGTAGGAAAGGCACCAAGTAACCCCAGTGTCATCCAAGCAGTGCACGTCATGATTGTGAACGAGATACTCTTCTGGCAATGCGCATTCGGTCTTAGCCCTCGACGACCCCTTAGTAGCAGATCACAGACCAACCCACTACTTTGAAAAGGACATCACTGGAATACGCATTTCTAGTGGCCGACAAAATTGAACATTAAACAAAACTGGAGATTCTGGTGTAAAATCAGTCATTTTGAAGTAATGTTAGGGTTTGACCTACTGCGGCACCTTTCAACGGCGGAAGAGATAACGCAGCAGGGATAATAATTATATGAGGAACACATTCTAGAGCTTCACCCACTGCACCAAGTTGCCACAGGCACTCATTCCCAGGTTCCTCTTCGGCGCCGTACAATAATCATCACCATTTTCCACGGTTTTGAGATCAATTGTATGGTCCCTTCAGACAGGGACTCATCACCGAAATGCATTTGTGGTCCCATTTTTACATCTTATTTAATTGGAGAATCTCCATTTGTGCTGGCCCTTGGATTTAAGGTGGGGTTGGGTATTTCTCAACAAACGCGGATTCTCAATGGAATCCATTTTACAAGGCATTTCAGGGAGAAAGAAAAAAAAAGAGAGAGAGAGAGAGAAAGAGAAAGAGAGAGAAAGACAAAGAGAGAGAGAGGGCGAGTGAAGACGGATAGAGAGAGAGAGAGAGAGAGAGAGAGAGAGAGAAAGAGAGAAAGAGAGAGCGCGCGCGCGAGAAAGAGAGAGAAAGCGATAGAGAATGTGCTCGCCCACATACGCACGCGCGCGTGCGAGAGAGAAAGAGAGAGAAAGAGAGAGAAAGAGAGAGAGGGCGAGAGGGCGAGAGCGAGTGAGAGAGCGAGAGAGAGAGTGCGTGTGGGAGAAATATATTGAAAAAAAAACGAAAGAAATAGAATGGCAGAATGACAGACCAGCTCTTTCTGCTTAAAGTGCTCATCAACAGCCCATTGATACCGAGATTCATTGAGTCCTATCATGTCTATCAGTGCCTGGGTGATAGATGAAGAGAGCAGGACACAACGTGAATCAAAAAATGGGTGAGCGAGTCAGGTACACAGAGCGCGCGGGAGTGGGTCAGGGAGCACATCGGCGCTCGTGCACCAGGAAGAGCGAGCGTGCAAGGCCAAGCAGTAACCTCCTGGTGTGATCACAGTCAAGTCTTGGAATACCTACGTGCCTGGGAGATAGGGGTCGCATGCACACACAGAGCACCACCCACCCTCCCTCAAACATGCATACATCACACACATATATCACACACGCATATATCATACCTCGCCCACATACTCTATCCCGTCCCAAGCTCGAGAACTAACCCATTTTATGGTGCCCTTGACCTGAATATTTATATATATATATATATATATATATATATACGTATGTACATATATACATATACACATATATATCTATACATACACACAACGGCATACAGGAAAACACCGCAAGTATGTTAGTCAAACACACGCACACAATCTACCTCTACGCCACGTGTTCAAATCTCATACAGCAAAATGTCATTACATGTGTTTGCCACTGCACATGTATGGTGCATGTCTTCAAAATGCACCTGCGCTCATTTTCCCGGCTCTGCTCTTCTCTCCTCTTCCTCGCACTCCTCCTGGTCGCCATGCACACATGCTGCTGTGATAACATCATCCTGTGAGATCGCAGCAGCCATCTGCTGGTCACGACAGTTTGGCCCGGGAAGTTCGGAGATACCTCTCCGCACCAGCTGCATACAGATGAAGCCGCACCATATTCAGTATGGGATTTCGACCTTCGAAATGCTCAAATGCTGAAAAAATTTAAAAGAAAGAGCCCACGAACTATAATTGAGGGGTGGTAATGTTTAGTAAATATGACCCTTCAATTGATTTTGAAAATATCTGCTACTGTAGACTTAAAACATTCAGTAGTCCGGTCGCGTTCGACCGGTTGCCCCTCCGCGGCGGGGCCCGCGTGGTCTTCCCTCGCCCAGGATTTTAATGGTTCTGGGAGGCATGGAAGCGGCATTCGTACTGTCCCCTTCCCGGGACCTTGGCGTGCGCGGCGCCTCGATAGTGCGGTGTGGACTTTCGTGTTTGGTTGACCTCAACACGGACTTATATCGCCTGTGCGGTTCCCATCATGGTCCAGATACATTCTGGGCTCGGGGGTTGAGTTGAATTAATAAAGAGACAACAACAACAACAACATTCGCGCCGCTTGTGGTTCATGACGGTGGAGTTTTTGGTTTCGTTTGGGGTTAATAGTAGTTGAGTAAAACAAAAAGCTTTTCACATCTTTTGGTTTTTACTCAATCTATATTTGGTGCAAAATTCAAATTTTGAATGCACTAAGTGCCCAGCAATTCAATCAAAAACAACCAAATATGCAGAAAAGTTGGTATCTTTCTGGGTAAAAGTCTTGCAAATCACACCCCAAATCCAGTTTATTGATAGTGCTTTACCAACTTTTCAATAAAAAGTGGTGGAGGGGGTAGGGGTGGAGGTGGGAGGGGGGAGGCTAGCGGGGGAGGGGGTGCCTTTGATGCTCGCTGTTTGAATGCATATTTGGCTACTGCCCTTTCGCGTGTCGTGCGCAGTGCTGTGCCCATCCTTGCTGTTGCTGCTGCTTCTGCTTCTGGGCTTCATTCTGCTGCTGTTGGTGGCTTTGGTGCAGGTGTTTTGGGGCCCCTCTAGGCATTTGGGGAGCTTAACAGCTGCGAACTCGGTGTCTTTCGATTTTATTGTCTCTTGCTCCTCTTGCTGAGGTTAATCTTTAATAAACACTCCTAAAATAAAAAGTGTGCACACCAGTAGTTCAGGTGCCACCTGAAGTACTGGTGGAGACTAGTGTTGTCTCCGGCGCCGCTGCGGCGCCGGAAACGCACGCCGCGGCGCCGGGAGCGCATGCTCCGGTGCCGCAGTATGCTGTGGATGCAGCTGGCTGCATGCGTCCGAGTGCCCTGCTTGCGTTTCGTTGGCATGTTTGTGCACTCGTGCAGATTTTGTCAGGCCTGCTGACAGGGTGATCGAGCACAAAGCACTCTTCGTGTGCGTGTCTGGCCTTTCCTTTTCGTGTGCAGTAGTCTATTTTTGTAGCAGGGGTGCCATGGTGTTCGGGACAAACAAACGCCATCCCGTCTCTTCGCGGCCACGTCATAGGTTTCTACATGCACGCACTCGCACACACTGCGCTACCCTGTGCATACTGCCTGCTTGATTGCTGCCACTACGGTGCCCCTTCACTGTATTGCTGTCCTCCGCTGCCGCTGCTCGCTTTGCGGAAACAAAACTCCGAGGTCGCTCGGAGACATCCTGGGCAGCCAGGGTGTTCGCCTCTTCTGAGCACGATCCGCCTCGTTTTACACGGGGCATCAAATCCCTATAGGGTTGCAACCTAGGGTGCATTGTTGGGTGATCCCCTTCGCCACTATCACTCCGTGCCTTTATCAACGCTTTTATCCGAGTCACCTGCTGAAATCCTCCCACATGAGTTTAAATTCGCGGTGAACCAGCTCCAGATCCTAAACTCCCAGAGGAGTATAAACTCGTCGCTATCTCGGCCAGAACAACTCAAAGGGCCCGCCATCTGACATCCATTTCTCTCCCCCGTACGTACCCTCACCTCCCGGCAGCGCCCGGTGAGCCCACTGGTCGCTGCCAGTGACAGTGCATACTCCCAGAGGAGTCTAAACTCGTCATTTCCTGGCCAGAAGGACCATTGGTTCTGCTCTGTTGTGGGGTCAACAGGCCGGGCTCATTGGCTTACTCAGTAGGGTTGCACGCTTCATTACGGTAAGGCAACGTGAACGGGTGGTCCGTGAGTACTCGACTTCTCTGGCGTTAGACCTTCTCCTTAAAGGTTTTCTTCTTTTTTTTAAAAAAAAATAAGTGTTGCTTTGCAAAGGTCATGGGTGTCGGAAGATTTCTCACACTGGAACTACAGTACCTAAGATATCATTCCATCATTTTAAGATATCATTCCATCATTCACAGGCCTCACCAATGAGGCCGAACGAACTTTGGACCTGCCCAGACACGGAGCCGCCAGGGCTTGCCCCTGGTTGTCAACGGTGTTAGTTGCTGGGTCCGTTCGAAGAGGAAGAGGAGGGGATCGGTATAGCCAGCGACGTAGTTAAGGTGAAGGGTGAAGATCCGGCCACCCCAGGTTGTCCGAGGGTGACAAGTTGAGGTTTCACGCCGGCAATTCTGAATCGTGGGTGCGTGACGCCTTGGCTCGCTCGTGAGGAAACCCCGGGACCGTACATTGATTCCCCAATATGAGTTTAATAAAACAAAGAAACACACCTACAATGCCACGACTTGACCACACAACTGTCACCAATCAAACCATTTTTCCGCCCGTAGTTGGGGGAATTACCTTAGGTGGGGCTCCTCTGACTGCAGGAAGCAAACCCACGAAGCGTAAACACGGAGAACGTGGCCCACAGTGGTAATGATGTTGGAAGGAAACGAAAATCACGTACGTGTCGTCGGTGTATGTCGCATGGTGCCACCGCTTGTGAGGCATCAGTGTGTAGCGGCCGTGCGCCCAGAGGAAATTGCAAATTCAAATGTGTCAAGTGCAATTTGTTTACAAGTTGCAAATGCAATTAAAGGATCTCTTTCTCGGCGCTTACTCACTCCTGCTCGTGCATGTTGCTATGTCACGGGATTTTGCACTTGAATCATACAAAAATCCAGATTGCACATAGTCTTGCCCTTACGCTGTGCATACTCGTACAAAAATATTGAAAAGACAAAAGGGTAACATACATTTGCCTGTAAACAAGAGAAAGTGGGTCTTGTTTGTGAGAATCAATCCAACGCACATATACCTGAAAACAAGACTGGGTCTTGAATACCTCGTTTGTCTGCCACGATATGTGTTGTGGGTACAAACCCCTGTGAAACCTTGAAACAACTAGGATTTATAGAGAACAGGCCAGAAGTTCTGAAACGTGCGACCTTGTCTCTTCCAATTCAACCCTTCCTCACAAAAGCTCCGACAGTCTTAACTTATTTGTCTCCTACAAGACCATATTTACTAAACGGAATTACAAGAGTGATGATTCGAGAAACACAACCTCTTCTCCTCCTCTTCCACCTTTTCTTCCCCTTCCTCTTTCCTTTCTTTTTTATCTTCTTCTTTCCCCCCTCCCTGGGGGGAGGGGGCCGTCACGGAACTTATTAAAACTGCTCCACCCCTACCGAAAAAAAGCCTTCGTGAACGGTTTGTTAGCAAATTCCGAAATTTTAGATTTACCCCAAAAAACCAAGAGACCCTCTCAGGCTAGAGGTTGCCGGGGAACCCCAAGAACAAGAAACTGAGACACCGTGACCCAGTCAAGTTGAATCTTGACCGGGACTCGTGACAATCTTCAGGTCTCATCATCCAAGTCATTGTCCACAGAGGGACAACACCCAAACAAACGCTTAAAACCTTGGACATCCTGTGGGTTTTTTGTCATACTTTTTACCACCATCATTTCCAGATACTGTCCACGGGCAGAAATCCAGCCACATGCTGGCTTCATCACACAGTGGATTTCTTCTTCTTCTTTTTACCACTACAACCTTCCGGATATTGTCTACGGACAGTCATCCAGCCACCGGCAAGAGACTACGGGTCTCCTCATATCGTGGGTTTTTTCTTTTTTTTACCACGAACCATACCAACCTAAACGGATCACGGAGGGGGTCTCCTTTGACGACCACTCCCATGGGCACAATTATTGTTACCCACAGTTCACGGACTGGGGTCGATTCCTCAAGACATACCCAAGGGTCAGAATCCTAACCTATAGTCCAAGGACGGGTGCAAGATCCAAATGTCTACAAAACCCATGGAGTGTGGATCTCACACTGGAACCACGCCACCGCAGACGCCTTCAAGACGCAGTGGGGGTTTGCTTTTTTACCACGACAAAACCAACAAATACCTACGGGTACTACACACACGGGTTTAATCTTTTTCCCACCACAACATAAAGCGTTTACTCTTTCCCAACCAAAAAAGACTGGGTCCACTTACCAAAAAAGCACACACCCCGTCAGAAAATGACACCAGCCCATCGGCAAGTAGCCACATGGACGCCTCACACTCTAGCCGAGAACTAAACCTGCAAGACTCCGAACTTACGCGCCTAGGGTCCGCCCTCCCTTCAAGAGTTTTCCTCTCCTAAGAAAATCGCCCCACCATATTGGGTCAGTGGATAGACAAGCACCAAGAGCCGCATATGTAGTCGTGAACAGATGACACATGTGCAGTACGGGTGTCAGGATGGCTGGGAGACTTGGGATCCATGAGGGGGGACTCGGACAGGGGGCGTGAGGAAAGAAGGACGCAGGAATGGAGCTTAGCGGAGGGGTAAAACACTGGGACAAGTGAAAACTTAGAACAGCGCTGGGGCGGGTTATATTTACTTCGAGTAGGACTGCAAGGCTAGAGCTCACTAAGGCACTCGACGCTCGAAAGAACTGAAAGTGATTTCTATTTGGGCTTGAGGGTAACCAGCGGATTGACCTTTGGTCCTAAACCGGGTGCGGTTGATCAGGATTGGTCTTGAAATGTTTAAGTTAACCTCGATTCAATAAACGATACATACACCACTCTCGGGGGGGCAAACACACGTACTCTGGGCCGGCCCCATACATGATTAATTAATTAATTAATTAATAATTAATTAATTAATGAATTAATTAATAATTGATTAATTAAAGAAAGAAGATTCTGACCTGTGATTTGGAATAATGATTAGTAATCAAGAAGACAAATTACCCATTAGGATTCAGTCAAAAAAATCTTCATTTTTTTCTATAAATTTTGCCTGCGGCGCAGTCTTTTCGCAAAAAAATCTTGCCTGCGGCAATTTTTTTTTTTGTAAAAATGATCTTGTCCATGGGCCATTTCATTTCAGCGCCTTCTTTAAGTTTACCGATTTATTGGTACTTGATAGTTGGAGCCTTGATCAACTGGGCCATTTATACCCAGTGACGACTCCAATCGTGATCAAGCTTGATCACAACTGGAGTTGTCACTGGGTATAAAGAGCCCAGTTGGCCAAGGCTCCAACTATCATAACGAAGGTTCCACGATCGGCCCAATCGCCCAATCATCACAGTCTGGTTGAATAAGCACCTCATGTTTTCAGGTACATGACGGACTGTCAACTCTGAATGAGTCTAAGCACATCTGCAGCGCGCCATGTTGTGTTCTTGCTAGAAAATATGCAACCATCAAAAAAAGACAACGTTCAGATCTTTGAACCCCGGGCGGAAGACCAGAGCAATATACGTATGAGACCATCATACTGGGCAAGAGGCCCCCCTGCCGAAGCCCGCTAATGTGAAACTTGACCCATCTGCTCGGTCAGCGCACATCCGGCAAAGGCAACGAAACGATGGGTCAAGAACTCAGGACACAGCATTCGTAGCAGCCTGGGGGCCCCGTCAGAGTTGAGGGCATGTACAAAGGCGAGACTGATCGGGTCGCCAGCCCGCCCGCCGGCTCTCTTACCAGTGAATGCTGCTCCGGCGCTTCTGACGTGCTTCAGCGCCGCCGACAAGTATATGAATCGCAAGAACGGAAAAAATAATGGGGTGAGGAACTCAGGCATTTCACGAGGATGATGCCCGAAGCCTGGGCATTCCGCCGTGGTCAGGCTCGCCTCATGGTTCCAACAGGACGCCACGCGGCTCCCGATCTTGATCGAGTGGGGTTTTTTGCCCACTGATCGAAAGAGTTCAAAGGACAAAGAGGCAGAGCGTGCAAGAAATTTGTGTTTTCGATTTGGTGGTACAAAATATTTAAAAGTTAGGAACACGGAGACAATCAGGGTGAATCGAGAAATACCCTGGCGATTGGAGTGAAAAGGTCCACAAAACAGGTTCGTGGAGAGAATATTGACTCATCCACAGACATGTGACACATATGAAGAAGAGTCATGTCACATAGGAGACATGTGACACATATGACACATATAAATATATGTATATACATATATCTATATGTGTCACATGTCTCCTTCGTATATGTGACATGACTCTTCTTCATATGTGTCACATGTCTTCTATGTGACATGACTCCTTCATATGGGAGAAAGACATGAAGGAGTCATGTCACATATATAAGGAGACATGTGACACATATGAAGAAGTCATTTCACACAAATGAATGAGTCACATGTATCCTTCGTATATGTGACATGACTCCTTCATGTGTCTTTCTCCCCGGGACTGGTGTGTGTGTGTATGTGTTTGTATGTTTGAGTGTGTGAGTGTGAGTGTATGTGCGTTTGTGTGTGTGTGTGTG
>Ga0105055_10011555_pt1 | contig 10880 bp, 4 predicted proteins | sample BON03_FD_78090 | JGI IMG/M metagenome (GOLD analysis project Ga0105055, IMG submission 78090) | Freshwater microbial communities from Lake Bonney liftoff mats and glacier meltwater in Antarctica - BON-03 | ecosystem: Environmental > Aquatic > Freshwater > Ice > Glacier meltwater | place: Lake... | reverse complement strand
GAGTCCCGTGACAGGCTGACGACGGAGAGGCGCAAGGTGGAAGGGGCAAAGCTCGCGCGCGAGAAGCTTCTGGGGCGCGAGTTTCGCCGTGCTCGCGAAGCGCTTGAAGACTCCATCAAGAACCAGAACGGCCGGCTGGGAGAAGTTTTTGGACACCTGGACACCCATTCGCAGCAGTCACTGGCACGCAAGTTGTACATCAAAAGCACTGCTTTGCCACAGCCGGTAGAGTTCCGCATCCGTTTCCTGCGTGCAGTGAAGAGCAAATTGCCCAAAGGTGCGTATATAATCATGCTCACGCAGTACGAGTCGCTGGGCGGGCGGCCGCTAGCGTGGACCAAGCTCGGCACGTACGGCATCGGAGGGGATTTCCCGGGCACGACGAGAGCAGTGAAGCACTGTGGCCGATATTTCGACAGAACAATGAAGTTCGAAGACTCATGTTTTGCTCTTTGCCCTCCCGCTACACAGCTAAAGCCAGGATTTTGCTTCATTTTGGAACTATTTCAGTTGAAATCGCGCACCAATCCAGAGGACAGGCAAGTGGCCTGGACCGCGGTGCCCATGTGCAGCGAAGAGATGAACATTGTGGAAGGCAAATTGAAGCTGCCTTTGATGCGCGGGGCGCATACACCAAGTTGCGCAGGATATAGGAACATGGAGAAGGCCATGGGAGTTGATCTGGACAACTGGCTGTGCAATATATATCTAGACATTCGCATTTTTTCTCTGTCCGAAATGACCATTGCACTAGAGAACAGCGATTTCTACCAGGATTCGATCAAGGCTGGAGGCCAATTAGCTATAGAAGCGAAAGAAAATAAAGCTCAATTGACTGATTTAATTCAATTGAACAGATATATCAACTTGGACTTCCTGAACAAGCGCCTGAATCTGCAGAATGGAACAGGTAAGTACTCACACACGTTCGGCCAGAAGGAGCACGACGACGACCAGGCGATCAGATCCAACCCCTCGGGCTTGCTACGCCGCAAGAGATTCCCTGGCGCGAAGAATGAAGCCCTGGAGACCGGCTACGAAGAAGAAGGGAAGCGCATGACCATGAAAATGGTGCCCTCCGCAGGCAACCTGAAAGACTACACGAGTGACGATGAGGCCAAACGAAAGGCATTGCTGCTGGGTGGGACACACAACGCGTCTTTCAATCACTACAAGGATGGGTTCGGTGCTGTCAGTGCAAAAGACGGGTACTCAAGAGATAGCCTTCAAAAGAGCACATGGGCGCCAATGCACCGCGTGTGGGCCAAGACAGTTGCTTTCTTCACGGGTCAAACTTACGTCCCTTCAGAGTCCGACGGGGTCACGCAAACTCGTCGCTACGAAAATCCAACCATTAAGTCTGCAGGGAGCTACACGCGCCTTTCTAGAAAGACAGAAGGAGAAGAGGGACATGGAGACGGAAAAGGAGGCAGTGACGACGATTTGGAGACGGGCAAGTCGAGTAGGTCCGGCAAGTCAATCTCACAGATCGAGGCAGAGCGCAAACATCGCAAGAAGCACAAACATCGTGAGATGCGCAAAGCGATACGTTCTGCAACGAATGGTAGTGATAATGGACAGCATGTTGCCATTAAAGCTGGTGACGCGAACAGCGTTTTTACCAAGGATATTCCTGATGGGAACGTTATAAAGCATTCATTCAAACATGGAGCGGATGGGATGGAAATGGTCGTGAAAGGGAATGATGAACACTTGGACAGCGACGGTTTCTCCTCTGATGGAAGCGAATATAGCAGTTCCGATGAAGAGGCGGAGAATATCAACAGCCATATATTAGCGGAAGATACTTTCTTCTCTTCGGAAGCGGGGCAAGATTCTCGTGCGGATGTGACGGTGATAGAGCGTGGAATCGAAACCGAGCAAACCGGCCCAGCAAAGGCACTCCATCCTGAGCAATCAGGCAAAATCGTCGGCATCGAAACAGTAGAAGGAGCACAGGGGCGATTCTATGCGGCATCAGGGTTCGATCGAAAGGTGCTGCGCCGCCTGCAGTCCGATGGCCTGCGCCTGGACTCCGAGATTGCCGACAATAACGACGTCAGCAATACAGATGGCCGGGAAAGCAGCACCAAAGATCTGATGAGAAGTACTGAGGAAGGAGACTCCCCAGCCAAGGCTCGTCGCTTATGGGCCCCACTGGACAATAAAAAAGACTTGGAGCTATACGACATGTCCCTGTGCTCAGATATCGCCAAGCGCGCACCGCAGCTGCCGACAGCGATAGCCGCGTGCAAGGTGCGATTTCTGATGCTGGAGGCGTTTGGGGACATCATGGGCCACAAGCTGTTCTCATTTGAGTTCTATGCTACTGTGGTGACCTTGATATTCAGCTTCTGGTTACGTATTTACATCCATTTCCTGGCCCAATTCCTCTATCTGGGAATACTTGGCGTGCCAGTGTTTTCCTTTGAGTTGGCCGTTCTGGAAGTCAGATACAAGTATATGTCTTCAGGTCTCACACAAGCGAACGAAATCTTACTGTTATGTATTGGCCCCGGCACATGTTTAGTCATGTTTATGGCTTTCGCTTTCGGAGGGTACCTGTTCCGGAAGATGGCTGGCGGGTTGCCCGACGGCTTATCGACCTTCATTTCATCGTTTGGTCTCATGACCATCCTCGACCCGGTGCTCGTGCTGATCATAGACCTGATTCAAGGGAATTACAACTGCCCTGGCTCCAAAGCTGCTTGTGCTGACTACACAGCGCCGGAATGCACATGCTTTACTGGCGACTGGATGAAGCTGTGGGATCGTCTGAATGCAGAGGATCCCGGATCCGGCATCAGCGGGCTGGTGATCACCATGATCATCTACTTCAGCTTGTCCGTTCTGTCCACATTATTCTATCACGAATACATCACTCGCATACACCGCAACGGCCACATTCTGGACCTGTGGCGCCGAGTGCACGCGTCATCTCAGGAATTCTTCATGCCTGATGACTTCGAGATTTCAAGGGACGAGTTGGTTCACGTGTGCACAAAGGCCAACCAGTGGAGAGGCGGAGGAGGCGACGTGCGGCGTGTCTCCATCACCAAGCTGGTAGAGAAAGATGCATCCGATGAAAACTTTCTTCAAGTTTCGAAGTTGTATGCAATCCATGAGATGCACATGGATGGCTCGGACAAGAAGCTGTACCGCCAGTTCCTGCTAGTTCCAGAGGGATACATCACAGAAGTGTTCGCAGATTTCCGGATCCATGATAATTTTGTAGCTACTACTGACAAGGAGAAGAGACTGGTGCTGATGGAGAATTGGAACAATGAGAAAGACGCCAAATTCACAGAAGGAAAGAGCAATCCAGCGGCACTCACCCCCGCGCAGCGCACCAAGAAGGGGCTCTTTTCCGGCCTGGAACGAGCTTAGGAGAGGATACAAAACGCGAAAAAACGTAATGTTCTTTGTTTAGGTACTGTTCAATTTATAGCATTATGTATACGAAGCAAAGGCTTATTAAAACCTACTAATTTCAGTCCATTTGTCCATGACTTGCTCTATGCGCATGCCCCCCTTCTTGGCCACTTTGATGCACCCCAACAGTTTATCGAACTTCTCTGTGGGTGTCTCATGTTTCACCTTCTTCACCTTTTTTACTTTGCTGACAGAGTCTCCTTTGAGCAGTTCCTGGGACTCCCCGTTGCCCCAGGACAAAGAGCCTTGGGACATATCTGGCAGGAACCCTCCGGTGCCAGGGCGACTCGAGCCCACCACCTGGGGAATTTTGATGATGGAGTCATCAGCAGATCGCTCTCCAAGCCCGCGATCCGTTTTCGCAGAGTTAACATCCTTGCGGCGATCTTTATTGAGGTCGGGTAAGTTGTAAGTGCTATTCATCTGCAGGGCCAAGTCATGTGCGACCTCTGCCTCCTCGAAGTCATCGGCCATGAAGTCCCCACGCTCCGCTCCGTGTGTCTTCAGAGTGCGCAGTGGGTACACTTCTACTTCGCAAGGCTCTTTGGGACATATGCAGACCGTAGGAATGACATTCTCTTCTGGATCTGTGATGGTTTCCAAGTCGTTGATGCCCACCTTGAGCTCCTTGTTGTACTCCGAAGCCTCTATTTCCGGCTCATCCAGCTCCACTTTGACATGATACTTGAGCAGCTGCGCGCCTTCGCCGATGCTCTTAAGAGAATTTTGTCTGACAATCGAATCGCTGTTTCCATCAATACCAAATGAAGTGCCTACATCGCTGAGCAGCTTCCCTGGTGGAATTGGGGGTGCACGGCCATCTCTGTTAGTGCCTCTGGCGCCGTTGGACCACGACTCAGCTTCCACTTCTACCAGCAGGTTGTATCCAATAGTAGTATCTTCCCTCGCTAGCTCTGCCATGATGAAATCAATTGCCCCTTGATCTTTCAGCACTTTGCGAGCTTCCGAGTTGTAGGTGAGGGATCTCAACGCGGCCGAGCAATTCTGCTGCACAGACTCAGTGATCGGGTCCGTGGAATGAGAAGATTTCTCCGCTTCCGCAGCGATAGCCATCAAGCTATGGATACATCCTTGGCCTACCATCGTCTTCTGATTGACATTAACACAGAGCATGTTACGCATGGCAGCAGAGACTTTGTATTGCATGTCATATGTGAATCCGAAGTTCTGGTGCGACCCTCGGTTGCTCTTGTCTGCGATGAAGTTCAAAATGGGAGTGCACCCATCTTCCACCATACGAGTAGTGTTGGTGTTCCCGCAGCCTAAGTGCAAGATCACATTGCATGCAACCATGCATGATTTCTGATATTTCTGCGCCTCGGGCCACAACTCGGACACGAAGTCAACCACCCCCTGTGACACCAGTTTATTCTGCTCCACAGCGCTGCCCGTGCTCAAGTTGTAAATGATGTCCAGAACGTAGAAGATCACGTCACTGTCCTTCTCGTAGTCAGCATTCCAGATGGTATACAACAGCTGCACAGTGTTATTCGCCAAAGTAGCCAGGTTATCCTTGGCGCAACTGAGAGCATAGACAGTCTTGACTACGGTGAGGTCGATATACGCATCTTCTACCAGGCACATGCTGGTGAACTTCTCGATCGTGCGGTCATTCAAAATCTTGGAACGCATGCTGAGATTGCTGGCGATGTTGCTGAGCATGGTGAGGTAGGCAATAGACAAAGACTTGGAGCCGAACATGTGTCCAGAGTCAATCTTACGCAGCATGCCAGAATTGACGATCAGCTCTTTGCAGTCATCGAAACACGAGAGTTTGCATAAGATAGCGATAGTCAATTCCCCACACTCCTCGTCACCGTTTTCTGTCAGTGGGTGCACATTGGTCACCACATGCGAGCGGAAATCCGAATACTTGGCACCTTCCTTGCTTCCTTGAGCCAACAGCAAGTTGTTCAAGCAGCGCCCGCCTATTTTCTGCAGCTCTAAATCTTGTTTCTGTTGAATGAGGAAAATGGCTGTCTTCACAGTCGCGCTGGACTGCAGCATATCTGCAGCATGTTCGCTCGACAAGCAGCACAATGCGCGTGCACACATCTGCAGCAGATCAGCATCAGGCTGCATAGCAAGAGACGAGAACCCCCACACGGCGCCCGCATCTACCATGGCCTTGTACTGAGTGCTATCAGCCATCAGATTGATCAGCGCTTTCACACAGATAACCTTGGTTTGTATTTGATCGGAAGAAATCATCGCAGTGATCAGTAATGTGGGGACAATACCTGCTTGGACAATGTCAGCTTCGCAGCCGAACTCTGCTGCGAGATTGCAAACAATGCTGACACAGCCTCTGCGGAGATTCTCATCCCGCTTGGAAGCCAATGGAATGATGTAAGGAATAGGATTCAAGTTGAACAACTGGCTCCTTAACCGCTCATTAGATGATAAATTCGACAAACCAATGATCACACGTCTCTGGGTCAGCGTATGTTCTAATGAAGACAATTCCAGCAAGATTTTCAACACATTGTGCTCCTCGAATTGCTCGTAGAAAGACACCTGTAGTGACAGTCTGCACAAGATCGCAGCACATTCTATCTTTGTCTTGACATTTTCACTGTGAGTAAGATGCAGCAATGGCTCTAATACCCCGTACTCAAGCATAGCATAGCAGTTCTCATCCAAATCCGCACTGTTGTACAAACTTGTAATGCAGTTGTTCTTGGTTTCCACGTCATCCTCGAACTCCAGCATCCGTACCAAGCACGCGATGCCTTCACTGGAGTCGATGTCCTTCAGCAGCGTGATGTATGCGAAGGCACTGGACACGAAATACTTGGTGCGAGGGCTGGAGTTCTCGGTGAGCTTGATGAGGCAGGGCAAGATGGCCTGCTCCAGCGTGTCTTCTGGGCAGGCTGTGTTAGTCGACAAGTAATACAGCGCAAAAGAGCACCATTCTCCAGTAATGAATTCAGTGCTCGACTGAGAAAGAGAAACAATTACACCTACAGCCCCCTGCTCAATTAGCTTGCCCAGCACAGCATCAATCTGGAACAGAGAGCAAATGGACTCTGCGCAGTATTGCTGGATGCTCGGGTCGTCGTTACGGAGCAAGGACATCAGTGCCTTGACAATGCCATCGCCAACCAGTTTGTTAGCTACACTGGCATCCCCACATAACACTCGCAAAGTTTTTGCAGCTAGACGTCCAATAGCAATGTTGCCGCCTGTTTCCCTGCTGATCTTGAGAATGACAGTGACCGCATTTCCGCCGACGATGCGTTCCCTGCAGCTGCCGTCCCGCGACAGGTTATACAGCGCTTTCACAGCCAAGAACTTGACTTCTTCCAGGTCATCTCTGCTCATACTCACCAGCATAGCCACAATATTATGATCTAATAACTTCGGCCGAGTGCGGTAGCACGTCGTGAGATTCCGCACGACGGTACTGGCGAGAATTCGATCGGCGTCCGGAGCTTGCCGCATGGCCTTGTCTAGAATAGCCATACACCCATCCTCCAGCAGCCTCTGTTGGAACGATTTCAATGCCGATAGATTGGCTAAGCCTTTTATAACATAAGATTCCTGCGCCAGAGTGAGCTTTTTGCCTACCAACTGCAGCATTGCATCCGTCACCTCCTCTATGCGGGTATACTTGTCGGTGACGCAGGTCAAGTTTAATAGACACGTGAGCACCGGCTCTATGTTGTGATTCATGTCCACTATCTTCATCAGAGTGTACGGCACGCCATCACGCACTGACTTGCTTTCATACCCGTCTTCACACATCAAGTTCGACATGGCTTTTACGCACTCCGTTCGAACCAGCGTATTTTGTGTCATGCCTAGGGCTAGAATTGCCTGCAACGCTCCCCCTTCGTGCATTCTCTTGCGCAAGGAAGGCTCCTTAGCTAATAAACTGAATGCAGAAGCACACGACTTGAGCACAATCGGGTCACTGATGCTGGACAGCTCAATGATAGCGCCGATGGCTCCCTCGTTGACGATGGTCTCCAAGCGGTCCGGCTTCGAAGCCAATGTCGCGAGAGATAGCGCAATTCGTCTCCTCTTCATCAGCTTGCTTACCCCTTCAGCACTGCTCACACTGCGTGTGTTGAGATCTCCGGGAACGCCCCCGAAGTCCACCGTTTGTGAGATGGAGTGAACGCTTTGCTGAGGCCCCTTCTGTTCATGGGTATGTTCTTCAGGTTCCGCGTATTTCTTCCCGACGTCTCCCCACAAGTCGCTGGAAAGGCGCGACATGTATGTCAATGCCATCGTACTACGCTCCTCATCTTGCTCTTCAGGAACATAGGGATCTTTGCCGCTAGTTGAGTCGAAATTCGCGTGTAATCTGGTAAACATACCATTGAGCGCAGGGATCTTCTGAATTATATTTTTAGTCTCATCAAGCGTGACGCGAGGGCCGCGATTGATGATAGACTTCTTTCCGGACTTGCTTTTTGACATCTAGCTCGGCTTTTATATGAGAATATGCGGGCAAGTTGAAAGCTGTGCTCGACAAGGCCTCACGTTGCACGTTTACACAGAGTTAAATGAAAAACTTATCAACAGTTAGTGTAAGTGATTTTTCAGCTCTGAATACAAATGTGTCTTGGATATTTTCTCAGTGAAAAGCACTTTATGACTTCGAACAGCCTTGCAAGGCCCAAAACGACTTTGGGTTTGCCCCTCTGAAAAAAACCAGGGGGAACTTTTCTAAATTTTATCAATTTCTGTAATCTTTCGACGGCGGTGCTCTGAAGAATGCAATGTCATAACCTTGTGTTACTGAACTACCAACACAAATTGCATGTCATGATAAGAGAGAGATTGTCGATTTACTGGGTAAGCATCGAGAACATATATGTAGGAAATATTTAACATTCTGCCCTCTTGTGCGGATTTCCCATTCTTTTATTACTTACACGATTTTTCAATATTGGCGATAGATATGTACACCCAGCTCAGTGAAACACAAAATGGCTAGCAGAATGTCCCATAAAATCGTGTGGGATAGCTTGGATTCGCCCCGTTGCGGCACTTGCGCTGGCTGCCCCCGCCACCACAATCAGCGGCAGCAGGTGCTCCGGTCTCGGGTGGCACTTCCGAGCTTGAGGGTGCTCCGCCCAGTTGCGGAAATCCTTTCTGCTTGCGCCTTGGGCCAGCCCTCGCAGAAAGGAGTCGTAGTCTTTGCTCTCCGCGGGGACATTGGCTCGAGAGTGGAAAGAGTTCCCGGACCCTAGAATCAACGTGCCTTCGGACCGGAGGGGAGACAAGGCTTTCCCAAAGTTCCAATGTTTTTCAGTTTGGCCCTGCTGGCTATAGTCTGCAGGCCCGGGCAGCGAGATTGAAATGATCGGTAGCGAGGGCCGCTTCTGCGGTACCTCTAGTGCCAGCAGAGGCACGAAAACGCCGTGGTCGTGACCTCTGTTCGTCTCCATGGAATTCGCAATTCCAGCTGCTGTCAGCAGAGATGCCACACGCGACGCCAGCGCAGGTGAGCCGGGATTGGGCATGGTATACCTGTACGTTTCTGGTGGAAAGCCTTCGTAATCGAACAGTAGCTTCGGCTTGTCGTCACTCATGATCAGGATGCGGCCGTCGCTGCTTTCGTGGTGGGCGCTAACCACGACGATAGACTGCACGCTTTCTGAATGCAGCATTTCATAGAGATCTGAGCCCTTTTGCCAGGTTCTTAACAAATCTAAGTGACCATCATGTCCCATGAGGGGCAGTGGCCCTCTAGTAAAGGAGAAAAGGGAGGTGAGACACAGGAATCAAGCAAGAAAGCAAATTAAAAACAAAGCTATATAGGCACTGCAACGTACCCGCCATGGCCAAGGAATACTAATGGAAGTCTTTGCATGCTTGTAATGTCTGTAGGTTCAGATATAGCACAGTTGGATTGCTCAGGCGCAATTTGTAAGGATTTTACTAAAACGAGGCAAGATAGAATAAGCAATTGGATACAGAGGATAGAGCGGCTTTGGTAGACTTCAACAATCATAAAGGTAACCTCTGGGGACGCTCTTTGAAGAAGTACCGTACGAATCTGTCAACTTTTAATGGCTTGCCGGCGTCGTCGACGTCTTTCAAGGCAAAACAAGCTACAAGAATTACCTTCGGGGCGACAATAAGTCACCTAGTGCAAAAAGCCATTGCATCGAATTGTATTGAGATAAATTTCAAAAGCTATTCGTATTCCTGGAAGCTGCAATGTATGAGCTCTTGACAGGATCTACACAGGCGGCGATTGCCAGCATCAATGCTCTCGTTGCAGAGCGACGCACTACCAGAACCGACGATCTTGTACTTTGCAATTGGAGAGGCGACCCACAGCTCAACGAAGTAGTGTCCAATATCAAGGTTCTATCGCGGAGGATTGCACGGGACTGCACGAAGCTGGTCTTGGTCGGATGCAATGCCCCTAGTCCCAACGAATTGGGTTCTTTGATTGGAGAAATGATGGCCCAAATAGACGAATACAGCTCTTATTTCATCAATGCTTTCGGGTCTTGCTCCGTGTCCTCTCACCTCTTCTTACTGGTGGCGAATCCCGTGACCTACATGCTGGAGCAGCTGGTTCAATTAGCCGATACGCTCAAGGCGGGGCAGTTCGAAGCAGCTCCACGGGTGGCAGGCGCAATCACAGAGACAGCAAATGTGACCATCGACAAGAACTTGCCTGCAACCAATAAAGTGGCCTACCGCCGGGCTCTGATGTCCAAAGTGCAGACCCTGAAGGAGACCATTGCGGAGTTCAACGGGTACATTGCCAAGAGCGAAGCGAGCCTGGCTGCAGAAGAGACGCCAAGCGCTGACAACGAGGAAGAACACGAGGACATGGACGATATGGATGACATGGATGAGGGCACGTACACTCCGGAGGAGCTAGTCGTAATGCAAAGTTGCCTTGCCTTGTTACAAGACACACAAGGAGTGCTTAAAGCGAGTCTGGATGGGATGACAGAAGTCGCAGATGCGCTCATTCCGCTCATTCCGCTCACTCCTGCTGTGAATAACACTGTGTTTGATGAGTCTCCTGCGGGCATGGCAGCAGCTAGTGCAGCCGACGAGGATATACTGGCTTGCAAAGAGTGGGTAGCGCGCGTTGTCCGCACTGCCGAACAAGTAGAACTGGCAGCGGTCAACTTTGGGGCGGAGCTGTACTCCCCCCTCGAAAACGTGCGCACTACTCAGAATCTGTACACGGGCTTGAAAACTGCGGTAGGGGAGGCACTGGATTTGCTTTCAAGGGGAGCACAGGCAACAACTGTGAACTGTGCAATTACGTACCGCAACATATACACCCAGGCTACCAACACAGCCATTGATCAATACAATGTAAATGCATTATCATCAAGCCTCACTGGTTTGACCATGTAAGCGTTTGAAGCGCGGAGGAGAGAGAGGGAAGCGGTCTCTCTGCTACGCAGAGTCGCCCCCGTCTCATGCGAGGAGTTCTC
>Ga0105055_10011551_pt1 | contig 10881 bp, 7 predicted proteins | sample BON03_FD_78090 | JGI IMG/M metagenome (GOLD analysis project Ga0105055, IMG submission 78090) | Freshwater microbial communities from Lake Bonney liftoff mats and glacier meltwater in Antarctica - BON-03 | ecosystem: Environmental > Aquatic > Freshwater > Ice > Glacier meltwater | place: Lake... | reverse complement strand
TAAAGGAAAAGGGAAGTAAATGAAGAAGAAACACTGTTGTGAATTTTGTTGCCTCGCCCCCTCCCGTCCGAATCACTTGTGGAGATGGATAAGGACAGGATCGAAGCAATCATAAACCAAAAACAGAAGCACCAAAGACCACACAGCAACCAAAACAAACACCTTGCCCCAGCTCGCCCTTAATAATTACAACAAAATCTCTTTCTTTAGACTTTGATTTTAGGCACTTCTTCTCACTTCTCACGCATCGATCTTCGCTTGCAACTCGGCCAGCTTCTCCTCCACCCGGCTCTTCTTTCTCGTCACCTCCTCTCGGCGAATATCCCTGTTTAATTCCTTACCGATGCTCTTGACGTCATTCATCGAGAAGGTATCTCCTGCCTTGAGCGCTCGGGCCGAAGAGACTCGCTCCACGTTTTGATTAATGGCCTTGGTGATGCGGGCTTGTTCCATGGCCATGCCTCGGCGTTGGATGTTCTTGGGGAGTTGTGTTGGGTCTGATATGATTGGGGTAGGGATAAGGGGGGGGGGGGTGGGTGGTGCGATGAAGGCCCTTTGACGGAGGGAGGAGGAGGGAGGCGGGGGAGATGGAGGAGACAGAACGCTGGAGCGACGTTCATCACAAAGAACAAAAAGCTGCTTTACTGTCGCTCCAATGAGTCGCAAGCATAAGTGCGTACATCCAGGAGCACAGCAAGGTGGGAGGAAAGGGGAGAGGGGCACACATGAAGGGTGAGGAGGTTTTTCCTGATTTTACTCACTTCCTTTCTTGGCCGCAGTCCGTTTGCTACTGGCCTTCGCGTGCGCCTTCTTCCCCTTTTGCGCGGCCAAACCCTTCTTGCTGAGCTTGTTCATTCCTTGAGCCATGGTTTAGAAGGGGGGCTGTGTAACGTGTGGAGGATGAGTGAAGATACGTGAGGCGCGATGTGAGTGAGCCGGCCGCGTTTGAGCTCCTGCCCCAAGCGTGACTTCAAAGCAGGAGAAAGACGGACGCCGCAGGCCTCGAGGACAATGGCAAGGGCCACGTTGTGATGCCGTGGTCAACTTGGTTCGTACCTTGTATTGTGTAGAGACCTAGAGGCTTTAGGACGGGCTCCGGATGATGATGATGATGATGATGGGGCGGCGGAGATGGTTTGTTGGACGCACGAGACGGACGCCTGTACAAGCTGTGCGTGGTAAAGGAGGGGGTGAAGGGTGTGGGAGTGAGGGTGGCACATTTGTGGGGTGATGGTGGACGCAAACTCGAGCGGCAGCAGCAGCAGCAGCAGCAGCAGCAGCAGCAACACGCATCGCCAGCTCCTTCGATGATGGAAAGACCAAGCCCCCTCACGCTCACGCTCCCTCCCCTCACGCTACACAACCACACAGTACGTACAGGGGCGCATACGACAAGCCATGGAGGCGGCCGAAGAGGACGGCAAGAGGCCCGCTGAGGCCAGCTCCAGCAAGCCCGTACTCCTTCCTCTCCCCAAGGCCTCCTCCGGCAGCAATGCCCCACCCGTCCTCAAGCTACGAGCCACCGCCTTAACAGCCTCAGCTTCCAGCGGCTCCTTGTCCGAGACGGCATTGGTGGGCTCGCCAACCACAGCAGCAGCCGCAGCAGCAGCAGCAGCAGCAGGGGCGGCGGTAGATGGGGGAGGGAGAGGCAGCCCTGTCGATGGGAAGAAGCGTGCGTTGCCGACACTCCGGAAGGGGTCACCAACGCCACCAGCAGCGGTAGCAATGGACATAGGCGGAGAAGGCGGTGGTGGTGGAGAGAGCAAAAAACGAGCCTTGCCCAAGCTGAGTCTGGGCGGCAGTGGCGGTGGCAGTGGCGGCGGCGAGACAGCAGGCAAGAAGATCAAGTTGGTCGCCCCCTCCGTGACGACCACCGGAAGCACACCAGGCGCTGGCCCAGCCCTCGCCCTTAAGACTCTTGCGCCCGGAGCAACAGCCGGCGGCACCAGCGCGCCCGTACGGCTAAAATGGTGCGGCGGCCTCAACTCCTCCGCAGCGGCCAAGCCCAAGCTAGTGGTCGGAACGACAGGCGCAGCAGCAGCAGCAGCAGCAGCAGCAGCAGCTACGACTGTGCGTGCTTCACCCTCTCCATCTCTTCCTCTTTCTCGCTGCCCTGCTGCTGCTTCTCTGCGATCACCCACTCCTCCTACACCTATGGAAGTAGTGGCTCCGCCCACCGAAAGCACCAAGGCAGCAACCCCTCCCGCTCGCCCCGTGCCCTCCTCCCCCACTTCCTCCCCTCCAGCAGCAGCAGCAGCAGCAGCAGCAACAGCAGCAGAACCGCCACCCAGCCCCATTCCCGCCGCGCCTCCCACCGGGCCCACGCTCAAGAAGAAAACCTCTCTCACCAACACCCCTAAGCCCTCCCTCCGTACCTTGTCCTCTCCCAGCCCCAAGGAACTTATGCAGATCCGTGGTCCTCCTGTCGGGAACGCCGCCGGCCGCTTGCTCCTTAAAAGAGGGCTGCGGGAAGGGGATCCCCGGGCGTTTATCCATCGTTTTCAAGCGGAGAACGGCTTGTTATCTATCCCCGAAGCAGGGCCTGCATTGCAGATGCTTGATGTGTTGGGTGTGCCAAGGTTACAGGTGTACCGTCACTTATTCACTGATTTGAGGGCACGATTGGAGGAGAGGGTGGATAGATGCACGAATGAACAGCAGCTTGAGAAGTTGCTGGGGCAGAGCTTTGGGTGTTTGACGATGGCGGAGTTGAAGTCGATTCCAGAGAGGATTATTGTGAAATTAAGGAGGGTCCCTGCGAGGTTTTTGGATCGCTTGGCGGCTCGCCCGCAGATATTGGAGGGGCTGCCTATCAGAGTGAAGCAGCAGGCGTGGGAGGCCCATCCGGGGTTGTTTCGACGGGGGATGGTGGGGATGGTGGAGGAGTATGTGGGGAATCGAGCGGTGGTCGTCATGCCGGCACATGATGTGGTGGCCTTGCTTTCGTTGAGCAGCAGTAGTAGCAGTAGTGGGGTCAATACCAATAAGCGGCGAAAGGACAATCCAAGTATTACTCAGCTTGTCGCATGTGTCAACACGGACGAAGACGATAAACTCGAGCAAGTTGCCAATCGTTACCTTCTAGAAGAATATGCATCGAAAGGTGATTCAACCCTCTGCACCCTCTTCTCCGATTTTCAGGTCTCTCTCGCTCAAGCCCGCTCGGGCCGCGCCACCATCATCACAAGACTCACCCATCTCGCACGTGCGTTGGAGGAATGGGTGAAGGAGGGAAGGGTGGAGGGGAAGGGCTTAATTCAGGTCCAGGTGCATTTAAGAGCAATTTTAACGAGTTGTGACGCAGCGGCTGCAGCGGCGCAGGAGAAGCGAGCAGCAGCAGCAGCAGCAGCTGCTGGAGGAGTGGCAGCCAAGACGAAGGAGAAGAAAAAGAGCAAGAAAGACGCTGGGGGTCCTACTACTTCTGCCACCAACGGTACGAGCAGCAGCGCGAGCGGTAGCAGCAGCAGTAGCAGCAGCAGTGGTCTCACACTCAAGCTCCCTGGAAGCCTCCTCTCGGCCGCAGCCGCTGAAAAAGCCTGGGCTAAAATCCCCTCTCTGGACAACGCCCTCGAAGATGGGATGAATTTTCTGTTGAAACTCGATGCTGACACTAGGTGGTTCGCCAAGCCCGTGCTGGAGGTGTGGCCTGAAATAGAGCAGGCCTACCTAGCTGTTGTCCCCCACCCCATGGATCTAGGGACGATGAAAAAAAGGGTCAAGGCAGGGAGGGAGGGAGGGGTAGGAGGAGGTTTTTATACGAGTTTTGCGGGGTTTGATCAGGATGCGGAACGGGTGTTTGAGAATTGTATGGCTTTTAACCCGGTGGGGACGACTTTTTATGTTGGGGCGGAGAGGATGAAGAAGGCGTGGGGCAAATATAAGATCAAATTCAAGGATGTCGATGTGAAAAAGGCGATGGATAAGAGGAAGAGTATGACTGGGGGGGGAGGAGGAGGGGGAGGAGGAGGGGGAGGGTTGGTTAGTAAGGCGACGACCTCGACGTTTGTGAGTGCGGGGGAGGATATTGGAGGAGGGGGAGGAGGGGGAGGGGGAGGGGGAGGGAGGGATCCGACGGCGCCTCAGCCGTTGCAGGGACGACCGAGGGTGGAAGGGCAGATGTGGGGGCAGGCGTTGATGTTGTTGGCTGACCCGTTCGTGCTGCACGTGTTGGGCAAAACGGTGAAGCAGCAGCTGGATGAGGTGTATAAATCACATGGCCTTCCTAAAGATCACCCCCTCCTTCCCTCCCTCCTTCAACTTCTCTTCCTCGGCTTGGACGCCCGCCGGCAGCTAGCTCTGGTGCTGCTCAAGCACAAGACCCTTACCCCTCCCCCTCCTCCCGCCGCGCCTACTCTGCCGTTGACGAAGAAGGGAGGGAAGGCAAGCAAGGTCGCCCCTCCTCCTCCTGACCTTCCTCCTGGGTTTTCGATTCCCGACGCGAGAGTTAGTCCGTTGTTGTTGCGAGATAAGGATGGAGAGCCTGCTGCTGAGAATGATGTGCAGGAAGCGGCTCGAACGGTCTTGCCGAGTTTGTTGGAGATTGCGGCGTATGTGAGCTTGTCGCAGAAATATGAGGCAACGACGGAGGGATGGGAGGGGCAGCCACATGATAAGGAAGAGGTGCAAGAGAAGTTGTTGGAGAGTGTGGGGAGATTATATCGCGCGTGTAAAGCTAGGCAGCCTTCTCCGTTGTTGTTGTGTATGGTGAGTCATTCCTTGTGTCACAGTCTCGCGACTGCCGATGATGCAAGGACCACTCCTCTAGCCAAGACCCTGGCAGCATTGCTCGATCACTTGAACCGAAAAAAGAGAAGTGAAATGCTGCTCGCCACACCAGACCCTCGGGATCGTGGCCTGTGGATTTGTCTGGCGAGTGCAGGTTTGTTAAGAGTGCCGAAGAAGAAGGGAAGAGCATCAGCATCAGCAGCAGCAGCTAAGGCGACAGGTGGTTCTACTGGTACTGTCATCCCTGCTGCTGCTGCTGCTGCTAGTGCGGGAAGAGCAGCGACGACGGCATCGACGCGTCCTCCTTTGAATCCTGAGCTGCGTGATTTGTTGTTGTCTCTGTTTGTGAAGCAGCTGCCTTACACGCCGGCGCCTCGTCCTTCGTCCTTTTGCCATGAGCAGGTGTTGCGCTTATTGTTAGGGTGGATGGCACGAGGGGCGTTTGTCAAGCCAAGGAAAAGGGAGGGAGGGAGGGAAAGTAAGGACGAGGAAGAGAAGGAGGAGGAGAATGCGGTGAAACGGTGGGTGGGGGAGATTGTACAGGGGGTGGGGGGGTCGAAGGCGATGAAGGAGGCATGGGAGAAAGAGAGGTTTCAGCCGATGAGACGGAATTATGAAAGGCTGTTTGAGGCGGAGCCGTGGGCGAGGGGGTTGGTGTTGGGGGAGGAGGAGGAGGCGGAGACGGAGGAGGAGGGAGGGAAGGAGGGAGGGGAGGTGGTCGGGTTGAAGAAGGAGGAGAAGGAGGAGGGGGGGGAGGGGAAGAAGTAGATGGAGAGCATTAGTTCGATAGGTAAGACATGCATAAACAATCAGCCAGTAACATTTATGAGTCAATGGAAGAATGAGAAATACACAACCAGCGACGCTTCATCCCTTCTTTAAATACTTTGATTGTTGTTGTGTCTGCTTGTATGTACACTACGCTCCTCCCTCCCCCCCTCCCTCCCTCCCTCCCTCCCTCCCTCCCTCTCTACCCCCACCACGCCAACATCCCCAACCCATCCTCATTCGTCGTCCCCACCAACTGCATCGGCGCCACCGGTCCTCCCGTCCCATCATCCCCCGTCAATGTATCACTCCGTGGCCTCCTCACCCCTCCCACCCCTCCAACCTCTATCTCCACCTTGGGGTTCACCGGTCCCCCAACAGGCCCTACAGGCCCCGTCGCCACGCTCCCCAGCCCCCCCACCGCTCCACTACTACTACTCCCGCTATGCTTGATATGCGCGAAATTGATCGAGCGGACACGAAACCGGATAGGTTCGTCTACTTCCATGGGATAACGCACCGCGGGCTCGCCTGGCTCGTCGCTGTTGTAGGTCCAGACCCACACATTCTCCCGGGGGTCGAATTCCGAGGGCGTTTGCAGCAAGTAAGACGGCACAAATATGTCGTCAAAGAACCCCAGGCTGACTTTAATGCCGTTCTCGTTGCATTGGGCCACGCGGCCCACCAGCACCTCGCCGACAAAGGGACGGAAGACCATCAAGCGGAAGGTCACGCGGTGGTGCGCTGCCCCGTCGGAGGGGTAGAGGTAGGCGTCCCCAATCTCCACAAAATCGTACAAGCACACGCCCAGGCCCACGTCCATCACAATGCGGTTCGCATACTTTCGGTCCACTTCCTCCGTCAAGACCTGTTGGGTTGGGATGGGAGGACGGTGAGGGGTTGTGGAGGGAGGGCGGAGGGAGGGGAGGTCGGAGGGGGACTAAGGGGAGGATGGAGGGAAGAAACCATGCGTACCTCGACTTGGTCGCGACTGAAAGACGCTGGTGGCACCTTGATTGTGTCCCGGATAATGGCGAGTTGAAACATCCTGCGTGTTGGGAGGTAAGGGGACGGTGGTGTGAGAGGTGTGTAGAGGTGGAGTGGATGGGCAATGGTGGGGGAGGCGAAGCCGGAGGCAGGGCGTATCTTGAGGCAAGGACAACGCCGCCGCATTTCTTTTATGCATAGGAAGGACAGCATGAGTTTTAGGGAAGTAGTTTATGCATAGGAAGGACAGCATGAGTTTGCTCTTCCCTTCGGTTGTACAAATGTCTGGGGAAAACAACCAAAAGGGGAAGAGCAAAACAACCTCCGTAGCGCCGGAAAAACAACCTCCCCACCCTCCGAACAAAAAGCCAAACGAAAGGGAATCAAGTAAATAACACGTTGTTTCTTTGTAATAACATACACACGCGAAATCGTTTGTGTTTCTCTCTACCTTCCCCGCCCCCCACCCCCACTGCTCCCACGTCCACGTGCGCCTGCCCCTGCAGGCGCCCGCCCTCGTCCCCCACTCCCAGCCCCACCCGCACCGCCTCTCGACGGTCCATACGAAGACGAACCCGACGACGGCCGCCCCGATCCTCGGCTACCCCTCTCTGAAGGCGCTCCACTACTCCCTGCACGGCCACCGGCGGCCTTTTGCCCATTTGCGACGTATTTTGTGTGCTTGTTGCCCTTGCTCGACGAGCCCACCTTACCCGAGGACAGGCCCGACAGCTTCCCGCCCGACTCATAATCCCGCTTCCGTGCCGAGAGTGCATCCAAAGGCAGGCCCTTCGCCACCGCCGTCTGCACCGCCGATGCCAAGACTTTGTCGCGCTTGGTCAGCAAGCTGGTCACTTTCCCCTTGGCCCCCATCCGTGCCGTGCGCCCGGACCGATGCAAGTACTCAATGGGGTTCAAAGGAAAATCAAACATCACCACATGCTCCACAAAGGGCATATCCAATCCTCGCGACGCAATATCCGTACAAACCAAAAACGATATCTCGCCCGACTTGAACTTCTCCAGCGCTCCCGCCCGCTCTTCCGAGCGCATGTCCCCGTGGTAGCACACGGAGGACAGAGCCACCTCTCGTAGGGCGTGCTCGGTCGCGCGGCAACTCGCGACGGTGTTACAAAAGATCATGACCCTTTCTCCATTTTGCCTGCTCTGGCTCACGACATCTAGCAGGAGCTGGACTTTATCCCCTCCTTTGGTATCGAGCATGATGTGCCTCATTGTCGGCAGAGACTTGTGGGCATCCTCCGATTGCAAGAAACGGGTCTTGGGGAAATTACCCTCGTCGACCATGAGCTTCTTGACAGCGGGAGTCAACGTGGCAGTCGCCATTAAATACTGGACTTTATCCCGCTTGCTCTTCGTCTCCAAGGGTACCATCAATCTCTTCAAATCCGGCCCAAAACCATCCTTGAGCATCGTGTCCATCTCGTCAACCACCACGTTGGTGACTTGGGAAAAGAACACATGCCCCTTCTCATAGTGCTGCAGCAACCTCCCAGGCGACGCCACCACAATATCAACCATTCCCCCCAACCTCCGCCGTTGCACCCCAAAATCCTCCCCTCCATGCAAGCCACACGAACTCAGCTTCACCACATGGCTCAAGGCCTTTGTAACCTCCACCACCTGCGTGACCAGCTCGCGGGTCGGCACCAAAATCAACGCCCGGGGTCGACAAGACTGTCGTGCGTACCCTTCTCCTGCTTCTTGCCACTTGAGCCGCTGCATGATCGGTAAGAGATATGCCAAGGTTTTCCCCGAGCCGGTAGCAGCAGAAAAAGCCAGGTCGTCCCCTTTCAAGGCGGGGGGAATGGCGATCCGTTGGATGACGGAGGGGTCTTTGATGCCCATGGCCCGCAAGCCCTCCAGTACCTCCTCCCCCAAGCCCAAGCGACGGAACTCGGCCAGGTCCAACGCGTTCTCGTCGCCGTCATTACTGTTGGTAGAGGGCGTTTTAGGCGTGACTGCGGGCGTGGAGAAAGGCTGGGAGGAGATGCCGCCAAAAGCACCCATCATCCGAGTGGAGGCGGCCGTGCGTGGGCGGGTGGATGTGGGCGTGCGGGTCAGGAGCGAAGGACGGGCGACAAAGGCGCTCACGAGGCATGCTGGGCGAGTCCAGGTGGAGGCGAGGAGGAGCGGCATGGCCAGGAGGAGGAGGGTGGGGGTGGGGGTGCGGCGGCGGCGGCGGGTAGAAGAATGAATGGCCCAAGTTGAAGAAGTGGTTCTGTGAATTGTGGACAAGAGCAGTGATTAGACAGGTGTTGAAAGGCAGGTCTCTCATGAAGGTAAGGGGAACGAGGAGGAGAGGGTGTGATTGGCTGGGACCAAAGCGGAAACTAGGGAGTTGCGTACCTTGAGGGGGTGCTTGTGGTTGGAAGGGCGCTGGCTGCTGCTTCTCCTTCTCCTGCCGTCGTGTTCCCTGCGTGAGTGCGGGCTGCTGCTGGCATCGGCTCCCTTTCCCCGCGCGCCAACGAAAGCGACAAGGACAATGAGCCTGTCTGTGGAGGGGATGGGCGGGGTGGAGCGTGGCGTGAGTGCTAATGGACAAAATACACGGGCCGGGAGTAGTATGTCTGGTGGAGCAAGCGGCGGCCCACACGATCGTTCGTCATCGGCCGTGGTGTGCTTGGTGCTGCGTGGCAATGGGAGAATGCACGGCAAAAACCAAATAAGGCGCCCTGGTAGACCCATTTTGTCCTCTTTCAAGACTGAGACCTGGCTATAGAGTCTGTTTGCATGGCCGCGTTTTCAGTGCCCCATGCGTGCCTTGTTTTGGGTCTGCGAGGGCATGCAAATACTCCAGCCCCGACCCTGATTCAACACACTCATCATGCCCGACATACGCCGTCCCATCCCGCCACACACCACGCAGGCAAAGGAGGCGCGTCCTGCCCGAAGACAAGACAACTCGAGGGCATCAATATGAAGCCGGCCAAGCCGTGGCTGCTGCTGCTCTTGGTGCCTGCGCTGGTGGTCGTCAGCACGACAGGTAAGGGGAACTGGCGGCATTGCACGGGGGCGGGGGGTGCGTGTGCGTGTGTGTGTGTGTGTGTTGCGTGTATGTCTCTAATTAGTCTTAACGGTAGCGCCCAGGATGTGGGAATATTTACAGGTGGGGCGGGGTCGTTGGTTGTGTCTAGTGGTAAGAGGTTCTCGGGGCAAGGGTATGCTCCTGAGCTGGCGGAAGGACGATGAGCTGGCGGAAGGACGAGCCGTCCACCCCCATCCGGACCCCCTAGCATCTCACGAAAGAGCATTGCCCACTGATTCTCTCTTTTAGTCATGTATTATCTGCCGCTGTGTGATCGATGCATCTTCGGCATTTCCCCACGCCGCCGTCCTCCCTATACCAGGCACCCCCATCCCGCTTGCTCATTCACCATCCCGCCTTCTTTCACACCCAACAGCCCTCCCCAACAACACCAACCACACCACCGCAGCCTCCCTCGCTTCCTGCTTGGCCTCGCTCCAGGCCGTCGAAACCTGCCTAGGCCCATCCTCCCCTACCACCAACGCGACGACCTTGCTCTGCTTGGAGGAGGCCTTGCAATCCCACGGTGGTTTTGATGGTTGTCTAGACGCCACCTGGGGTTTAGTCCGCAACTGCGCTCAAGAAGGAATCGGTTTCCGAGCTTGCTTACAACAACACGGAGCCTCCGCTCAAGCGATCGCACGAACAATCGGGAACAGCGGCAGCAGCAGTGCTAGCCGGTGGAGGAGGGATCCTACTTCCGATGACAGCAGCTCGGCCTGTCGTGCCGCGCTGGAGACGGCTACACAGACGGTGGCTGGAGCGGAGGCTGTTCTTGCGAGTGGCCGTGTGGCGTTGGTGTTTGGGGTGTTGGGGAAATTATTCAGTCAGTTCAATGAGACGGGGGTCCTGCCTTCGTATTTGTTTTCGGGGCACGTGCAGAGTTATGGGGATGCAGATGCTTGTAAGGCGATTGGGGGGTTTCAGTACTGTTGGATGCAGCTTGACTTTCTGCCGACCATTGTGAGGGCTGGGGTGTGCGTGCCTCAGCAGTGCTCGCTCCAGGATTTGGTTAATGTGACCAATTCACTTTTGCAAGCTCTTGGTGAGAACAGCAGCAGCAGTAGTAGCAGTAGTAATAGTACGGTGCCTGAAATTGATTTCTCGCACGTGGAGGGGCAGTGTGGGGATTATGCGTTTCCGGCTACAGCAGGGACGTATGTCATGCTGGTCTTGACCGGGCTGTTGGTTTTGTTGGTGCTGGGAGGGACTTGGGTGGACTACCAAGAGGCGAAGGCGAGGGAGGAGGAGCAGGACGAGGACGGGGGGGAGGAAGGGGAGGCGCATGAGGGGTATACCCTGTTGGATCACGAGAGAGGGAGGGGGGTGGAGGAGACGGGGGCGGAGAAGAG
>Ga0105055_10011549_pt1 | contig 10883 bp, 9 predicted proteins | sample BON03_FD_78090 | JGI IMG/M metagenome (GOLD analysis project Ga0105055, IMG submission 78090) | Freshwater microbial communities from Lake Bonney liftoff mats and glacier meltwater in Antarctica - BON-03 | ecosystem: Environmental > Aquatic > Freshwater > Ice > Glacier meltwater | place: Lake... | reverse complement strand
CTTGCAGTGCGTTGCAGTGTGGTGCAGTGTCTTGCAGCGTCTTGCAGTGCGTTGCAGTGTCTTGCAGTGCGTTGCAGTGTGATGCAGTGTGTTGCAGTGTGTTGCAGTGCGTTGCAGTGTGTTGCAGTGTGCCTACTAATCGAAGCCACCCCATACAGTCCTCTGGAGTCCACATCTGCACTGCCCAGAGGATGCATGAGTCATGAGTCATGTCGAGGGCCTCCTGAAGAAGGGAGGGGTGTTGAATTTCCTCGACAACTTGCAATATGTATGAGTCAAGTCACATGTGAATGAGTCATGTGACAAACAAATGGTCATGAGTTTTGGCATTCAAGTTTGGATGTTACACGACCAACACGATTAAATTAATTTTCATTTCGCACTTCAAGTTTCTTGGCTGTTTCACGAAGAACACGCTTAAATTCATTGTTATGCGATTGTGGGCCCCCCCCCACCCCCTCATTGCCATACCCCCTTTCCACCCTCTCACGCGTCCCTACCCCGTTTCCTCCATACAGCCCCACTTAATAGTGTGTGTTCTTGTTATAGTGTCGGTTGACTTGGCACCGCGGGGTCCTCTTTTCAGCTGCACAACATGGCATGCACAAACCATAACTACAATCTAACACTTTGTGGTTATGGCACCCCACGCGTTCGCATGCCTGTTGCGGGCGCCCTCCGCCTCCCATAGGCGGAAGGGCACTAGGATAAGCCCCTCCGACTCCCATGGGCGGAACAGCACTGTGATGAGCCCGAGCATGAAGGTTAGCAACAGATGCAGCGGCGGCCGGCGGAGCATCCTGAAGAGCCGAGGCAGACGCAGAACCAGCCACCGGAACTGACGGACCCCAACGGTTGCGCCTTGGAACAGCGGAAGGAAGAGCCGTAGCAGGAAGAACAGATCCTGGAATAGCAGTGGCGGGACGAAGAGTATCACCTTGAAGGGCAGCAGACGCAGAATCAGCAGAAGGAACTAGTGAAGTCACGGCGACAGATGGAGCAGCGGCAGAAGCAACATCAATACGATGAGCCACCCCGTGAGAGTGGACAGTGCAACGAGTGCCGGAGATCACAGTCGGAGTCTGAGACAGCACTGCGGGAGGTGTATTGGCGCCGATGGGATGAGTGAGAAGGGCCGCAGCCATTTGGCCTTTTTGTTCATCAACTTTCAGCCGATGCCCTGGACCCTGCAGGTGACGCAAAATTTTGTTTCTGTTGACGATATTTTGTCCTCCTGCCTCCATTTTGAGTGTCCTGCCCTGGAATGACCCGCACAATGAACAGACGCGTGACATGCCGTCGGGCTGCAAAATCATCAACTTATTGACTCGCGCCCAATCGAAATTATGAGCTCCCATGTCCTCCACTGGTACCGAAATGTTGACTGCAGTTTGTCCAAGGCGCACGACTTGCCTGGCTGTATTTGATACTGCGCCTGCGGGTGCTTGGAAGCTCTGTGCCATGGCATGCAAATCATCAAAAACTCCCGCCTCTTGGAGCGTCGGGTGTACGATTGGCACCGCTGGTAGAACGGCAGCAGCACCAGCCTGACGGGCGAACTGACTAGCCGCGCCCGCTTGTACTGCTGGCCCACTGAATGCCATTGTGTTTAGGGTTTAGGAATAGGCGAAAAATAGAAATAGGCGTAGAGTGAGCGGTGGGGGTGTGGGCGCCAAGGGCATGGTTACAAAGGGCGTAAATTGGCGTCAGTTCTGAAACGAAATACAACCGCTCAAAGAATGTTTTTGCTGTCACATCTATTGCGCTCAGCTTGGGGCACCTTGGGCAACGATTGTTGGGACTTGCTGCGCAGTCTCTAATAGGGAGTCCTGGTATGGGGTGGCTACGATTAGTAGGCTCCTTAAAATCATAGGTCTCTTTTGCAAAAGAGCCCTATAAAAGAGACTATATTCTGCAGATGAGACCTATAATTTTGAGGAGCCTACTAATCGAAGCCACCCCATACAGTCCTCTGGAGTCCACATCTGCACTGCCCAGAGAATGCATGAGTCATGAGTCATGACCCATGACCCATGACATGAGGTGGTGCAGATGTGGACTATGAACCAGTGAGTCATGTCTCATGAGTCACGACTCATGACCCATGAGACACAGTGTTGTGCAGTGTGTTGCAGTGTGTTGCAGTGTGTTGCAGTGTCTTGCAGTGTCTTGCAGTGTCTTGCAGTGCGTTGCAGTGTCTTGCAGTGCATTGCAGTGTCTTGCAGTGCGTTGCAGTGTGGTGTAGTGTTTTGCACCGTCTTGCAGTGCGTTGCAGTGTCTTGCAGTGCGTTGCAGTGTGATGCAGTGTGTTGCAGTGCGTTGCAGTGTGGTGCAGTGTCTTGCAGCGTCTTGCAGTGCGTTGCAGTGTCTTGCAGTGCGTTGCAGTGTGATGCAGTGTGTTGCAGTGTGTTGCAGTGCGTTGCAGTGCGTTGCAGTGTGTTGCAACTTTCAAGACGGAAGTGATGAGAATCCATCTGTGTGACATGACGTATTCATCTTCGTGACATGATGCATGTATGCAATCATCACAGTACTGCAGAGTGTTATGGGGTGGCTTCAGTTAGCAGGATCGATTAAATTATAGGTCTCTTTTGCAAAAGAGCCCTATAAAAGAGACTATATTCTGCAAAAGAGACCTATAATTTTTTCGAGCCTACTAACCGTAGTTTCCCCATACACTGTCCTGCAGTGTTTTGCAGTTTGTTGCAGTGTGCTGCAGTGTGCTCCAGAGTGTTGCTTCGCGACGTGTTGCAGCGTGCTGTAGTGTGTAGTGTATTGTAATGTGTTGCAGTGTGCTGCCATCGTGCTGCAGTGTGTTGCCGTGTTTTAGTGTGGTACAGTGTAGTATAGCGTGTTACAGCGTGGTGTAGTGTTTTGTCATCTTCTGATTTGAAAGACAATCGCCGTATTATTTGGAATCGCTGTCTTATTACATTCGCATCCAAAGAATGATTCTTCAATCAACACAAAAGACCGAGCAAATACAATCGAGGCTTACAGCACAGCTACTGGATTTTTTCTTGTGAAGTAAAAACTTCATTAATCAAAGCAACATCAATCAATTCTGCGTCAAACATCACATCATCGCTTCAAGCAAACCGTCCTATGGACCAGAACCTGAGCCCAGACCAGATTCAGAAGCTCAAAGACTACCTGTTAAAGCAGGAAACCCCAGAGAAGAACTGTCAGAAGCTGATGAGGTGTAACGTTTAGAATAATCAAACCGTGACAATGCCCGCATGAGGCAGTAAAATACATATAAAAAAAGGAAAAGAAGCTGCAAATAAACCCGTAATTAATGAAGACTCGGAACCAATCAATGAGATTAATGAAATTGAAGAACCTATGAAAGAAACAGTACGGGCGCCGGTTAAACAAAAATAATATTATGAAAAAGAAAATGACTAATTAACCGGAAAAGATATCCAGGCATATTTGAGATTCAAAAGAACGGAAGAGGATGATGTACAACGTGCCTCTCTTTTAAAAAAAATAAGTAAACAGGTATAAGGAAGGGATGTTCAGCATTTGCAATTAATTAAATGATATCTCACGTTAGTAAGGAAAATTGATAACAGAAAGCCCACTTAATAATTGTGTGGATGAATTGAGATTTAATTCAAAAAAATTCCTCAAGTATTTATGTGGTTTTTTTTTCTTTTTTTTTTCTTTCTTTCTTTCTTGGGTGGTGAAACCCCAACTAAATCACATAGGACACACGAGACTGTCCCGGATCGTTGCCCACCTACTTATAATGGCGGACCTGCTAGTGTGTAAAAATAGTCTACAATGTTTGTCAGCTGGCCTGTATCTTCGTGTTTTTTGGAATGGCAACGCTTAGGAATTCCTACTGACAATCACGCCCTGCCACAGACGGAGGAGATCGGACTTAAAATGATTACGACTGCCAAAATTATCAACAAGTTTTGACGGCAGTCCCCGTACATAATAAACACGTTTTCTTGAAAGTACCCATAATTTGAAACGAGTTTTCACGTGAGTAAACGTAGTCCCCGTCACTTGAAAAAAAGTCCAGGAAAACTGGATAATCTGGAGATCCAAATATTCAAAGTTTGATCTCCTCCGTGAGCGGCCCCCCTTCTGGCTGGATTGGAGTGGAGTGTATTACAGCGGGCTAACGAACGCTCATTATCAGCGAACTGCTGCGTTCTTTTCGTTTCACGGGAAGTAATGCCCATTACTCCGCAACATTCTCGTTTCACGGGAAGTAATGCCCTCCTCCCGGAAGTAATGCCTTCCTCATTCGTTTCACGGGAAGTAATGCCCTCATTCCGGATGCAAGTGCAGGTGGCCGCGTGTCGCGACTGCCGCCTTCACGGCTGACACTCGTTTTTCTTTGTCTTCCCGCGGACCCCGCGCCCCGGCGGGCTGTCAGGCCTGCGGCCTTCGACCCCCCCTCTCTTTCTCTCTTTTTCTCTGTCTCTCTCTTTGTCTGGCTCGCTCGCTCGTTTGCTCTCTCTCTCTCCCTCTCGCTCTCTCTTGCTCCCGCTCTCCCACAACCTTGAGCCTCCTCCACCTCCTCCTTACCCCTCTTGCTCACTCTTCCTCTCTCTCTTTCGCTCTCGCCGTCTTCTCTGTCGGTGTGTTCCCCGCATTTTTCCGTCTTCCCGGCGCTATTTTTACTACCATGGGCAATGCCCTGCCCGCATCACGGCAGCCTCGCTGCCTAGGCCATTCTTTCGACCCATGTCCCCTCACACCTAGACCATTCTTCCCACCATATCCCCCAGAGCCCCACTTGCTCCGCTTGAGCATCTGTTTCTCTTATGTATGTATTGAAATTGAGTGGGAAGGCTGAGATTCCAACCAGTGTCTGCGTACAATATATCGTTACAGCAATTTTCTTGACAAACCATGACTCTCCTACTTTAGGGACACCTGATAGGTAGAGAACCGCGTTTGACACGTTACCTGTTTGCGTTGTGTGCAAGGAAGCGACACACCAGAGTATGTTGTGAAAGAATATGTGCGCGGGCAAGTGGGTGGGCACGTCAGTGATCTGCTTGTCATTTTCGTGTGTACGTGTGTGTGTCTCGTGTCTATTGCATGAATATTCTAGGCAAGAAGCAACTTTTGTTGTGCGTGTCGGCGCCACAGGAAGCTATAACAATCACCCCCCCCCACACACACATGTCGCCGTGGTCAGATTTTGTGAAACTTACCAAAGATGTGACATTGTGCATGAAAGAAAGTCGACATCATAAGCGGCCGAATTTTGTCAGGATTAGCCTTGAGAAAGGTATCTGCAATGTTGTATATATATATATACGTATACATATTATGGCCACGGTGTGATCACAACAACAAAGTAATTCGTTTTTTGTAAAGCCCTGTGTTGCAACATGAAGACCTAGTTTGCTGTGGCATCACAGGACGCTCATCGTTGGACTAACTTAGCCCTTACACAGTTCTACGTACATGTAGCCGTATGGGGTGGCTACGATTAGTAGGCTCCTTAAAATGATAGGTCTCTTTTGCAAAAGAGACCTATAAAAGAGACAATATTCTGCAAAAGAGACATATAATTTTAAGGAGCCTACTACATGTAGCCACCCCATAACATAAATCTGTGCATACAGTTCGCGACATAGCCCTAACATAGCTCTGCGTATACAGTACACATCAGCAACACTCCCTCTGCCTTGGCCCCTTCCCCCACCCCCACACCCTCACTCGGAAACTCACGCCATCTGCCGCCGGGTGGCCTGACTACATAGATCATAGCAGGGATGAAATTCGAGCACCTGCCATTTTCAACGAGAGAGAGAATGTGTGTGAGAGAGTGGTACAAAGATCACAGAGGGATGAACACAGGCATCTTGTCCCCCCATCACATGTGTGCATGTGTGTATGTGGATGAGTAGGGGTGTGTATGTGTGACTGTGTGCATGTGTGCATTTGTGTGTGCGTATGTGCGTTCATTTGGCAAGTCTTCACTGCTCTATTCTCTCTCACTCTCTCCCTCTGCGCCCAATCCGACCCCCTCTCCCCCTGCTCATTTGGGACGTCCTCACGGGAAATCCTTAGCTTACTCACTGAGTAATTCCGTGTTCCACGATTCTCAGGAACACTCGCGCCGCAAAAAAAAAATTACACGCATTTGTGCACACACCCACGACCGCACACTCTCCCCCCTTCTGTATGCATACACGTGTGTTTGTAGGATGCTGCTGGTTGTGGGGGCATGGCGCAGTGTGGCAGAATAAGCCTAGGCTACAGACAGTCAAATACTTGCACATCCATAGGTGTTTTACACACCCTAGCTCAAGTACACACACACACACACACGCACACACTTACGCGAAAGCCAAAATGCAGTAGAAGGCAATGCGGTACGGGCCCGGGGCGTCCACAGCTCTAACGACTTGGTAGTAAATGGTAAGTTGGACGGTGATGATGTCGACATATCTTCGCCTGACGGGTAGCCAGCACCAGGGTAAGTGTACATTCAAGCTTGGTTTGCAGGAATAAAGTTTAGTTCACTGAGCTTGTGTGTACTTTTTGACATGATAAACGTTTGCGCACGGAGGTTTGCAAAATGGCGTGCACCAAAAACTGTGTATAACGCCAATCGCAAAAACACACACTCAGATGCAATGACCAACTATAGTCAGGCCATCGCCAGTAGTTGATAGACGTGAATAAAACTGCAGCGGGAACAAGTGCTAAGTCCAACAATTGCATGTACACAGCCAACAGACACGTGCTCGCGCTGAGCCATGACACCCTGAAAAGCCATTTGGACATACTCAAAGGAAGAGCAAGATGGTCATCTGGATGATAGTCTGGAACGTCTGTATCTGAAACTTCAACATCGCTGCTGTCTTCCTCCGAGGGCAGCACTGTTCCGACGTCCACCTCATTAGGATTGAGTGCATGCTCCATGCACTCCTCTGACATAGTGTCCTTCCACTGGGGCTTTGCGCATACGCATCGTGTTCTCAACGTCATCAAAACAAATTTAACGATGAAAATCCTCTTGAATTGCGCTCGAGTTCTTGGATGTGGCTGATTCTTGCGTAGCATGGTCTGAAATAGTTCCACCCCCACGGCGCCGCTGCTCCTGTGAATAGACATGTAACGCGCCACCCGTAGACGCTAGACGCACGCTGATCGGACGTGCTCTGTTCCTGATGATCCGTTCGAGCGCGTCACAGTGTCCCTAAACATGCCGGCTGCAGTACGCTGCACCGCTACTCATTCTGCACTGTCCTTTTCCCATGGTACAAATGTCTTCGACTGGATGAATAATTGCACAAAGTGGGACATTTCAAAAAACGAGAAATTATCAATAGAGCGTCGAGAAATTATCTGAATAGAGCGTCGAGAAATTATCAATAGAGCGTCTCACTCAGATTATCTACTATTTGACCGCCAAAAAAAATCACTCCTCGATGGCTTTTTCCTTGGCCGTTCGCAAATCTCATACTTTTGTCTATTGTTTGATGTGCCTGTCTCTAAGATTGCCAGATCGTGTTGGACCCGGATGATTTGATCAGTTTTCACAATAGGGCTTCATTTTCCAACATTTTTTCGAACACTTTTAGGCTTGTTGCACTAAACGGTAAGCTGGCCTACCTGTACTGGAGACCGAGGTGCCGCCTGCCGACCTCAGGTGTGACCTCCTTTGTACCTGCCACCATGTTAGGTTTCCTTTCCAAACAAGACAATTGTATTGTTAGTCCACAGTCCGTCTGCTCCTACGTGAACTAGTCACGCAGTAGTGTTGACTTGCTCCTACGTGAAGTAGTCACGCAGTAGCCCTTTCGTGACATCTCACGAAAGATCTAAAAAACAACATTCTAAAACTGTGTGTCGTTTCTGGGTCTCCCTCACGCACCTTCCTTTTCCGTTTGCCTGTTTATATGAGTTTATGTCGTGTGTGTATGCTTTCTTCTCTACATTTCTGTCTATCTGTGTTTCGCGTGTTGCGTGTTTTGTGACGTGGTCCATATTCATGAACCCAGTATAGTCAATATACACCTATGTCACGGTGTATATTTGTATACACATAACATAGTCTTGTCCATTGGATTATCTTTCTCTTCAACATGTATCCTCATTTCTCTCATTCATGACCTCCTCTGTTGTGCAGAGTGTTGCAGTGATTGTTGTGCAGAGTGTTGCAGTGAGCAACACGTTGTGTGTTGTGCAGAGTGTTGACGTTGTGTGTTGTGCAGAGTGTTGACTGCAACACGTTGTGTGTTGTGCAGAGTGTTGACTGTTGTGCAGGGTGTTGCAGTGAGTGTTGTGCAGAGTGTTTCAGTGAGCAACACGTTGTGTGTTGGGCAGAGTGTTGACGTTGTGTGTTGTGCAGAGTGTTGCAGTGAGCAACATGTTGTGCGAGTGTTGCAGTGAGCAACACAGTACACTGCAACACAGTACACTGCAACACACTGTAGTACACTGCAACACACTGTTGCAGTGTACTGCAGTGTACTGCAGTGTGTTGCTGTGTGTTGCAAGAAGACACAACGTGTACGTAATGTGCTCGTCTCATCATCTCATAAACGCTCAATCCTCCCACATATGCATCAATTTTCAACAGCCACATCATCCCTGATGAGAACAAGAAACCGTCCTCCAAAATTCGGGTCACTCAAAAATCGAGCAAATAGAGCTTCTAGCAATGCTACTGGACTATTTCTGATGACGTAATAAAAGCAACATCAATCAAAAAAAAATCGTTGTTTATTAAAGGAACTGTTCTTTGACATTCGCATCATTTCTCAACAACTCTATTACCACTCAAGAATCTTCTCCTTAGTCCTCTCCACTTTAATGTCTTGTTTTTGTCTCTAGGTGGGCCCTGCCTTGCGTGTCTCGGAACGTGTTTGTGTGCGCACAGTCTTTGTGTGTGTTACGGAATTCATTATTCATTAAGGGAACTGTTCTTCAATATTCGCATCATATATCAACAACTTCATTATCATTCAAATGATTTGTCCTTCAACAACTTGTGTGAAACTGAAAAAAAGGGGTAAACGTAGAATCAAATAAATGCGACTGCAAAAACTTTAATGTAATTACAACGAGTGTTGATCCCAATCACTGATGTCCTGTCCCAGTAACTTCCCATCATGAGGGTTGTAAACATTGGATCTGAAGACCCTCCGTTAGTGGAGTCCTCTTTATGTCATTGCATGAAACACACTATCTCCCTATACTCTCATTATATCTTAGCGACCTTATCATCCCTTAAAGGAAAAAGAAACCTTTCTTGTACGTTCGCATCAGTAATGATCAGAGATCACATTATTTTTATGTAAGAGAACTGTCTTTTCAAATCCTCATCCGAAGAAAGATTTTTCAATTATCACAAAAGAATGAATCTGCAATCATTATAATATTTGTATATACATTTGAGTCATATACATCCTCCAACTTAGTAGTAAAGGTACTAGACTACTTTTTGAAGTAATACGACAATCATCATTATCATCGATTAAAGAAACCGTCTTCCAACCGTCGGATAACTGCAGACCAAACTCACCCACACTTGCTGATTCACTCAATCACACCGTGGCAAACTTTCTCTTCCACGCAAACACAAATTGACGTACTAGCACATACTTTTTGATTGTTTTTCTTGAGTTGAATTTCAAATTACGAGCATCAGAAGATGACTCTTGTCTCAACACATTTCACATTACCCCTTTACAGAACTGTCCTTCTACATTCGCATCATTTTTCAACAACCATTTCTTTTTCTTGAAAAACCCATCATGGGCCTCCAAGATGTGGGCATTAAAAACTGTTTGTGGTCTATGACTAAGAATTTAGGAAAAGATCATACTTATTTATCCCTTTAAGTAGCCATTTGGCAACAACCAAAGAGTATGTGAAGAGACCATGGCCCTGTTATAACAAAAATAAATTATAACAATACCAATACTCCGCTTAAAAAGGTATCATTTGAATAAAAATGTTATTTCTATAAATATACTATGTCAACACAAAAAGAAAACCGGCTTTACTCAGGTTTGTTGAAACCACACTGAACGAGATGCCTACTTGATTGCCGAATTGATTCAGGGACAAACATTTTGAAAAGTTGCTTGCCTCGTTAGAATTTTCAATGACTCGAGAGCATCTGCAAAGTTTGTGTGGGAGAGATTTGGGAAAAATCTCATGATCCCTGAAAGGACGTATCCTAAAAGTTTAAAGAATCTCGAGAGTCAAAAGTCCTGGTCCCAAAACAAGGCCAAAGTATCTAAAGAAACATTGACCAGGACTATGATAGTCACGGTCCTGGTCCAAATACAAGGTGGACGAAGAGTTCTGTAAATGTTAAACGAGGGATTTAGAAAATATCACCTCATCCCTGAAGGGAATTGTTTTGAGTAAATGTCACTGGTCCAAATATCATACTAAGTACGCGTACCAATCAAAACTGAAGTTTTGGCACATAACTTGAAAGTAAACGTGTCCATCTTAGACACATTTGCAAAACCTTTGAAATATTTGCGCACTTGCAAATGTGGCTAGCAAATCGAGAAAATTTCTCGATTCCAGGCAAGCCTGCAACAAAATAAAATGATTTCCGGAGCGTCTTTGTCGCAATTCCTTTTGCTGTACACGGTTCATTTGCAATCGTGGTACCAATAATATATTAAAAATCACATCATCCCTTAAGGGAAGTGTCCTCTAACAACTTGAAAACGACAGAGGAGTCAATTGTTCTTGTACCCATACTATTCAGTCTATGTGTACATGTTTGTATGTTGAGAGAAAGAGAAAGAGAAAGAGAAAGAGAAAGAGAAAGAGAAAGAGAAAGAGAGAGGACGGGAGAGAAATGTTCAGTCTATGTGATCATGTCCGGGCGCCGAGAAAGAGAGAGAGAAAGGAAGAGAGAGAGAGGG
>Ga0105055_10011547_pt1 | contig 10884 bp, 11 predicted proteins | sample BON03_FD_78090 | JGI IMG/M metagenome (GOLD analysis project Ga0105055, IMG submission 78090) | Freshwater microbial communities from Lake Bonney liftoff mats and glacier meltwater in Antarctica - BON-03 | ecosystem: Environmental > Aquatic > Freshwater > Ice > Glacier meltwater | place: Lake... | reverse complement strand
CTGTCTGTCTGTCTGTCTGTCTGTCTGTCTGTCTGTCTGTCTGTCTGTCTGTCTGTCTGAATTTATGCGTGCGTGCGGGCGTGCGGGCGTGCGGGCGTGCGGGCGTGCGTGTGTGTGCATACACTTGTGTGTATGACGTCACATATACGTGCAAGTCAGAATGAATGTATGCATGTATGTGTGCATGTTTGTATTTCTTTCTGTCTGTCTGTCTGTCTGTCTGTCTGTCTGTCTGTCTATCTGTTTGAATTTATGCATGCATGTGCATGTTTGTGTGTGCATATGTGTGTTTGGATGCATGGTTATACGTCTGTATGATGGAATGTATGTATCAATCTAAGTCAGAGTGTATACATATTTTTGGAAGTACATGTATGTATGTATAAATACGAGTTTGCGCGAGGGTGGGTGCTGTGCAGGAGTTCTTAAGGAAGGAGGGGTACCGGAAAGATGCGTAGTGTCCAGGAGCATCATGATATCAAGCATGGTCTGTTGCTTGACTTTTTTCTTCTCTTCCCGTCCTGAGCGCCAGCATAGAGCCAGTCATTCTCAGTGCCATAATATCATCACAATCACAAACACACAACAATGCTTATCATCTTCGACGATAATCGAAACTTCGCACAAGGCAGACATCCGCGCACAACAATGGTGCGCCTCAGAGGGTGCAAATACATACACGCTGGCCCTACTTTGAAGGACGACATTGCGATCTTTATTTGAATTGCTCTCGCCCTCCCCTGTCCGTTCGGGGGCGCCTTTCTGGGGCGGGCCTTCGCCCTTGAGCACCAGCTTTTGGTGCCCCCCTGATCGTGATAGTGCCGATATGTATTGTTTTATCCGCGGTCCGCGCGATTCTTCTTCCACTTGCTCTTTCTGTTTCCTCCAACGTCATGTGTGTTCGTGTGTTTGTGTGTTGGTTTGGGTGAGTGTGTGCATGTATCTGGCGCATGTTTTCTTTGAAGAGGCAATCTCCAGAGATGTGTATACAGGCATGCATGCATTCGCACATACTATACATGAATTCACTCATAATATACACGCCAAGTACCGCATGAGTGCGCACCAACTCATGATGCATTTCCTTACACAGGAACATAGTCGCAAGCGAGTAAGTGACATTTGGCAGAAATCGTTGGTGAAATTTGATATCGATGAGATCGCTCGTGAGCACATACCAGGACACCCGACGATGGTCGCGATCTGTCGCCCACGCTCATCTTATTGACACTCGCTGTAGCAAACTGCCCGAGTTTCAACCGTCAGGGGTCTGTAAAGAGGGACGTGACAAAAGGCGTGTAAAAATTCGTATTTGTAAATACAATATGGTTCGCAAAACGGCATTTCGGAAGACTTGAGCAAGAGTGTTGGGTGGCCGTTGGCTTGCTTGACCGCAGCTTGCGTGCTTGCAGTCCGGGTCCGCACACCTCCGCAATATATCATCTACGTGGGTGCCCAGCTCCATCCAGGGTGATTGCTCGACCTTGCAATCTCCATCGGACTTGAACTGCACACGATAGCGTGTTTGATACGCCTCAGTGACCCGACTGTCACCATGGAGGGCTACGAGGTGCTAGAGAAGCTGGGCAGCGGTTCTTTTGGAACCATCCGCCGTATCGTCCGCAAGTCTGATAAAAAGGTGCTGCAGCCTTTCCGCATTCCCGCCCCACGGCTCTTCGATCTATCCCCACTCCTCCATATGGCAGAGGAGAAGACAGGCAGAAGTTAGTACCGAAAATGATAGCAGTACCAGCACTGCGGCAACAACACGAGCATGGAGGCAGCGACCATGCTCTGATTGTTGCAGCGCTACCCCGAATGCTCCTATTTGTTACAGCAGCTGCTGTGCGGATGTTGGTGGCGTCGGTTGATGGAGTTTGCTATTTGTTAGATTGTGTGCGTGTGTTTGCTGCCAACAGTTGCCCCCGAGCTGTTTGCTTCCCCAACCATGCTCCTGTGCGTCCATGCAGAACAAATGGCGACGCACAGAAGCTTTGTGCTGGTCAAAGTGGCGCAGCTTGAAAATACCTAAACTTATCGCGTAGGCAACCCAAAGAACATCAATTAAAATAAAATTTACACACGTATTGTCAATCCCATAAAAAAATCATTGCATCTGAACATAAATCGGGGAGAGACTTGCACTTCTAAGAGCAGCACGTTCGACGGATTAATAATGTGTTGGTCTGATAGGTGTTGGTGTGGAAAGAGATTCGGTATGGGCGCATGAGCGAGAAAGAAAAGAGTATGCTGGTCAGCGAGGTTAACATTCTTCGTGAACTCAAGCATCCCAATATTGTGCGCTACAAGGTCTCCCCATACACTCTTGCCGTTGCTGGCTTCCAGCAATCTCGGCCTGTTTTGTTTGTCTCGCCTTGCTCGCTCTCCCCCCTCGTTGGCAGTCTCTCACACCACAGGAAACAGGACCGGATTATTGATAGAGAGTCTTCCACGATATACATCATCATGGAGTTCTGTGAGAATGGCGACCTGTCGTCAGTCATTCGCAAGTACGTTGCCCACTGAGTTTCTCTTGCCCTTGTCCATGTCGCCAGATCTGGTAACGTGATTGTATGGGAACACAAATGCAATGTGTCGATGGCGTAGTGCCGTGTCTATCCTTTGGAAATTTTAGTCTGCCTACATATAAACGTGTGTGCGCGCGCGTGTGACTGTGTATAGGTACAAGCGATCGAGCAAGCGAATGGAAGAGAGCCGCATATGGTCGCTCTTTTTTCAGCTGTCATGCGCGCTGCACGAGTGCCACTCGCGCAAGCTCAAGATTCTCCACAGGTTTCCCACACCCCATCTCCCCTTCGACTTCCTCCCGCCCCTGCACACGCACACACAGTCCCAGAAAATACCGTGGGCCCATTCAAATTTGCGTGCGTACACAGATAGCAAGCGGGCATATGCACGTGCACATGCAAAAGGCATCGCTTCTCATTATTTTATGTGTCAACTTTTTTTCCTTTCTTTTCGCCTGTGGTATGCGTGAAACAAAAGAAACCTGATCAAACAAGGAAAAAAATCCGAGCGAATGTCTTGACATGACCCAAACAACAGAGACATCAAGCCAGCCAACGTCTTTATCGACAAACACCAGCTCTTCAAGCTCGGAGACTTTGGGCTTGCTCGTATCCTCACCTCAGATACCCAACTCGCCAAGACCAACGTGGTGAGTCGTGTGTACGCAGAGAGCGAGCAGCCACGGTGGCAAAAAATATGCGCACACGTCTACGTCTCCATCTATTTGTCTGGGCGTGCAAGAGTAGGAGCGGCAGTGCTTCTATACATACAGGCGTCTTGCTCATGCAGGAGCGTTCATGACATGAACAGACAGCTGATAGGGAGATGGCACACACATATACACAAACACAACGGACAGGGAACGCCCTACTACATGGCGCCCGAGCAGGTGAACGAGTTGCCCTACAACGAGAAATGTGACATATGGTCCATGGGCTGTCTCATCTACGAGATGGCCGCCCTCGCACCGCCCTTCGAGGCTGCCAATCAGCTGGCCCTCGCAGTAAAAATCAAGGCAGGACGCGTGGCACGACTGCCCGAGGGCTACTCGGATGAGCTCAACAGTGCGGTGCGCAGTATGTTGCAGCTCGAGTCGACCAAGCGTCCGAGTATCGAGGACCTCTTCAAGCTGCCACGAATGCAAGAGCAGGCCGAGCTTGCTGTAAAGGCCGCCCAGGCTGTTCCAGCGCTTTATGTATGTCTCTCTCATGTGTGAGCGTCGCTTTGTTGATTTTGTGGGCATGTGACGCAAGGGCAGAAGGTGACGATGCACGCACACACACAATAGATGGACCGGTATTTTGGGCAGCAGTTGCGCCGGCTGCAGGCGAAAGAAGATGAGATCGCTCAGCGTGCCCAGGAGCTTGTGACAAAGGAGAAAAATCTTCGTGGCGGCAAGATGGCCGATGACGACAAGGACAAAGACAAGGTGTCTGATGATTTCAAACGTCGCGAGGTGCACTTGCCTTGCCCTTCTGCTCCCCTCTCTTCTTCTGCGCCTCTCTCTTCTCATGTTCCCTTGCATGCTGCCTGGCTAGTACCTGCATTGCGATGCTGCAGGTGTCGCACCATTTTGGTGGCCGGTAAGGGCACCCACTGATGTAGGGACACTCAAAGCAGGACGACCTGCGGCGACGCGAGGAAAAACTCGAGGCTGATGGTAAGGCGCGTGCTGCCGCCCTCGAGGCTGAGGCGCGTGCGTCTTTGGAAAGCCGCGACAATGCTTTGAAAGCTCGCGAGGAGGAGGTGCTTGGTCGCGAGCGAGGTGCTGCAGACAAGGAACGCAAACTCGAAAAGGCCAAGTCAGAGTATCATGTCCTTTATGCCGAGCTTAAAAAGCGCAAAAAGGCGCTCGACGACCAGCAGGCTTCGCTCAATACCGCTAAGCTCGGTGTGGCCGACGCGTCGGCCACGGCTGCCGCTGTTGCCTCGCGCGAGACCGAGAAGATGCACACTGCAGCGCCGGGCAAGGTGTCACACGAGTCAAGTGAGTTGGTCGGGATGAGCGCTGGCGGTCGGCCGCATGTGCACCCCATGGATGCTGCCTTTCAAAGGCGTCACAGTTGCTCCGACGTGCCCACCTCACCGCGCCGCGTCGGCTCGGGTGAGGTCAAGGAAGGTGCTGGTCCCGAAGATGCCATGGCGGCGCGAGCCAAAAATATGCGTGTGCAGGCGCAGAACGCTCAGGCTGGCGGGTGCGGTGTACGCGCCGAAGTGAAGCCAAATAATGTGTTGCAGGGCAATGTGACATCAAGCGAGCCGCGCTCCCCCACACCGCATCCCCGACATGGCACTGTCGTTGATCGTGATGGTCAGGAGCGGCAGGTCGAAAAGATCATACACCACCCGCTGGCAAGGGACAAGGAGAACATGAACCCGCAACACCAACACCAGGCCCGACGGCAGACTTCCGAGGCTGCTTCCAAGCGCCAGGTCCCTGTTGCTGACACTTGGTTGCTCATGACACTGTCTCAAGAGTAGGTTGAGGAGGTGCCAGAGTACTGACATGTGAGAACGGCAGGCAATCTATGGAGTGCTGTTTGGCAAGAGGGGTGTACCTGCCTCGGCTTCAGACTTCCCTGACAAGGCGCTGCCGGCTAACAAGGAGCTATCCGCGCCCAATACACTAACCAGGTCTTGCCCCTCCCAATTACAAAATCGATCGAGAGTGTGCAGTGGGTCGGTCGACAGGCGCTGCACAAGATGCTTACGTCTAGTGGGTAGTGTAATTGATCGTGCGAGTGTGTTCTTGTGTGTGGCAGCACGGACAGCGATGACGAGGGCGACGACATAGCACCCATCCGACTCAACGGACGCCGCAATTTCGCGATGCCTACAGGCAGACAGCCACTCAACGATTCGCTCGACCACTAACAAGAAAGAAGCACATCCTGCTGACGCCGCGTGGCAGCGCGCGCACACATTTCACTGACATCAACAATAAGACTTGAACTCTACAGACTCACTCACATATTATTCAGATTTACACGTTAAATAGACACGCATAGAGTGCAACGTGACGCATCTCCGTCTTCACCTCACAGAGATCTCGTCGCTGGAGCTATTCGACATGTATTTCAACGAATAGCTGATGTTGCAAAGCAACCGTCCTCTGCAACCCCCCCCCCGCCCTTTGAAGGATACGATTGAGGGGGGGGATGCAGCACAGGTTGGTGTTTTGTTTGTGTACTAAGTACCGCGCCGTCAACACATAAATGTTTACATATAGGCACTGAGTGGTTCGTTTGCAGCAAACACTGGGTCGTCGTGCCAGCAAGGGGACACGCATGAAGTTTCTTATAATAATACACTCTTATACCACTTGACTGTGTGTGTACTAGATTAGGGTGGTTGGGAGGCAGTTGAATTTGGAGGCGAGGAAGAAGTGGTTGAGAAGCCTGCTGATGAGCTACGTAGATGCTGCAGTCTGCCCTGAGCTAACAACTTACACCTCAGCACACCGTAGCAAAGCCCAAGGTATTGCTGTCATGAGCTCTCTTAGAGGGTAAGGGCCTGGAAGCGTACTTTTCCTCTCAAAAACAAAAAGGTTTGTTGTACCCACTGAAGGTCCGGGCCTTCCTACCTCGGGCTGGCCAGCCCAAGTCAGGAGTACACAGACTCGGAAAAAGACCCACAAGTGGAATCTGTGCGCGCTTGCCAGTGTTCTGTACCGTTGAGTTAATTTACCAAAAGTTGGAAAACGGCATCACGTGCCAATAAGGGTTAGGAATTATGAACACTCCTTGTTCTGAACCTGGTGCACCACCAGGCCGTTGTGAGGCTGTGCAATAGATTGATTTTGAAAGTCGGGTTAACTAAATGGTAAGTGCGCACTTTGTACCAGGATTGCGCACTTACCTCAGTGAGGTCCCAAAATGATTTAAAGGTTTCACAAAAGCTTATCAACGTCACGAACATCTCAATTAGGGGCGCGCGGCAAGCGGAGGGGCTTTAGCCCTGGAGCCGCCGCGCGCCACTCGCAGTCAGCCAGAGCCTATACGGACCGATTTGGAAACCCAATTTTTCAACAAATCTCGAGTTGAGCCGGCTCGACTCGAGATGGTTCAAAACAGTGGGGTTCAGCCGACTGAACTCCTATTTTCTCAAAAATTTGGGTTCAGCCGGCTGAACCCATATTTTTTTTGAAATCTGGGTTCAGCCGGCTGAACTCAAGTTTCTTTCGACGGCATTTTTTTGCACCAAATTCGGTTTCGGGCGTTTTTTTGGCCATTTTTGAGTTCAGCCGGCTGAACTCACATTTTTGACTTTTGGGTTTAGCCTGTCTCAAAAAAAAAAGTGTCTCCAAAAAAAAAGGATAGGCTGAACTCAGAAAAATGGAAAAAAAAGTTGGGGTTTTGGGGAAAAATTCCGTGTGGGCTCTGGCATGCTGCGAGTGGCGCGCGGCGGCTCCAGAGCTAAAGCCCCTACGCTTGCCGCGCGCCCCGGAAATTCGGATCTCAAAATCAGTCTATTCAGAAAAAGAAGCAAGCAGAGAAGGAGAAACAGCTTATAGCAGCAAAGCCAACCGTGACAAGAGGAGGTGAGGGTGCTATAGTCTTGGTGGGTGCATGGCGTGCATGATTCACTTCTGGTCCATGCGGCCGCGTATACGCAGGAAAATACGCATGGAAAATACGCGTGCGTGGCAGGAAAGTGTCTCCTAGTCTTTTCTGTCTTTCTGTCATTGTTTCGAAGCGAGACGGGGGTAGCTGCTTGTTTCCATTCAGCTCTTTAGTCTTGAGATTTTTTTGATCTGAAACTTTTTTCCAATGCCCTAAGAGTGCCAAGAAAAGGACAAATCAAGTTACATGGCACAATCTCAATTTGGATCCACTCTCCTCACCAAGATGTCTCGAAATCGTAATCATACCTCTTCTACCTCGAATTGCTAGTGACTTGCAATCGAGAACACGATTAGAGGCCAGGGGCCCCCCTGAGGGGAAGCTAAAATCAGGTACCGTGACCCCAGCCTGCCCTCCATGATGAGTGGATCTGGGCCAACAACGCGAGTTGTTATTGTACTCAAGAAGTGAAGCAAGGCTGGCCACGAGGGAGGGAAGAGTGGGTGGGAATAGTCAATTGCCGAGTGGGACAGACACGCTGCGTCGCGTGTTCAATTATGTGACCTTTGCGTAACCATTGGGCACAAGGAGATGTTGACTTATATGAGATTGGTTTGACAGTATGCCAGCGGCGTAGTGGGCAATCAATGCACAGACTTCAAACAACAAGTGGGAGAAGGAAGAAGGGTGGGGTGAGAGCAAATCCGGTGGCCTACATGTGATGCATCCTGCTGACGCAGCGGCCTGGCGCTTTGTCAAAAGTCCACATTGCTGAGACTCGCATTATTGCAAAAAAATCTTGAAAATGTTAGGCTGGACCGTTCTCCCACAAATTTTGGCAGTGCGATGCACACATGACACGCGCAGAGGGATCTAACCCTCCCCGTGTGCGTCAGCCTGGTAAGGGGGGAGACGGTGCAGGTTGGGCTGAAGAGAGAGAGAGAAGGGGCATGCCACGTTATTGAGACTCGCATTGTTGCAAAAAAATCTTTTGAAGATCTTAGGCAGGACCGATCTCCGACCAATTCTGGCATATTCCCCACCCCTAGACTATGTCTGCAGCTCAGCCTCACTCTAGCCTGCATAAAGGTGCTGTCCAAAACTCTCCCTAATATACACGGGGCTTCACACGTTCCGGCGCCACGCCTCACCTCAGGTGAGGCGTGGCGACCACTCTTTTGGTACGGTCTTCGGGAAGATATTTTTTCAAAAATCATCCGGCCAAATTATTTAGTCGGGGCCCCTGAGTTTCGTTTTCGTTCTCACACTTTTTATTTTTAAGGCACCGAATTAATGTTGGCCCGGACCCTTACCGAAAGGGTAGTAACCGGGAACGAGACCAAACCCCCGACCCATATCCCCCCGGGGGTGCCCGTCCAACTCTGAGGGAATTTTGTTTTGTTTTTGCCTCTCCTTTAATGTTAGCACGTTGCGTACCCCAAAGGAAAGGTTTCCCTCAGGTGCCCCGAAGGAAGAATTTGGCCGGATGATTTTAAAAAAAAACTTTCCCTGGGGGACCGTACTAAATTTCAGTCAACGACGTCGGCAGGTGCTCGTGGAGGTGCCGGAACGTGTGACGCCCCATGTAGATTAGGGAGAGTTTTGGATAGCGCCTTTATGCAGGCTAGAGCGAGGCTAAGCTGCAGTGATGGTCTAATATACACGGGGCGTCACACGTTCCGGCGCCACGCCTCACCTCCACAAGCATCTGCTGTGGAACTTTAGTATGGTCCCCCAGGGAAGATTTTTTTTGAAAAATCATCCTGCCAAATTCTTCCTTCGGGCCCCCAGAGGGAAGCCTCTCCTCAGGGGTACGCAATGCGTAGACTCGCATTATTCAAATTCTTGAAAATCTTAGACGGGGACCGATCTCCCACCAATTTTGGCATCCCACCGCAGTTGTCGGTCCTTACTGGTGGCAAACTAGACACACAAGTTTGTAAGTCGCACAATATATTTGGGTTGACTAGCAACAAGACGAGAGAGTTCCAAAAGCAATAACTACATTTTTCCTCCACCAGTGATAATAAAAGCGAACGCAAACCACCGATAATCTCAAATCTAAAATATAAGATCTGAGCGCAGAGACCCTCGATCAAGGGTACTAAACCACTATGTATAGCAATAAAAGCAATCATCATCATCATTAATAGGGAGTGCAGCGCAGGCTGGACCCGTGACCGTGACTTTCTTTCATTCTTTGGTGGCGCAGACACCACTTAATCACTGTACTAAGTGGGTGGGAGGTAATAAAAGTTGTCATCATAACAACTCCACTTTCTGAAAATGAATGCAAACAGTGTTGATGGTCTTGCCTTGCGGAACTGGAACCTTCAAGTCTTGAGCCTTCAAGACCACCTGGGCCAGCCTGAGAGTCCAAGGTCGAAGGGGGCCGACTCGCAAAGGAGTCACCGCCCAGCATCTCAGAGCCTCTGAGCAAGCAGATGGGTTCTGTCTCAATATTTCAAGATTTTGAGGTTCGTGGACAAACCAGAAAACTGCGCCAATTCTCAAGTGGGAGGCGGACTAAAAAATTCTAAAAAAAAACCGGCCCAGGCCGGATGGCCGACACGCCTCGCGCTGGTACGGGCGACTCTGCGTGCCGAAGTTGACGTTATCGGTGTTCAACGATGTTAAATCGCATGGGCAATCTTTCCATCATAGACACTTTTTTGATCTGCTTGCTCACTCCCCCTGATAATCGTGGATAACAGCCCCAACATGCACACTACAAACTTCTTTCCAGATTGTTACCTTCTGTCAGTAAACGATGGGTCCATTTCGATACCGAATCTAGCCAGATATTCGAGAAGCCCAATTTTCAAGCAAATGGAAGTCAATGTTCATCTGGAAAATGCTTTCCCAGGCGGAATTGGAAATCGAAGGATCACGTTTGGCTACAATCTTTGGTTCGCCTCCCACCCCTCGGCATGCCACGTTACGCCGGTAGCAGGACCAATTTTCGGACCACTTTCCACACGCTCAATCGATCGATTTCATTTTGACGAATGCTTGATCTGTAGATTTTACTTCGTCCCTAATCCAAGTCACCTCCTGAACCCAGTTGTGCTCTGTGCAAGGATTTTCCACAAGCTCAATCGAGCGATTTCATTTCGAAGAATCCAGATTTTATTGAGTTCTTTTTGGAAAAGAGACCGTGAAAAGGTTTTCTACAAATGTTCTAATTGAGGTCAAAATTCCTTCGTTATTGAAAATCTTTTCCGACAAGATTACTTGGATTAGGAACGAAGTAAAATCTGAAGATCAAGCCGTCTTCGAAATGAAATCGCTCGATTGAGCGTGTGGAAAGTTGATCGACAGAAACCCCCCCCCCGGGGGGGTTTCCTATTACTATGTTCCCTGATCAAGAACCGTGTGTATACTATGTTCCCTCATCAAGAACCGTGTGTAAGAGGACCCCCCTCGAAGAACCTTCATCCCAAAACTCTTATTGAGATGTGGATAACTTGCCTAGACCGGGTTTCGGCTAATTCTGAAAATGGCAGAGGCTCTGAGTGGGCTGTAAGGGTGGGGCAGAGATTGCCGTCCAGATTCGGGCAGAGCGGAGCGGCCCGAGAGTTGGGCCTGGTACAAATTGTCGTGGAAGCGTCGGCAATTAGGGGGTGTTTCCCAAACACTGAGCCGACACAGCCAGTTTTTGGCTGGTGCTGCGTTTTGGTGGACTATAGAGAGGGGCTGCGCATCCGATCGGCGGGCTATAAATAATGTAGTGTTGAGAAGATGGCATGTTCTTGACGCTCATGAAAATATAGCGCGCCGTTCGGATGCGCAG
>Ga0105055_10011546_pt1 | contig 10884 bp, 11 predicted proteins | sample BON03_FD_78090 | JGI IMG/M metagenome (GOLD analysis project Ga0105055, IMG submission 78090) | Freshwater microbial communities from Lake Bonney liftoff mats and glacier meltwater in Antarctica - BON-03 | ecosystem: Environmental > Aquatic > Freshwater > Ice > Glacier meltwater | place: Lake... | reverse complement strand
TGTGTGTGTGTGTGTGTGTGTGTGTGTGTGTGTGTGTGTGCGCGTAACTACTAAAAGAAAGAATAAAAAGACAAAATCAAGACTAAGCTTGTCGTTGCAGGTGTGTGCTTGTGATGTGTGTCTAGGGGGGGGACGTGCGCGAATCTGCGAGAGAAAGAGGACACTTAAACAGTGTGCGTGAACGAGTGCGCGTGTGTGCGTACGTGAGCTTGTTTTTGCCAAGATGACAAGCACAACAAGTACACAGATGTGTTTGTAAACAATAGATCGACGGACCGGACCTGACAATGAGCACAATCAAACACTTTTTGTGTATGACTCGTGCATTTACTTTTGATTTGGTTGATGCGCTGTTATGTGTTGATACAGACACACATACACAAACCACTCCGCATCCTTGAGCGAGCCCTTCCACACGAAGATCGTATCCCTCCACGTCGGCATTTGTTCAGTGTCGTAGTAATTCTCACCATTATTTTTGGCGGGAAATTCATGATTGTTTTCATTTTTTTTTTGATACAAAACTTTTTACGGTTGTGGACCGGTATCTGTAAGACAGTCAGTCACGATTGTGTCACTAAGGTGCAGGGTGAGGATCCGGACACCCCAGGTTATCTAAGGGGGGACAGGGTAAGGTTGGGACGTCGTTGATCTCGGATCGTGGGTGCTTCTCCCTTGGATCGCTCACGATGAAGCCCCGGGACCGTACATAATGATTCCCCAATTTCGGTTTAATAAAACAAACCAACACAAGAAGGTTAAAAAAGGAAGCTTGAAAAGGAACTCAGGCCGGTGCCGGTTTTGTCAGTACGAAATATAGTATACAATAATAGTAACAATATGTATATGTGTATGTGTATGTGTAGAAAGAGAAAAATAGAGACGAGAAACAGCGGGCGAGAGTCAAAGTCACAATCATTCAGATGGAGTCTTTGAGTCAACAAACAAGAGACAAGTTTCGGAGAAGATATTGAAGGTGATGTGTTTCATTGATTCAAAAAAAAATCACTGCAAGCGCATTCTTGGTCATCACGTTACCCGCCGTGAAAAACAAGCGCTCGGGAGCTGATGAAGTGGCAGGAATAGCAAGTACACGCCTCGCCAACATACCCAACCAAGGGAAATAATGCACAGCACCGCAACACCACTCGTCGAGAGGATTTTTGTCCTTGGGAAAGGGAACAGCGCGAGTCTTCCCTATCTTGATCTCTCAGCGATCTCTGCGCTTGAAAGGTCGAGAGAATTCACCGTAGCAGCGGCGAAGGCCGTGACCAAGAAATCATTGACATCTTCGATTGAGTCGTTGACGTCAGTTGACGCATCTGAATTCTTGACCTCATCAATCACGGGAATGACCATACCGCGCCGGAGCGCCCAGCCTTGGGAGGAATGCAGTTGAGGTCGGGCATATTGCGAGGATTGAGAAGCGTGGCGGCGACTTGTTCCTGGAGAAGATTGACACGCTCAAGGTTAGGTACGTTACAACTTCTTTGAAAATACACGTAGTCAAAAGTTTCAAACAAGTGCACCCAAAACAAAACACATGCAACACACCTGGGTGTATCTACAAGGTTGACGGCCGTGGCCCTCACGGAACTCGGTGATGTGAGTACCGTCGCCAAAACGCTTGTCGAAGCCCTCAATGATGTACTTCAGAATCTTGACGCCACGGGACCGTCAATAACAGTGTAGTGTATGGAGGTAGAACGCAGACTCTCGCGAAGATCTTCTATGATAGGAATGACCATGGAAGAGGTGAGGTACTTTTGACCTTGATATTCAACTGCACCTTCATTATACCTTGCGCGACTTCGCGCGCACACTTAAGATCGCCAATCAGGAGGTCTGTGAAGTTGTAGAGCTCGGGTGACACATTGGGTTGCTTGGGGCAGTCACGCATGTAACACAGGGTCTTGATGTTGAACATGAAAGAATCTAGGAAAGTGAATAGACTCCACCAACGAGTCTTGACCATGGCGTCCAGTTGATTCCAAGGTTGCCCTGAGACAGTCAAACAAGCTTTGGCATGATCGAGGGCTTGCGAGCTCTTGTGGATGTTGTTGGTGATAGACCTCAAGATGCGCATGAGCTCAGCAAACTCCGTGTGCTCAGCGAGGATGGCAAATAGTTTGTCCGGCTGCTCACGAGCAGCTCGCGACTTCTTGGGCATGTCGTGTGTCTTGGAAAGAGTTGTGCCCCACCCCGAAGGTTTTGTATGTTTGTCGACGGGCAACAGCGGTGACTTCCCGCCTCAGCCTCTGGGTCCCGCCTCAGCCTCTGGAAATCTTCATGTTCGTGGTTCGTGCAAACTTGATGGGCAAAAAAAAAGGGAAAAAAATTTCCTACCACTATAAGTGGTACAGAAGGAACCGGCTTTTGGACCAGTATTTTGACACCGGTTTTTTGGGCCGGTTTGTCTTAGATTACTAGGTATTGGACAGTCCAGAAACCGGCAGCAGTACCGGTTTTAAAAGGTAGATTATATTATTAATGGTACTAATTAGTAGTAGACAAAAGTTGACTAAAATTAGTTGGTACAAATATTTTGGCGCCAATTTTTCAAAACGTGTGCAGCCAGGTGCTCAAATCGACAAGCTGGCGTGTATCAACTAGTTTAAGAGGAAAAAATTTGCATGTGCGACCCATCCAACACGAAGATGGAGCGCGTACCCAGAGGGGAAAACAACCGTACTATAGGCCGGCCAAAGGTTCATTAATTAATTCATTAATTCATTAATGAATTAATTCATTAATGAATTAAAAGAAGAAGATTCTGAGTTGTGATTTGTGAAAAATAAATTACATACTATAACAATAGGACAGAGTACCCATTAGGACTTGGTCAAACTTGAAATTCTGGCCTGCGGCGCATTTTGTTTGATAAGTCTTGCCTGCGGCGCATTTTGTTTCATTAAAAATCTGGCCTGCAGCACAATTTTTTTACTTAAACCGGGATGCATTTGATGTGAAGTTTCTTGTTCTGTCTACCAATTCATTGGTGGTGAAAATGATTCCAACTCTAATACTAAGTGATCATAACGACATAATTTGTACCAAACAGTAATTGAGAAAGTGTCAAATAACAAACCCTTTGTCAGATCAAACCTCTTGAGATACAAATCGCACAACACCGTTTCTATTCCAAAGCAGTTTACAAGAAACAACGTACAACAGGGGCAATGCTTCACCCAAAGCCTACAGATTTAGACATGACCAAGCACTCAGAATACTTTGTTTGAAAGGAAACGTCAGAGCGAGGACTAACTGCTCTTTTCCTGTAACGCGAAAAGAAAAGTAAAAATTCTGAATGGAACACCGACAACTCGAATCTGCATGGATCTGAGCTATATAGACCCTCAATCAAGGGCACTCAACTACTTTTTAAAGTAATAAAAGCATTCATCATCACATACTGCACGTGGGGTACTCAGATGTGAGCAAAGGGGTCGGGAGGCCTGAGACACCTCGAGAGCCCGAAGAATCCAGATGGACTAAATCACGACACGTGTGTATTGCTGGGCGGCGGGATGAGATCTTGGACTAACTGCTTTTTTTCTGTCAATATATGTTTTCTTCCGGAAAAGCAAAAGATGTGAACATAATACCGATAATTCGAATCCACATGGATTTGAGCCACATAAGCTTTCCATTAAAGGTGTTGAACTACTTTTTAAGGTAATAAACGCAAATATCGTCATCACTGCTCCTACTGTTGTCCTTTGTCGGAACTTTTCGATTGCTTTCCGTAAAATGTCTGCGTCTGGTACTCTTACTAACGTTGCGTTTCTACTTTCGCCTATTAATCTTTTCACAACCTTCAGCAGCATTTGTTTGTCGCAAAAGCAAAGCATCCGAGACGATATAAAACTAGCTCAGTTGGTCAGAGCCCGGGACTGTTAATCCCGAGGTCGTCGGTTCGATTCCGGCAACACCCCTCAAAACCGAGAACTCAAATCTACATGGACTTGAGCTACATAGACTCTCAAGCAAGGGTACTAAATTACTGTTTCAAGTAATAAAAGCAATCATGAATCATGGTTGTAGTCACAGGGGTGCAGCGTAACGCCAAGACAAAAGCCGCTAGTGCAGGATGGTTCGAGCTGGATCCTTCCTCTTCGCATCCCTCCTTCCTCTGCTGCCTTTTCCTTTCCCCCTCTCACATTCACATATCTGCTCACATTTCCCCCCCTTTTCAAGTTGGTTAGATCCGTCACCCGCTGTGACTGTGCCTCGGAAGCTAGAACCTCTTAGTCTGCCAATCTCTGTGCCCATCCAATATTCCCGCTCGATATCTGTCAGTCGTACTTGACATTCTTCCTTTCTGCCCGACGCCCTTGCTGCTGTTAACAACGCCTCTTTTTTTTAGGTCGTGACAGCGAAATCTTTGTAAAACCAGCATAAAGCATGAATCTTGCTTACTGCCATTTTGATATTGCCCTGCTTCCACCATGACCTGTATCGTACGCTCTGCTAGCAATATGCACTTTTTTTGGTCGTGTTCTTTTGGTTCTTCTCCTCTTTCGATTTCGTGTCATAATAGTCAAAGAAGATCTCTTTCCTGCTGAGCTCAAATGAGCGGATTTCATCCGCCCCCTTTTTTGACTTGCACCACACAACCCAGTCGCATGTCGTGGTTGCCTCTTCCAGCCAACTCGCCTTTTCTTGTTCTGATAGGCTCTCCCATATAGATTGATGTTGTTTTTGACACTCCATAAGAAATTGTCTAGTAGGTTTGCTGAAAGCTCTATTTACTACCATTAGTCCTTCTTTTTCCACCTAGAAGAGTAGATCTCCTCGTCCCGCCGACTGAAAGAAAGCGTAGATGCTTCTCCTTCAATCTCGTGGCACTATTGATCTGTTGTAGTGTTCATAATACTGCCCACGTTGGTGATCTGTATCACTGGCAAGCTTCCTCCAACTCTTCTGTTCGCTTAATCTCCTACCGAATAGTTGTGATCAGCACCTGCTCGTGGCCTTTGCATCTCTCTTCCCTTTTCAGAAAGTTCTATCCCCCGCTCGTGATTGTGCATCCTTGTCCTGGGTTCAGGCATGTCACAGTATAGTCAAACCTTCCATCGTGATGATTCTGGTTTCTTCCACTTGCTCCTCTTATATTGGCGACGAGTATGAGATTCTGACGAAACCACCTGCTGGAATCTCTTGATCCAGGAACCAAGTCTTTCCTTTCACTAGTTGCGTTTCTTGCTCAGGAAGGAGGTGAGGATCGTTTGCAGCCGTCGGTGATGAGGGCTGTTCCCTCTGCATGTTTCTGAGTTTCTACGCCTCCGAATTTTTCTTGTCGATTATGTATACACAAGAAAACACTGGCACACAAATGTATATACATGTATGCACACACATACTTTCTGATGGACACACACATACGTCTTTTACATTTTCATTGTGTGTGTGTTGGTGGTGCATATGTGTGTGCAAAAGTGTCCAGTTTGTACATATCACGTTCAGCATTTGTGCTTGCATACAATGCGGCCAGCAATACAACGGATTTATTTACAAAAATATGTTCTACAACGGATTTATTTACCAAAATATTGTACACGTCTCTTTCAGGATCGTTTGCGCATAGAGCATTGGACCGCCACTTCTACGGTGTGCTGCTTGGAGAGCGAGCCGATGACAAGCTGACATCATCAGCTCACCTTGGCAACGTGCTCGGCTCTGTTAGTCCAGTCTCGCCGCAAGACGTCGTCTGCTGCAGTGGCGTCGCCTGTGCGATGGGTCAGGGCTGTCCCACTTAGTCGGACAGTTCAAGTTGCTCGTTGTCTAGGGTCCAGTGGGGACGGGTCTCCTGAGCCCATGACCGTTTCGTCCAGACGTCGCGAATAGCTTTCGCCGAGACGCCAAACTCGGCTGAGAGCAGCGCTGCAGTGTGCTTTGTTTTAGTCTTGCCTTGATTGAAGATGTAGACGGCCAGGGCCGGAGTCAATCTGACTCGTCCTGAGCCTGAGCCTAGGACTGCCTGCAACTCAGTGTCAGCGTCAGCAATCTCCGGCAGCGCTCCAGGGGCTTCTGGAATGATACAGTGCAGCGAAGGCATCGGGGATTCTTGGCATGGTTCTTGACATACAGGGCGCGCTGCGAGCATAGCCTGAGTATGAGTGAGCATTGAGAGGCCTGTCACTCTGCTCAAGTCCTCGAGCTCGCACCAATCTTGATGAAAGGGGTCCAAGAAGAGCATTCGGGAGCTCTGCCGAGGCAGCTCAATTGGGACAAACTGCAATCCACTCCCACAAGTCCAATGCGATTGGAGCGGGGGCACATCAGTGGAGTGCTGTCCAAGGCCTCCAACGCCATTGGCCATGTGATGAGATTGCGAGACACTTTCTCTTGAGCCACTAATGGCACTAAAAGCAAACCCTGCATGGATCAATCTGGTCTGCTCTTGGAAAATTGAAGTTTGAACGGGCACAGGTCTCTTTTGGTGTTTGCAAACAAAAGTAATGTCAACAGACAAATTCTGGGAAAATTGAATTTATATGAACACCCTCTTTACACTCGTCTAAGATCGATAAGTTCTTCCGAAAGAAAAAAAGTACTCAGAACCCTTTCTCTTTCAGAGAAGTCATTCTCTTCGCAATAAAACTCATTGCTGCTGAATGTCGTGTCCGTTTTGTTAAACCTATGATGATCAGCACACAGGTACGCAACATACCCTTCTTGATCCGTCAACATGTCGTGTCTGTTCTGTTAAACATAGGATGATAATGCGTCAGTACTTCCCCCGACTCTTGTATGATCCCTACCAATTGCATGCGCGTGGTCTAGGTTTCTGTCTTTTTTTTTAGTGAGCTGGTCTTTGATCTGCTACCAAAACGGTTATTTGATGGCTTTGCTAAAGGTGCATTGCCCGAAGAGTATCTCAGTCACAATCTTGACGAGCAATGCTTGGGAGGACAGCCTTTCCTACCTTAGTGGGGGGGCACCATTGATCCCTGGCACTACGTTTCTTGGTGATGATGATTGCTTTTATTACTTTCAAAAGTAGTTTAGTACCCTTGTTGGAGGGTCTATGAAGTTCAAATTCATGAGAATTTGAGGTATCGGGTTTTAGACGGAATCGAACCGACTAGTTATGGAGATTAATTGTGGGAATTGGTTAGCCCGAGGATACATGCCAGCCCACCAACATTGTGATCTGTTTTACCCACTAGGTTGGGGATCTGATTGGGTCTACCATACACTAGGTAATGCTCCGGTCCTCCGGTCCGGGACAGGTTCTTGTGTCCTAAGTGGCTAATCGGGTGTCCGCCATCCGCTTAGTCCAGTGAGTAGGTTAGGTCTTCGAAACCCAAGAAAGAAAGATGACAGCAATGTCTGTCTGTCAGTCTCGGCCCTTCTCTCGACTTCCTAGTCTCTGCCTATGCAGTATTCGCCTCGCGTTAAGGTTCAGGCTTTTTCTGGAATGAGCCCATGTTCAACCAGCCGTGGTTTCCACGCCAGTCGACCTCAGTTCGACGATTTTTTCGCGGGAGACCATTTTTCGTTTCAGCAGCAGCAGCAGCAGCAGATGCTTCTGCAAGGTGGCAGAGACAGAATTAGAAGCACCACCATGCTTGCTGCTCAGTTCCGCAATGTGACAGAGGATGCTAGAAGCAGAATGAAGATTCTCTACAAGACTGAGGTTTGTTTCCATCGTGGATCATCACTACAGATCTATTTCCAAAATCTTGAGTTCTTAAGCTCCCTCCACCTCTTATTTCCCGCGCTCTGCGCCGATATATTTATATACACGTAGCCCAACACCCCTGGGGTAGGGGTGTTGGGCTACTTGGAAGATGACGCATGAGGAGAGGGAAACCTCCCGGTGCTCTTCAGCCTGGCAGATTGGAGGCAGAGGATGTTGGACAGAGGAGAGGGAGAGAAAGGGCGTGGGTAGGGGGAGTACCAGGAGTATTTTCGCCCGTATAGGAACCAGAAAGCATACTGTGTATGCAGGAATGCAGCAATGCATGTCAACATGCGGGAGGCCTCCAGTTATGTCTCTGTATACATTGTCGCGTCACACACACACATACATACACGCACACACACACACACACACACACACACACACACCCACGTGCGTTCTAACTGCTGGTTGTTACTGTACGTGTCCTTCAGCGTGTACGTGCACGTGTGTATCGTGGGTGGGTACACATGTACGTGTGTGTACAAGTACCTGTGCATGTGTGTTTGTGCGTGTGCACATGTGTTCGTGTGTGTCTGCGTGCGTGTGTGTGTGTGTGTGTGTGTGCGTGTGTGTGCGTGAGCGCGTGTCATGTGTCTTTCTGCGTGCGCGTGTGCGTGTGTGTGTCTGCGTGCGTGTGCGCGTGTGTGTGTGCGCATGTTTCCCTCCTCTCTGCGACATATTCCAAGGAATGCAATTTGCGCCAATGCCTCCCTCCAACCATGTCGGGGACAAGTGTGAGGTCGTGACAAGTGCGCTGATTGGCGCACGAACCTGCACTCAAGACTGTGGACGCCTACATCCCTCATACACACACACCACACAATCCCGCTGGACTCCTAGTTCATCTCCAGAGACAGTACAATCCAACTGGTCTCCCTGTACGTTCACAGGGACGTACCTACAACCCCACTGGGCTCTACGTGCGTTGACAGTCCCTGTCAGGGATACACCCACAATTCCACTGGTCTCCCTGTACGTTCACAGGGATACACCTACGTTCACAGGGATACACCTATACTCCAATGTTGATCCCTGTGCCTTCACAGGATTTTCCTCACTCAAGACCCCATCGCAAACCCCTCTTGAATCCATACTCATCTCAGTTTCCCAGGCTGCCCTCCAATCTCTTTGTCTTCTTCACCTCTTCATTCTCTGTATTCTGTCTCCGACAGATTTTGTCACCTACCCTCATGGGCCATGTCCCCTCACTCATTCATAATGTCTCTCTCAGACTTGGTCTGGTCATCTCCGCCTCTTAGATCATCATCCTACCAACTCGGCTCAACCCACTCACCCCAGCCACTCAGTCTGTTCATTTCAGTCTCCAAGATTCACCCTAGACCTGGCATCTATTTTTTGGACAGTTTCCCATGACCCTGTCCTCAAACATCACATCATCCCCTTCACTGTACTGGTCGTGTACTGAAGTGTGTTCTCGAAACGCACACTCATGTCACTCAGTCGTGTCACTCAAGTCACTCAATCCCAATCTATCATAGTCATCTCAGCCTCACATTTTCAAAGTCTCTCATCCCGTCATACAATCCCTCCTAATGGTAGTTATTGCTACCAACTATCATGGGGCCCGATACCCAAACATCCTGGCTATCCAGTACCTGTAACTGTTGTCTGAGAGAAGTGCGCTCTCGCAACACAGCCCAATGTACCACAGTCATTAACGATTGACTACACATCCTGACTTCCCAGTCCCTGTATTGGTCACGTCATGATCGCCGCTAATTACAAAATATTGAATGTAGAATATAGAGTATTATTGAGAATATAGAATATAGAATATAGAAAATGGAATGTAGAAGAACGACCCCGTACTCAAATCTGCCTACATCCCCCTCACTCACACCCACATACACCAAGGACTCCTGGTCCATCTTCAATGATGATGATTGCTTTTATTACTATCAATAGTGGTTTAGTACCCTTGATTCAGTATGCGCTCAAATCTTATATTTTAGATTTGAAGTTATCAGTGTTTGCCTTCACGTCTTTTGCTTTTCTTTTTCGGAAGAAAAAATATGTTAAAGGAAAAAGCAGTTAGTGCAAGATCTCATCCTGCCTCTTAGCATATACATACACATGTGTACTTTGTACCCCTATACGAATATATGTATGCCGAGATTTAGTCCATCTGGATTCTTCGGGCCTTTCAGGTGTCTCATCCTGACTCCTGGCCTTACATCCGAGTACCCTATCTGTGCAGTGTGTGTGTGTGTGTGTGCGTATACACACACACACACCCACGTACACTCCCACCCGCGTTAAAAATAGAGAAGACACACACAACGCCCCTATCTTTCCTTCTGTCAAAAAGAACCCCCCACGCCTTTCATAGACTACCTGAACCCCCCCATCCTCGTTCCCCCAACGCGAAATGAAACAAACTGCACAGCCATGAGCGTATATGCACATCCTGTAGCGAGCGTAAAGCAAATATGTACGCTGATGTTCACATCACCTGTCTAACGTATAGACCTGCACACGCATGGTGTTCACAACACCTTTGAATGCATGCATACTCTCTGCAAAAAATGCACATGCGCTCGTGCATGCGCGCATATGCAACGGTGCAGAAACTTCTTTGCCAGGAAACTATTGTGAACTTGTCTTGAGTCTTGCGCGAGCATCGTACAGGCTGTCGTTTGCCGCCCGCCCAGCCGCCCACCCAACTACTGTCTACCCCACTGGGCACCCATTGTGTTCACAGGCCCTGTCAGGGATACACCCACAATCCCACAGGTCTCCCTGTGCGTTCACAGGGATGCACCTGCAATCCCACTGGGCTCTATGTGCCGACACAGGGATACACCCTCAGACAAACCCCCAATCAAAATGCCCTCCTCAACCTTTCCCCCCCATCCCGGGTTCTTTATTTTAATACATATATCTCACAAGAGACAGCACGGAGCGATAAAGCGCCCACGAACAAGATCTACCGCCGCGCGTCAAGTGAGCAACGCCCACGAACGAGATCTTGTCACGAATCAGAACGTTTAGTTTAAGCCCTTTTTAGGTCAAACATACCTTCTGGAAAGTCGTTTTTCCGATCCAGTTCGCGAGCAGCTGGGGATTTCAGCCAGCGGCGATTGGAGAATTCTTTGTCGAGTTAAGAAGCATTAAAGTGTCACATGTACTCTTGTGTCTCTGGCTTGTCCCTTCTCATCTAACGTGTCTTTTGT
>Ga0105055_10011541_pt1 | contig 10886 bp, 9 predicted proteins | sample BON03_FD_78090 | JGI IMG/M metagenome (GOLD analysis project Ga0105055, IMG submission 78090) | Freshwater microbial communities from Lake Bonney liftoff mats and glacier meltwater in Antarctica - BON-03 | ecosystem: Environmental > Aquatic > Freshwater > Ice > Glacier meltwater | place: Lake... | reverse complement strand
GGTGGGAGAAACAGGTGGTGGACATGTTGAGTTCCCGTTCAGGGGCGACCAACAAACAGAGGGGAGGCGCCAGACTCAGCCGTCGAGGCGTGCGTGCGGAACAGGCCAAACAGTTCGCGCCCGGTGCCGTGGGCGTTGTGGCTGAGGTCGGGGTGTTGTACGGTGCGCGCGGCCAGCGTGGCCGCGTCCACCTCCAGCTCAAGCACGCCGCGCTCGCAGTCCAGCGTGATCCAGTCGCCGTCCATGACGCGGGCGATGGCCCCATCGGCCAGCGCTTCCGGGCTGATGTGGATGGCGGCTGGCACCTTACCAGACGCGCCCGACATGCGGCCATCGGTCACCAGCGCGACCTTGAAACCCCTGTCTTGCAACACCGCCAGCGGTGGCGTGAGCTTGTGTAGCTCGGGCATGCCGTTGGCTCGCGGGCCCTGATAGCGCACCACGGCGATCAGGTCTTTCTCCAGCTCACCGGCGTTGTACAGAGCCAGCAGATCCTGCTGGTCGCTCACCACCACGGCTTGGGCGCGCACCAGGCGGTGCTCGGGCTTCACAGCAGACACCTTGACCATGCTTCGGCCCAGGTTGCCTTGCAACAGCCGCAGCCCGCCGTCAGGGCTAAAGGGTTCAGCGACCGGGCGCAACACGCTGGTGTCTGCGCTTTGTTTGGGTACCGGGCGCCAGGCCAGGGTGTCGCCTTCGAGCCAGGGCTCGTTGGTGTAAGCGGCCAGGCCTTTGCCCATGATGGTTGTCACATCGCCGTGCAGCAGACCGGCAGCCAGCAGCTCCTGCATCAGGTAGCCCATGCCACCAGCTGCATGAAAGTGGTTCACGTCGGCGCTGCCGTTGGGGTAAACGCGGGCGAGAAGCGGCACCACGCTGGAGAGCTCGGCGAAATCGTCCCAGTCGATCAGCACGCCAGCCCCGCGCGCCATCGCCACCAGGTGCATGGTGTGGTTGGTTGAGCCGCCAGTGGCCACCAGGCCAATGATGCCGTTGACGATGGTCTTTTCACCGACGATATCGGCCAGGCAAATGGCGTCGCTGCCGATGCGCCCGGTGTTGATCACCACGCGGCGTACCGCTTCTCGCGTGAGCGCATCTCGCAGCGGCGTACCGGGGTTGACGAAGGACGCGCCCGGCAGGTGCAGACCCATGATTTCCATCAGCATTTGGTTGCTGTTGGCGGTGCCGTAGAAGGTGCAGGTGCCGGGGCTGTGGTAGGCCTGCGCTTCGCTCTCCAGCAGGGCTTCGCGGCCCACCAGGCCTTGTGCGTACTGCTGGCGCACCATCGCCTTGGCGTCATTCGAAAGGCCGGTGGTCATGGGACCAGCTGGCACAAACGCAGCGCTCAGGTGACCGAACTGCGTAGCACCCATAAACAGGCCGGGCACGATCTTGTCGCAGATGCCGAGGAACAGCGCGGCGTCGAACACGTTGTGCGACAACGCGACCGCTGTCGACAGCGCGATCACGTCGCGCGAAAACAGCGACAGCTCCATGCCCTCGGCACCCTGGGTGATGCCGTCGCACATCGCGGGCACACCGCCGGCCACCTGAGCGGTGGCGCCGAGCGAGCGCGCGTGCTGACGGATGAATTCGGGGTACGGCTCGTACGGCTGGTGCGCCGAGAGCATGTCGTTGTAGGCGGTGACGATGCCCACATGGGGCGTGCGCTCGGCGTGGATCTTCAGCTTGTCGCTGGCGGGCAGGGCGGCCGATGTGTGCGCCATGTTGGCGCAGCCCATGCCAGCGCGTTGCGGGCCGGTTGTGCGTTGCCTGGCCACGGTGGCGAGGTAGGCAGCGCGCGGGCCAGCGCTGCGCTCGATGATGCGCTGGGTGACTTTGTCCAGCGTGGGGTGCAGGGGTGTGTTCATGGGCGTGACCTTCATGCGATCCAAACCTGCATGGTGCAGGTTGGATGGTTCAACAACAGAGAGATAGGCAGCGCCGGGCTGGCTGCCTTGGTGGCCGCTTGGTAGACCTCGCGCTTGGCATCGCCCGCTATCGACAGATGCAGGTGGCGCGCTGCCAATAGCACGGGCAGGGTGAGCGTGAGCCGTGCGTGTGGCGCGTTGGTGGGGCGCACCCAGGCCATCGGACCTGCCGAGGTGAGCGCGCGGTCCAGGCCCGGCGCGGTGGGAAAGAGCGACGCGGTGTGACCGTCTTCGCCCATGCCGAGCACCACCACATCCAGCGGGAAACGGATGTTGCTTAGGCGCAGGTTGGCTGAGGCCACGAGATCGAGCAAGGCTGCGTCGTTCAGGTCGGCGGGAACGGCTTCGAACAACATGGCGAACGAGGCTGCCGCTGCGGCGTCTTGCAGCAAATGGTGACGCACCAAAGCTGTGTTGCTGTTCGCATGGTCGTGCGGCACACAGCGTTCATCGACCAGCATCACCGTGACCTGAGACCAGTCCAGGACCTGTTCACGCAACTGCTCGAACAAGGCGATGGGCGACTTGCCACCCGACACCGCCAAGGTCGCCTGGCCGCGCGCGGCGATGGCGTTGCGCAGTTCGTCGGCGATCTGTCGGGCAACCTGCTCGGGCGCAGTGTGGATGTGTTCGGTCAGCACCGTCAGGCCTCCTCTACCCAGGCCGAATCTTCCCTGGCCATCAGCGCCGACGAAGCAGCGGGGCCCCAAGAGCCAGCGGTGTAGGCCTTGGGCTTTTCGTTGAGCTGCTTCCAGCCTTCCAGTATCGGGTCGCACCAGGCCCAGGCAGCTTCCAGTTCGTCGCGGCGCATGAAGTGGGTCAGGCGGCCCTTGATCACGTCCATCAGCAGGCGCTCGTAGGCCTCGGCGCGGCGCTCGGTGAAGGCGGATTCGAGGTCGAGCTTGAGATTGACCGGGCGCAGCCGCATACCGCTGCCGGGTTCCTTGGCCATCATCTGCAGCTGCACATGCTCCTCGGGTTGAAGTCGGATCATCAGACGGTTGACCGACTGGCGCGGCGAGTCGGTGAACAGCTGGTAGGGCAGGTCGGCGAACTCGATCACGATCTCTGAGCGCCGCTCGGCCATGCGCTTACCGGTGCGCAGAAAAATCGGCACATTGGCCCAGCGCCAGTTGTTGATGCGGGCACGCAGAGCGACGAAAGTTTCGGTGTTGCTCTCAGGCGGCACCTTGTCTTCCTTCAGGTAGCCAATAGCCGCCTCGCCATTGGCCGCGCCGGCGCTGTATTGCCCGCGCACCGTGTCACGCGCCACGTCGGCCACCGTCATGGGTCGCAGCGAGCGCAGCAGCTTGAGTTTTTCATCACGCACCGCGTCAGGGTCGAGCGACACCGGAGGCTCCATTGTCACGATGCACAGCAGCTGCAGCAGGTGGTTTTGCAGCATGTCGCGCAGCGCGCCGGTGCTGTCGTAAAAACCGGCGCGGCTACCCACCCCCATGCTCTCGGCCACCGTGATCTGCACGCTCTTGATGGTCGGGCTGCGCCACAGTGGCTCAAAGATGGTGTTGCCAAAGCGCAGCACCATCAGGTTTTGCACCGTCTCTTTGCCCAGGTAGTGGTCGATGCGGAAGGTCTGCGATTCGGCGAAGTAGCGGCCCACCTCGTCGTTGATCTTGCGCGCCGAGGCCAGGTCGTGACCCAACGGTTTTTCCAGCACCACGCGCGAGGCGGCATTGATCAGTTTGGCGGCGGCCAGCTCGCTGCAGATGCCAGTGAACAACATGGGCGCAGTCGCCAGGTAAAAGACCCGGTCCGAACCCGGTTGTAACGCCTGACCTAGCGCGAGGTAGTCGGCGCCTTGCGTGGCATTTAGGCAAACGTAATTAAGGCGGTCCAGAAAGCGCTGCCAGGCTTCGCCTTTGCACGCTTCAGCCGCCATGAAAGGCGTCACCTTGTCTTGTACAAAAGCCAGGAAAGCCAAGCGGTCCCAGGGCTGGCGACCCAGCGCATGGATGCGGGTGGCTTTGGGCAGGTTGCCGTGCCGATGCGCCATGTAAAGCGCCGGCAGCAGCTTGCGCACCGATAGATCGCCGGCGCCACCGAAAATCACCAGATCAAGGGGATGGGATGTGGGCATGGCAGGGGTAGCACGTTGTCTATCTAATTAAGTTACACGAATTCTGGCATCGTAGCGGTATTTTATTACATGCACAAAACACCCAACCCCAGCGGCGTGCCAATGCTGTTGACTCAGCTCTGGCAGCCGCTGGCGGTCAGGTGCAGCACCCGCTGCGCCCGCGCCGCAGCCGCTTCCGAGTGCGTCACCAGCACCAGCGAGGCGCCACTTTCAGCGGCTTGGTCCTGCAGCACCTGCATCACCAGGGCGGCGGTGCGCGGGTCGAGGTTGCCGGTGGGCTCGTCGGCCAGCAGCAGGCGCGGGCGGTGCACCAGGGCGCGGGCGATCGCCACCCGCTGTAGCTGCCCGCCCGATAGCTCGGCCGGCAGGCGCTGGCCCAGGTCGCTCATTCCTACCGCATCAAGCATGGCTTGCACGCGTGCCGGGTCGGGGCGCTGCAGCAGCAACAACGGCAAGCCCACGTTTTGCGCCACGTCCAGATGCGGCAAAACGTGGAAGGCCTGAAACACAAAGCCCAGGTGCTCGCGCCGCCAGTGCGCGCGCTGCACCTCGGTGAGCGCACCCAGGTCGAGGCCATCCAGCGTGATGCTGCCAGTTTGCCAGTCGTCGAGCGCGGCCATGCAGTTAAGCAGGCTGGACTTGCCCACGCCCGAGTCGCCGACGATGGCGATGAACTCGCCCGGCGCCACGGTGAGGCTCACGGTGCTGAACACCGGTGTCTCGCCGTAGCGCTTGCTTAGGTTGCTGATCACCAGACTCATGTTTTCTCTCTCAACGGGCTCAGCTGACGATTGGCCCAGCGCAACACCTGTTCCAGCGCGTCGGGCGCGTCGCAAGGCACGAGCACGCGATCGGGCATGGAGCGCAGCCAGGTGAGCTGGCGCTTGGCGAGCTGGCGGGTGGCGAAGATGCCAAGGTTGCGCAGCTCGGCGAGCTGGGCGGGGGTGGCTGCTGTGTCGCCGGCGGCGTCGAGCATGTCCCAGGTCTGGCGGTAGCCGACGCAGCGCATGGCGGGCAGGTCGGCGTGCAGATCGCCGCGTGCGCGCAACCCGCGCACCTCATCGACCAGGCCTTGCGCCAGCATGGTGTCAAAGCGCTCGGCGATGCGCTGGTGCAGCCAAGCCCGATCGGTGGGCTCCAGCGAGAGCAGAGCGCCGGCAGCGATGGGATTGGCCTGCGGCGCGCCACCGGTTTGCAAGCGGGAGAGTGGTTGGCCCGTGAGCATGTGCACCTCGAGTGCGCGCGCGATGCGCTGTGAATCGTTAGGGAACAGCCGGGCGGCGCTGATCGGGTCCACACGCTGCAGCTCGGCATGCAACGCGGGCCAGCCCAGCGCCTGCGCGCGCTCGGCGATGGCTTCGCGCACAGCAGCGTCGGCGCGCGGCATGTCGTCCAGCCCCTGCATCAGCGCCTTGACATACAGCATGGTGCCGCCCACCAGCAAGGCCGAGCGACCGCGCGCGTTGATGTCGGCAATCAGGCGCACGGCATCGGACACGAACTCGGCTGCGCTGTAGGCGTGCAGCGGGTCGCGTGTGTTGATCAGGTGGTGCGGCACTGCGGCCAGCTCGGCTGCACTGGGCTTGGCGGTGCCGATGTCCATGCCGCGGTAAACCAACGCCGAATCGACGCTGATGACCTCCACCGGCCAGCGCTCGGCAACCGCCAGGGCCGCAGCGGTTTTGCCGCTGGCGGTCGGCCCGGCAATGGCTAAGCAGCGTGCAGTCGAGCGGGTGGCGCCCATGGCCTCAGCTCGCAGCGGGCGCATCAGGGCCGATTTGGCGCCGCGGCGGCGCGCTCGAGTCTCCATACCGCTGCACCAGCGTCCACGCCACACCACTCACCAGCACGCTCCAAAACCAGATGCCGTTGGTCAGGGGCAGCACGCTGCCCTGACCGGCCGCAATACCGGCCAAGCTCCTGCCCAGCCAGCTGCCCATCAGAAAGGCCGCGACCATCATGAAAAAGCCGCTAAGCGCCGAGGCCATGCCGGCCGCGCGCGGAAACGGCCCCACAGCGCCGCTTTGGCCACACGGCTGGTGCACCCCGTGGCCCACCATGAACAGGTAGAACGGCACCATGATGGCCCAGACACTTTGAATCCCGAACAGCGCCAGCAGGCCCATGCTGGTGCCGGCGGCAAGGGTGCAGGCGCCCGCGATCGCGACCGTGCGGCGCACGCCAAAGCGCGGCAACAGGCGCCGGCAGATCACGGTGCCGATGATGTAGCTGATCGACATGGAAAACATCAGCAGGCCATATCCTGTGTTGGACAGACCAAAGACCTGGATGAACACAAACGAGGACGCGGCCAAAAAGGTGAACAGGCCGCCATACGAGGCGGTGGCCAGCAACGCGTAAGCCCAGAAAGTGGGGTGGCGCAAAATATGGAGCCAGGTGCGCAGCAACGTGGGCGGCTGCAAGGCCTGCGGATTTTTTTGCGCCAGCGATTCCTCGAAACGCCACGCCAGCACGCCCAGCGCGCAAGCGCCAAATACCGCCGGTGCCGCCAGCGCCACCCGCCAGTGAAACAGGTCGGTCAGCAGACCACCGAGTGGCGCGCTGACGCAGGCGATTACACCCAGGCCGGTCAGCCCCTTGGACATCACCCGCGCGCCCTCGCTCGGCTCGTACAGATCGCGCACGATGGCACGCGCGCACATCACCCCCGCCCCCATCGCCATCCCCTGCGCAATGCGCCAGGCGATCAGCGAATCCATGGTGGACGCCATCGCGCCGCCGATGGCCGCCACCACATACACCGTCACGCCGATCAACAGCATGGGACGGCGCCCAAAGCGGTCGGAGAGCGGGCCCCAGACCAGCTGCGAGGCGCCAAACGCCAGCAGCAAGGCGGTTAGCGTGAGCTGCGCTTGCGGCATGGAAGCCCCAAATCCACTGGTGATCACCGGCAGCGCCGGCAGGTACAAATCGGTGGTGATCGGTTGCAAGCCCAGCAGCAGCGAGAGCACGACCACAATCAGCGTGGGCGACATGGCGGAGGGCAAAACGGGCATTTGATTGAGGTTAGCAGAAGCATGCTCCAGGGTTTGCCGCAACTCCCCGCGCTGGTGAGTCAGGGCAGCCAGCGCGCCTCTTGGCTGCGGCTTACCGACCGAGTCGTGGTTTTGGCGCAAACCATGTTCCACCAGCGCGGTTGCTTTCTTGCCAGCGGCCGCTTCTTGCAAAAGTCGGCCCAACGCCGAGTGATTGGCTCAGCACGCCATGTTCAAACCGTCAGAGCACGCCCTGCGCCAGCATCGCGTCAGCCTCTTTCGCGAAGCCGGCGATGCTGGCGCTATCGGTGTGGCGCACCTTGCCGTCTTTGCCCCTACCGTGCTCCAGGCAGGCGGCGTGAATACTTTGCATGATTTGCAGCAGCTGGGCGTCCCCCGCTTCGAGCGTCCACGACAGGCGCTGCTTGTTCTGGCACATTTCCAGGCCCGAGGTGGCCACGCCACCGGCGTTGCTGGCTTTGTCCGGCGCGTAAAGCAGGTTGGCGGTTTCGAAGGCCTTCGCGGCTCCGATGGTCGTTGGCATGTCGGCACCCTCGGCAACGCAGATCACACCGTTTTTGATGAGGGTGGCGGCGTCTTGCTTGTCCAGCTCGTTCTGCGTCGCGCAGGACAGTATGGTGTCCACTGGCAGATGCCATGGGCGCTTGCCGGCTTCGAATTTGGCGCCGATCTTCTCGGCGACGTCGGCCAGGTGGCCCTGCTGGTTGTTCTTCAGATTCATCAACAGCGTGAACTTCTTGGGTGAAAGCCGTGCCCATCGACCAAGTTGCCGCCCAAATCGGACACGGTGACGGCTGTGGCGCACAGCGCCATCGCTTTTTCCACTGTGTACTGAGCCACGTTGCCCGAAGCCGACACCGGCATGCCTTGCATGGACAGCTTGCACGTTTTGAGCATTTCTTAGGCGAAATACTCCGTGCCGCAGCCGGTGGCTTCGGGCTTGCTCAGCGAGCCGCCAAAGCTGATGCTTTTGCTGGTGAAGACGCAATCGGCGCGGCTGGTGAGCCTCTTGGTCATGCCTGCCGTGTAGCCCACCTCGGGCCCGCCCACATCGATGTCGCCCGCTGGCACATCGGTGTCGGCGCCCACATGGCGGAACAGCTCGCTGGCAAAAGCCTGACAAAAGCGCATCACCTCGCCGTTGCCCTTGCCCTTGCCCTTGCCCTTGCCCTTGCCCTTGCCCTTGGAATCGAAATCGGCGCCGCCTTGATCGCCGCCCATGGGCAGCGTGGTCAGCGCGTTCTTGAAGGTCTGCTCAAAGGTTAGGAACTTGAGCACCGAGAGATTGACCGAGGGCTGAAAGCAGATACCACCCTTGAAGGGGCCGGTCGCCATGCTGTGCTGGATACGGTAGCCGCGGTTGACCTGCACATCGCCCCGGTCATCGACCCACGACACACGAACCATCACCACCCGCTCGGGCTCGATCAAGCATTGCAGCAGGCCGTGGGCGGCGTATTCGGGGTGCACTGCAACAAAGGAACACAGGTTCTCCATCACCTCGGTGACGACTTGCAAAAATTGTTGTTGACCCGGGTTGCGGTTGGCGACACAGGCAAGAAACTGGTGAGCCGAGGCGTGCTTCAAGGTGTGTATGTACGAAGTGGGGGTGTTTTGAACACAGTGCACGAGACTGTGCAAAACCCACATTCCACCTCAATAAAAAGCCAGTTGTCAGTGCGTGAATTCCTATTTTGACAAGACATGCACCGGTAACGTGCCGGAATGCACCAACGCAGACAATTCAGAGGTGGTCAGCGACCGCGCAAAAAAAGCGCGTCGAGCTCTTTCATGCTCACCTGTCGCCAAGTTGGGCGACCGTGGTTGCACTGGTCGCTGCGCTCGGTCACTTCCATTTGGCGCAGCAGCGCGTTCATCTCTTCGAGCGTGAGGCGGCGGTTGGCGCGCACCGCGCCGTGGCAAGCCATGGTGGCAAGCAGTTCGTTCTGGGCGCGCTCGATGACGCGGCTGGCATCAACCTGCGCCAGTTCGGCCAGTACGCTGCGTGCCAGCTCCACCGGATCGCCCTGGGCCAGCGTGCTCGGCACCGCCCGCACCGCCAGCGTCTTGGGCGAAAACGGGGTGATTTCCAGACCGAGCATCGCCAACACAACGCCCTGGTCTTCCGCGGTGGCCACCTCGGCGGGTGTGGCGGCGAAGGTGGCGGGGATCAGCAGCGCCTGGCTGGTGATCTGCTCGCTGTCCATCTGCTGCTTCAAGCGCTCGTAGACGATGCGCTCGTGAGCCGCATGCATATCCACCACCACCAGGCCCTGGGTGTTCTCCGCCAGGATGTAGACGCCTTGCAGCTGGGCGATGGCGCGGCCCAGCGGCCATTCACCAGCGGGCAGGGCCAGCGTGGTGCCGGGGGAGGCGGCGGGCTTTGCCCCAGCGCTCCCGGGCCAGACGGCAGTATTGGCAACCGGAGACGCTAGCATTTCCGTTTGGGTTGTGTTTGTTGCGGTCACCGCGACGCCTTGTCCCCAGAGCGCACCCACATCGCTCACCCGGTGCCCCACAAGCGGTGTTTCGGACCGCCAGGGCAAGGCGTCCTGGCGCGGCAGCGGGCTCAAACCAGAGGCTGGCGCAGCGCTCACTTTGGGTGCAGGCGGTGAGGCCAGCGCGGTCTGGCCCGCGCGCGGCGCGGCCAGGGCATTTTCCACCGCGTGGCGCACACCCTGGTGTACCTCGCGCCCGTCGCGAAAGCGGACCTCGATCTTGGTTGGGTGCACATTCACATCGACCCGTACCGGATCGAGCGTGACAAACAGCACATACACCGGCTGGCGGTGACCGTGCAGCACGTCTTCATAAGCGCTGCGGGCAGCGTGGGTGATGGTTTTGTCGCGAACGTAGCGCCCGTTCACATAGGCGAACTGCCAATCAGCGCGGGCACGCGCAGCGTCTGGAATGCCGGCGAAGCCCCAGACGCGCAAACACGGCGTGTCATCGCTTGTGATGTGGTTTGCGTCCAGCGGCCACTCGACCGCCACCGCCTGCTCGATAAATTCCTGCCCCAACACCTCAGCCAGCCGCTGGCGCAACGCTTCGAGACCGCTGCCGGCCACCGCGCGCCATTGCGCCACCAATTTGCCCTCGTGCCAGATGGCAAAGCCCACATCGGGCCGCGCCAGCGCGTGGCGACGCACCGCCTCGACGCAGTGCGCCAGTTCGGTGGCGTCGGTTTTTAGAAACTTGCGACGCGCTGGGGTGGCGAAAAAAAGCTCTCGCACCTCGACTGTGGTGCCGGTGCTGCGCGCAGCCGGCTGCAATTCACCGCTGCGTCCATCAAGCAGCCAGCCGTGAGGCTCTCCTTCGGTGTCCACCCGCGTCAGCAACGAAACCTCGGCGATTGAGCAAATGGCGGCCAGTGCTTCGCCGCGAAAGCCCATGGTGTGCACCGACTCCAAATCGGACAGGCTGGCGATCTTGCTGGTGGCGTGGCGTTTCAGAGCGTTGGGCAACTCCGAACGCAAGATGCCGCTGCCGTCGTCTTCCACGCTGATCAGGCGCACACCGCCGGCCAGCAGGCGAACGGTGATCTGGCGTGAGCCAGCATCCAGCGCATTGTCGACCAGCTCGCGCACCACCGAGGCCGGTCGCTCGACCACCTCGCCGGCCGCAATCTGGCTGATCAGCTCGTCGGGCAGTTCACGGATGGGGCGGCGAGGAGGGGGGGAAGTGCTTAATAAATTCACCCAGAAATTTTAGGCGCTGCGGGGTGCTGGGATCGAGAAGGGATAATCTCGCCGACGCGCAAGGTATGCCCGGGTCAACCAGACCACCCACGCAAGACCAGGTTAACGACGGATTTGTTTTGAAACTGTTTGAACCGCT
>Ga0105055_10011540_pt1 | contig 10887 bp, 17 predicted proteins | sample BON03_FD_78090 | JGI IMG/M metagenome (GOLD analysis project Ga0105055, IMG submission 78090) | Freshwater microbial communities from Lake Bonney liftoff mats and glacier meltwater in Antarctica - BON-03 | ecosystem: Environmental > Aquatic > Freshwater > Ice > Glacier meltwater | place: Lake... | reverse complement strand
AGACTTGCTAACCTGGTTATATCAAATGGGCAGGTGGGTGAGTCCTTGCGGACATGGGCAATGTTGGAATCCTACACCACTGACCTGAGGGCGACCGTGGCAGCTGAGGGTGAACAGATAGACTTCCGCAACATGTTGAGGAAATGTGGTGTTTCCATATCTGCCCCTTTCATGTCTGAATCACAGGAAACGTGGAAACAGTGGGCATGTGGCCGATCAGGACAGCCCAGTGTAATGGGCTCGCTCTCAGGATGGGGTTCAACTCACCAAATGGTGGTGGTGCGACAAACAATTCTGTGTCGCACAACTACACAAAAAGTCCACTCTGTCAAGTCTAAGGAACGCCTTACTGCCCTGCACACCTCCTTACTCACAGGTAGACTGAACACTGGAAAGGTCGACAGACTCAATATAGCAGTAGATGCGGAGGGAAATGACGTTCCTGAGTGCGAGAAGATGGCATGGAACAACATGTCTTGAACATTGTGAAACGACATGGGTCTGAAAATGGGGTAGGACACTCAGCGTATGCAGCCACGACAGCTTTCTATGCATGTATGTTCACAACATCACAAGATTGGCGCGGGAAACCATAAATCACCTGTAGACCACCCAGTGAGGTGACTAATCAAGTAACAATGTATGCCAGCCGCCTTGCCGCATGACCAGACTAGCGTCTGACAATGTACTACTCAAGTCATATAGACCTGGGATGTGGGACTCTACCGTGACAGTCTTCAATGTGATTGACAGCCTACGCCAACAAGCGTGTAAGGACATGCACTTCTTTTCAACCGGACCAGGTGAAACAAGAAATTACAATCCTGTCCATTACAGCAGGCCTGTCTTCCAACCACATCAACACCTTCACAAAAGCACTGGGTATAGATGTAAATAACCCAAAAAAACTGACTGCTCTGAGGGTGCTCAGCGAATCTATCTTGAAACGACCCGCAGATGACGGTCTGAAACTACCATGAATCGAGGCCAATACAGCTCAGTGGAATGTGCTGCATGATACATTACTGGACGTGATGAACAACTGGCAAGCGAACATTACTACAGAAGCGATAATAATCACAGAAATGTTACATAAACATGCCGGACCTATGAGCGCCAGTTTCAGTCAAGCACCTCGCGCCTGCCAACAAAGAGACGCAAGCTTCCGCAGGATCTTCCAACCGTTTGATAATGTTACTGAACTTCGCCAATACCCACAAACTTGCAAAAAAGGGACAACAAGACTATTGACAACAGTAGATGAAATCTGCGCCTTGGTCGATGCGGAATTGCTTCCAATGTTGGCTGTCATAGAACTGATCTTTGCAAGCGAGGCCCCAGATATCTTGAAACTAGGGGACATTGTGCCATTGCCAAAGGACCTGAAACGAGCCCGCCCAATCACATGCTTAGATGCATTATTCAAAATAGTCGACAAAACAGTTGGTACGCGCCTGATGCAAGTCTGCCAGGAGTACGGTCTGATTCTAGCCAACGCCTTTGGTTTTATCCCGGACAGGAGTTGTGATTTGCCAATTGAGTGTGTCTCCTCTGTCCAACATCGTGCTAGAAACGAAGACATCACCGCTTTCATGTTCACCCGGCCCAATGATGAATGGAGGCGGAGGTGCCTGGCGTTGGTCAAACTACCTCTCCCTCGGCTGCCATTGTGGCTGTGTCGAGGACGATACAGCCACTCCTGGCGAAGCAGGACGGGCCTCAGGCTGTCCATCCGCTGCCCTGGCCTTGGAACCAGCTCACCGTTGCCCTGGTGCCACAACAACAGCTTCGTTGCCCGACGAATCTCTGGAGCGTGACACAGCAGCTTGCGCATCCTGACCCTCCCGGATGACCAGGATAAAGATGAAGAAATAACAGATGAAGAGCCAGGCAGCCTTGACATGCCCACAAAAGGATGGATCGAGCTCAAAACGGTCAGGCTCAACGATGGCTGTCATAGAGTCATTAGGCTAGTAATGGGCTCCTCATCAGCCACCAGTGCCGATATTCAAATCAGTGAGGAACTCACCCACGTCGATGATATCAAAGTGAGGAACCTCCCGACAGAATCAATAGAGATCCTACTTTCGGGCCCCCCAGACTCTAGTGTGCGCCTGCATCTGATCAGTCTAGGAGGAGTAGGCAGAGATGTCTTCTTGACCAGGATCGCGTGGGACAAGCTGTCCATAAGCTGGTCAAGGGCGGTTCTGCCACTCAGGATGAGGAGACGGCATCTGGAAAGACCTAAACCCCCCATAAACGGCCCGGCCGCCCCGGTACAGTCGGAGCCAGAGGAGCTGGAGCTCCTTCAGCTTCAACACGGAGAGGCAGTCTTCCTGACAGTTCGAAACATATCATTGAAAGATGCCATTAGTGCGTCGGGGCTCTGTGTGGAATTCTGATGGTCGGCCGCGGAGCACTTCATAAGTAGACCAGACAAGACTCTTCTACCGGCGCCCGACACACAGGACACTCGTTTAGACCCTCACAGCAGTCATGGCACACACACACATGTCCGCACGGCCGCAGTATCATACAACCCGCCCTGTGCCAAGCCTTCTTCGAAGGCTTGCAAAGCAATGTAAACAGTATTCCCACCTCAAACACACCATGTGGAGTTGGTGGGAGAAGACCCAGGATCTCCTGCCTGGGAAGACAAATAAAGCCAGACGGCAGCATCGAATGGCACTGCTCGAGGAGGTGGAGAATAATTGGGACCTTCCAAATTGGCTATCAAACATCGTTCAGTGCGTATCCCAATATGGACACGTTCTAGCCAACACTCATCCTTTACTGAAGCCTCCGAGAAGGGGTAGAAGGCACCAGCACGGGGAAACCACATACATTGATAAGCAAAAGGTTGGATGCGCACTAATACTTGATGTACGAGGAACTCGCCAAAACCTCCCGACCGGCTTTACGCGCAGGGATCCAGCCCCCGCATCGCATCTTGAGCTGACTATGCTTGCAGAGCTCCTGAGAGATCTCTCCAGGCCGGTAAGCAGAGCGGACTCGGACGAGGTGGGATCAGACTTCAGACTAATCCTGGCATGAGAGGGGGATCTGGCCACGAGGGACTCCTTGTCTCACTCCAGATTCTTTAGGAAGCAGCAGGTAGGTAGGTGCAAATTCTCCCCTCTTACGGCTTTCAACGAGGCCTTTGGCAAATGGGTGGACAGAATGTGAGACTGTAGGCCTCCCGCTCTGGTCCCACCAGGGTGAGGCTTGACCGAGGACGCTGCCGTTGCACAAGTTATCACAGCGATAGCGCTCCAGGGATCCTGGAACAGACTCAGGCAACGAAAACGAGACAAGCCAGACATACTATCACCATGGCACTGGCTATGCCCTAGAAAGGAATGGATTCTACTTACGACCCTTGTAGACAAACTCAAGCTGCCCACGCACGGTTATACCTCATTCGACAACTATTGGTGCCCATACCACAATATGGGTACTAAGTGCACCGTAGGCACGCACGCTACATTTATCCCTCCAGAGGACCAACGGGATGAGAAAAGAGCCGTGCTTGACTCGCAGGCTGCTGTATTCAAGTGGATGATGGACTCTCCCAGAGACAATATAGACAGAGAGGATGGTTCGGGCCTCGAGTGTGAATGCCAACTCAATACCTCATTGCTGGCAAGACTGTATTCACTCAAGGAACTGGGTTGTACCAACATAATGGCTTTACGAAGAACTCTGCTAGACAAATAGGATCTGTTACGAATAGGTGCTGATGACTTCGTGGGAGAGGGGTACCATACAACAAGAGGACGGTGGTGGGTTAAAGCCAGAGCCGAAGAATGTTCTAGGCTGTGCATCCAATGCGGAAGAGCATGGCCGGCCAGACAAGTCGATCCAGAAGGATGGTGCACTTCATGTAGAAAGGACATACCTGAGGATGCGAACAGGAATGACACCGCCACAGATCGGCACATTGGCCTGCTAGTGCGCTTGGCTCTACTCGAAGAACTCAACTCAGTGGCAGCGGGTGGGGATGTAAAAGAAACGGTCATGACCACCCCATTCCTACGGACCTGCACAATCAACATGATCGCAGATCTAGAGAGGAAATCCAACTCTGATGGTAACAAGAGAAGGGCACTGGTGCAACCCGAAGCCCCATGGCAATGGTTCACTAGCTATTAGCGTGGCTTCCCCCTGGTGTCGAACGAGCATGATAGACTAATGCACCCTCTTGTGGAGACATTCGTGGATGATCAATTAGAAGCTCACTGTTTGGCCGAGGAAGAGGAAGCCAATGCGCAACTCCCTCCTCTCGTTGGTCACCTCCAGACAATGAAAGAGGGATGTGGCGACCAAGCCAGTACTGAACTCTCACCAACTGCCGATAGGCCAACTACTAGGCAGACTCCACCGGGTTCTCAACCTCTTACATAGCCAGGAATCTTGTGAAGATCCCAGAGATTGAATTGAATGGTGAGGATTTCTCATCTATGATCAAGAACCCCCTAGCGGTGGGGGCGGTAAGAATCCACATGGACCCTGAAAGCCTAGACACCTCGTTTGGGGGCTTTACAGCGAGCACCTTCCAGGGGGTAGCCACCCTGATCACCCTGGCAAGACCATTTAGTATGGAGGGGGCTCGTTGGCACCTCCTTTCGCAAGGCTTCATCTCTCCGGAGGATATAAAGACTGACCTGTACAAAGAAAGACTCCTTCAAGAAACCATGGACAAGGACCCCAACTGCATGTCGTTTGCTTGGAGGGTTCTTCGGCAGGCCAAACTAGCGGTGGGTGCTACGACCTACATAGGAGATACAGCGCTTGCAGCACCTTCCTTCCTTGATGACGTTGTCAGAGGGGACTTGTCAACATAGGTTTCCAAGTCCCTAGGTCCTCGAGTCATCAACTGGACCGGTCTTAGCTGTGAGGACCAGGCTACTATTCTGCCTACACTCCAAAGCACCAATAATTGGATAGTGCTAGCCTTGGAGGGCAAATCGAAACTAGGGACAATTCCTCTTCCAGTGGATGGCTTTGTCACAGCCATGACATCGAAAGGAAAGGCCTTTAGGAAAAGGCAATGGTGGTTAACAGAAGACGATGAGCTGGTTGCGTACGACAGGAAAGTGGAAGTATGGATCAGCAGCAAGCACAGCATGCCAAAAAAACATCTGCTAGATCACCTAGAGTCACTGCTGAACTCCAGCTCAGCAAAAGATGTCCCGCACAATGGAACCGAGGGGGTCGAGGGTATATACTGGGAGAGCACAGATGTGGGCCTAATGGGCATCCCCCTCTTCCCGGGCCTGATATTCGCCACAGATGGCTCACAAGAGAAGGTCAATATGGGAGCAGGCTTTTACAGGCACGAAGGCGAAATGGGAGGCTTCTGCAAAGTGGGCAGAGACGAGGAAGACTATCTTCCAACAGAGCGGAACACGCAGCGGCATGCATCACCCTTGAAGACGCAATAAGATATGCCTGGAGTCAGAGGCCACTGATTCTGCTTACAGACTCCAAATGCCTTCTGATGGCAATCCAGAAATGGATTGGAGAAGGAATCAATCCAACCACCAAGGAATCCCCAGATGGAGACATCCTCCAGGAAATCCTTGAACTACTTAGGGTTAGAATAGATCGAGGCCTTTTCACTCTCTTTGTCAAATTTACATCACACAGAAAAGAGTTCTTCAATGAGATGGCGGATATGTGGGCAGACAAAGGTAGGCACACGGAGACGAAGGACAGATGGATGAGCCTGAGACAAAGCCCAATGTTCACATGAACAGCCTCTGGCATAGCCCACCACAGCACCATGAGCAAGGTAGTCAAAACTCGGGCCCAACTCATGGATGCTATGATAGACTCCAGATCCACTAACACGACAATCTCACAGCCAAATTCCTGGAGAGAGGAGGCAACTGCAGGTTGGTTCGTGGGGATCACTGGAAAGATAAACGAGTCAGTATCAGAGCCAAGCGCCGCCTCCATCAAAGCATTATCTTCCACTTCCCGTGCGCCACAAATTTCAAGAAATGAGGGTGGCAAGGATCCGACAAATGCAGACTATGTAAGTCCCTCTACCCGGAACAGCCCACCTTCTCAGAATGCCTAGGAAACATACAAGGCTGTTGCAAAGCCCTGCAGAAGCCAAGGATAGCGGTACACCATGGCATCTGTAGGGACTTGATTAGGCACGTCTGAAAACAGTCACCGGAAGAACATGAAGATGGATCTCGGATGTGTGCTTTTCCCACATCAGTCAGTGCCGTCAAGCACGAGGAGTGGGAGATGAGAGAAATTCTAACACATATGGGTCTGATGACTGACACGCAGCCAGGCTGTTCGGCTATTGGAAAAGAGATTACAGAAGTCCACTGTACAATGGGGTATTGGGACGTAGACGACTTCAACGCCACAAAACCAGAAACATTTCTCAAGGTCCGACCGGATTGGTTCGCCTTCAACGAGAAGGCCAAGGTATGTGCCTTTCTCGAATTTACAAGACCAATGGACTCGAGAGACAGCGCTTCTGAGCAACCTGACTGGTACACGGGGGCCAATTGGTTACTAGATTGGGCACAAGACAAGAACACTAGATATGCTCGCCACCTCGAGTATATCTGGTGGGCGTCACGGAAAGGGAGCGACCTGGACCACAGCCCAATACAACTTCACTGTTGAAGTCCGTAAAGGAGGTAGCATGGGAGGACCGACTCTCTAAACTAGAGGTAAACAACGCAAAGATTCGCGACGTCATCCGAAAGCAGGCCATCCGAAAAACACTAGGTGTGTATGTATGTATGTGTACAGACATGCATGTGTGTATGTATATGCATGTGCCTGTGTATATGTATTTGTATGCATGTATATACATGTGTATATGTATGTGTATGCATATTTGTGCATAGGTTGTGAGTCTCAGTATCAGTGTCTCTGCGTGTTGGGCGGTGTCATAAATGCGTGTGTGTGTTCGTGTGCATATGTATGCGTGTGCATGTGTGTGTGTATATATATATGTTTTCATTTTTTTGTAGTGAGTGTTGCGTGTACTTTGTAACAAGCGTTTTGGGCACCAGTGCATGGGCAGGTGTGTATATTATACAAGTGTTTTTTTGACACCAACATACACATGTGCGAACACACTCGCTGCAGGTTGTGCACATATGGGTATATGCATATATATGTGTATATGCATGCATATGTATATGGATACGTATATGCGTCTATGATATTGCTTGACACGTTGAGGCGTCGTTACTGAGATTTCCTGTCTGTGCATTGGTGTGTATATGCATGCATATGTATATGTGTGTGCATGTATATGTGCATGTGTATATGTATGTATATATATGTATGTCTGTCTGTGTATATGTATGCATATCCATTTATATATGCACGTGTGTGGGTGTACATATGCACTCGTGTAGGCGCATTTTGTTTATTTGTACTGTCCAATCTCTCTACTACATGCGCGTGTATCACAGGTGCTTCTTAACACCCGCATGCATGTGTGTGGGGGGACTGGAAGTGGGGATTTTTCCAGTTTGTTCATGGTTGGTGTTTGTTGCTAGCGTGGGAGGCTATGTTTTGGCAGGGGTAGAGACAGGGGTTTTGTCTTGCATATTTCTCTGTTTTTGCGGGTGTTAGGGTGGTGTGTGTGCTTGTGTCTGTATACGCGCGTACACACACACAAATTACTGAGGTACTTGATGTGAGCCCAGGTGTGGGACGGACACCTGGAGAGCCAGAAGAATCTAGATCAACTAAAGTGCAGTATACATGTAGACCGTATAGGTGTACAAGTACATTTATCTATATATATGCTGGGCTGCGGGTTTTGATGATCTGTGCTAACTGCTTTTTTCTTTTAAATTGTCTTTTCTTCTGAGAAAAGTAGAAGATGTGACGACAATCAGCAAACCACAGTCACTCACTACGGTGAGAATAAAATACTGCACCTTGAGAGTTCCAAACAAACTACTACATCATTTCTTTTATGAGCAATGATAAAAGCAATCTTCATTCAGCTCTCAGATGTTATTCTACAACAGTTCCATGTGGCCACGCACACGAGCCCCGAATGGGCCTTGCAGACTCTAGCGAACGACATCTCTAACACGACCACCGAACGATCTAACCTCCACAGAAAAATTTATGGGCCCAATGAGTGGGCTTCAATAGAGAAGCAATAATCGAGCAAAGTCAGTTCACGGCAAGTGGCCAACATTGGAGGCTGTCTGAGGTGTTGGTAAGGAGATTGACTTGTGCAGGGCCAGGGCCGGCACGGAACGGTCAGCCCGCGACAAACAAGAAATCCCTTATGCCACGCCATTCAGAATAGAAGAGAGGACAATAGCGCTGACTCCCGCCGAAACATCCCTCAACAGACAGGGGGGGATGAAGGGGGAGAAGGATGGAGCAACATATTACGGCATCTTGCACGACGGCCAAAATCACAGTCCACATGGGACTACGCAAAAAGTCGACTAGACATGCTGGTCGACCCACGAACTAACACTTTTGGTACAGTCACGCTGCCTGTCCCACTGGGACAGGGAAAGGTCAAAAAGCGACCTGTCCAAGTCCCATCCTGTCCCACCTAATCTGAAGACCCCCTTGTCACAGTCCCATCCTGTCCCACCTAATCTGAAGACCCCCCTGTCCCAGTCCCACCTGTCCCACCCAATATGGAGACCCCCCTGTCCCAGTCCAACCTGTCCCACTCTGTCCCATAAAGTGGCACTACAAGGCCGTGAAAAATTTCACGGCCTTGTAGTCCCACTTTGGGACAAGTGGACTGGTTTAACTGGATATACCCCTTGTCCTTGTCTCACCTGTCCCACGAAGATCTGAAGACCCCCTTCTCCTTGTCCCACTTGTCCCATGAAGATCTGAAGACCCCCTTCTCCTTATTCCACTTGTCCCACGTACTGCAACTTGTCCCAACTTGTCCCATTTGGTTGTACCACTTGTCTTTTCCCAACTCTCTTTTTTCAGAATTTGTTTTTAGTTTTCTCATTGTCATTCCATTTTTCGAAAAACACTTATGAGTGAAAAGTTTTCTTCAAACTATTATCATGTTGGAGAGGATATAGATAACAAGCAAATTTCCACTAAAAGACAGGAGACAACCGTGACCATACACTCGAACACATGGGTATATTTTGTATAGAGTTTAATTCGTCTACATTGTGACATCAACACACTAAACAAACTTTGTTTGAAAGTACTATACACTGTGTGTAAGTCTCACGCACTGTCATATCCCTCGTCGTAGGAGTCATCATAGACCCTTTCGGGATACAAGTCTGGCACGCTGAAACCATGAGCCGGTAGTGCCTTGCTCACTTCTTTGGCTGACATGGATTTAGGAGACATATCTTTTGGGTGCACCAAGTGGAGAAAGTTCACACGAGCACACAACTGAGCTTGAAAGTATCTAGCATCCATACTACCCCTATTCGACGGCAACACCAAACCTGCAGCACTAAAGTCTCTTTCTATCTGCGCTGATGACATGCGATGGCCATCACGAACAAAAACACTTCATAAAGAATGGGTAATGTGGTCTTGTGATTGATCTACCATCCAGATAAGTTTAATGCCGAAACAACTTGGCGTACATGACCTGCACATGAACACACACAAACTCAAATGTCAACACCCCACACAAATTCAACTTACTTTCGACAGGAACAATAAAACTACAAACAACCAACAACAAACTGAAAAGAACCAACAACGGGCAGACTAAAAACGAAAGGACTGACCTGCGCTAGGCGAGGTCAAGGCAGGTGAGACAGCGGAAGGCGGGCCGGAGGACGAGGCAGCGGAAGACAGGCCGGAGGAAGTGGCAGTATTCTGGGCTGAACCTGCGTTTCCAAACAATGAAAAAGACTTCAGTCAAAACAAAACTGAAAACCTTGCCACCGCGCTTGGCTGTTTTCGCAGAGCTTGGCTTCGCAGGCGTGTCCGCACGCAGTCCGGAAAATTTACCTGCGTTGGCCTTGGCACTGAGCGTCTCGCGCCGTTTGCTCACAGCATACTCGTCCTCGCACTTAGTTAGACCGGTCTTGCGACGCTTGTGTGCCAAGGAAAGCATGTGCCGCATCTGAACCCGCCTCGTCATCCCCAATCTCCGACACAGGTGCAGATGGTGCAGGCTCTTCCTGATCGCTCATCTGGATGCTCCACGCGTCGGCGTCGTGAGTCGAGTGATGCTCCGTGGCCGCTGCGACATCGCAGGAGGCCACCGTCCCACCGTCGCTTGTTCTCCCGAACCTTGGGTTGCACGAGGTTAGTTTAATAAACAAAAAATCGATTTTTGGTCTCGATTTTTGACCAATTTGCGACCGATTTTTGATAAGAAATTTCTGAAATTCGAATAGGACCCCTTTGGTTTTTGATAAGGAATGATCCTAAACTTGGTCAAGGGCCGACTTTGGAAGGGTGGTGTGTGTTGCTTTGTTTTATTAAACCAATATTGGGGAATCGTTATGTATGGTCCCGGGGCTTCATCGTGAGCGAGCCAAGGGAGACGCACCCACGATCCGAGATCACCGACGTCCCAACCTTCCCTGTCCCCCTTTTGATAACTTAGGGTGTCCGGATCCTCACCCTTCACCTTAACTACGTTGCTGGTTACACCAATCCCCTCCTCTTCCTCTTCGAACGGACCTACAACTATTACGTTGACAACCAGGGGCTTGTGCCCTGACGGCTCCGTCGTCTGGGTTATTCCAAAGTTTGTTCGGCCTCATAGGTGAGGGTACTGAGTCATGATGAGATTTCTTGCGAACAAAAATTCTGGAGCCACCGATCCACCTCGACCCAGCCACCAATTATTTTACCCCTTCGATTGAGCCACCAGGGATTTAAAATCTTTTTGAAGCCACGGAATGTCAATGTCACGTT
>Ga0105055_10011539_pt1 | contig 10887 bp, 11 predicted proteins | sample BON03_FD_78090 | JGI IMG/M metagenome (GOLD analysis project Ga0105055, IMG submission 78090) | Freshwater microbial communities from Lake Bonney liftoff mats and glacier meltwater in Antarctica - BON-03 | ecosystem: Environmental > Aquatic > Freshwater > Ice > Glacier meltwater | place: Lake... | reverse complement strand
CCCGTGGGACATCCTCGTTGTGCAACCATTGCGCTGCGGTCGATTCCAGTTCGGCGAAGGTCGCTGCGATACTTTCCAGGTTGTAGTCGGGCGGACGCTGCAGGCTGGTGCGCGAGAAGTCGCTCTTGAGATCCGATACGAGCAGCCCGAAGCTCGACAACACTCCAGGGGCCAGCGGAACCACGACCGACTTCATGCCCAGGAGTCGGCCGATGAAGGACCCATGCAACGGTCCGGCCCCGCCGAACGGCACCAAGGAGAAGCGCGCTGGATCGTGGCCGCGCTCTACCGACACGACGCGGATGGCCCCCACCATGTTGCTATTCGCTATATCGATGATGCCGCGCGCCGCCTGCTCCACCCCGACACCAAGAGGCTTGGCGATATGTTGTTCGATCGCCGCACGCCCTGCTGCCACGTCGAGCTGCAATTCGCCGCCGAGCAGGTGCGGCGTGAGGTGACCAAGTACGGCGTGGGCGTCGGTGACCGTCGGCTCGCGCCCACCGCGTCCGTAACATGCCGGGCCAGGGCTGGCACCGGCACTTGTCGGACCGACGGTCAAGCCGCCGGGCCCGATACGGGCGATGGAGCCGCCGCCGGCCCCGATCGTGCTGATGTCAAGAATAGGCAGCTGCAAAGGCCACTCGCCGATCCGGCCGTCTGTCGTCATGGCGGCCTTCGCATCGGCCATGAGGCAGATGTCGGCCGAGGTGCCCCCTATGTCCAGTGTGATGATGTCCGGATACCCCGCCAGTTGGGCGATCAGACCCGCTCCAACGACGCCGCCCGCCGGTCCGGAAAGGGCCGTCTGTATTGGCTGAGCGCGTACCGTTTCGACCCCGGTCACGCCGCCGCTGGACTTCATAAGCAGCAGTGGTGCATCAATCCCTTCATCGGCCAAGCGCCGCTCCAGTCGCGCGGTATAGGACACGATGGCCGGCATCACATAGGCGTTGAGCACGGTGGCCATCGTGCGTTCGAACTCGCGGAACGTGGGAAGCACCTCGCAAGACAAGGACACGAAGACACCCGGCAATTCCTCGCGCAGTATCGCGGCGGCCCGCTGCTCGTGGAGCGGATTGGCGTAGGCATGCAGAAAACACACGGCGACGGCCTGTATGCCCGAGTCGCGAATTTGCGTGGCGGCGGCCCGCACATCCACCTCGGCAAGCGGCGTCAGTACCAGACCGGTGTGGTCAAGGCGTTCACGTGCCTCGAAGATCAAGTGGGACGGCACTGGTCGCCTGGTCTTGACCCAGTGGTACATGTTGGCGCCGCGCGGCACATCGTGGCGTCCGATCTCCAGGACATGGCGGAAGCCGGCCGTGGTAAGAAGCGCCGCTTTGGCGCCTCGCCCCTCAAGAATGGCATTGGTGGCAACCGTCGTGCCGTGAAACACGTGGCTGATCCGTGCGGCGGACACGCCAGCTACGGCGAGTGCCTTGCGGATACCTTCGATGAAGCCGAGCGAATGGTCTGCCGGCGTCGACGAGACCTTCGCCTTCCACAATTGCCCGGAGGCACGATCTACCAGCGAAACGTCGGTGAAGGTGCCGCCGGTATCGATTCCCACCGATAGGTCTCGCGCCGAACCATTGTCACCATTCATCGCCGGCCCCAATCTAGTACTATGCTTGGAATTGTAGGAATTCTAGCATGCAGGATGAAAATTCAGCCCATATGTCCGGACAAGTGGCGGCGCCGATTCCGACATGCTGGTATATCGAGATCCACAACCACCGATGTCCATGGATTCCAGGAAGCCACTCGTCATGTACGTACAATTGGGGCACTTTGCAGACCGAGTCTTTGAAAGTTTTCCCGTGACCGCTTGTCTGGCAGTCAGGCCCCGCGATCACGAATTTCGAGCAACGAATTGAGCATTCAGGCCACCCCGCTTCCCGCGATCCCGCCCGCCGGCGCAACGGTGCTTTCGGTTCATGAATTGAGCACGGTGTTCTATGGTCGCTCAGGGCCTCTCACTGCGGTCGACCGGGTGAGCTTCGACGTCGCCGAGGGTGAAGTCGTGGCGCTTGTTGGCGAGAGCGGCAGCGGCAAGAGCGTCACGGCGCTGTCCATCATGGGATTGCTGGATAACCGGGTCGCCTCGATAGCAGGAGGAAGCGTCGAATTTGACGGCGTCGACCTACTTGGTTTGCACGAGCATGAGTTTCGCCGTTTACGCGGCAATCGCATCGCGATGGTCTTCCAGGAGCCCATGACCTCGCTCAATCCATCTCTCACCATCGGACGTCAACTCACCGAGGGGTTGGAGGTACATCAGGGCGTCAGCCACCGAGACGCGCTGCATCAGGCGGAAGCACTGCTTGGCTCAGTCGGCATTTCGGACCCGGCCCGGCGGCTTGGCGCCTATCCCCACGAATTGAGCGGTGGCATGCGCCAGCGGGTCATGGTGGCGATGGCATTGAGTTGCAGTCCACGCCTGCTGATCGCAGATGAGCCGACAACCGCGCTGGATGTAACGACGCAGGCCCAGATTCTCGACCTGATCAAGACTTTGACGGCGCAATCCGGCACCGCAGTTGTGCTGATTACCCACGATCTTGGTCTGGTGGCCCGTTACGCCAAGCGCGTGAACGTCATGTACAGCGGCCGGTTGGTGGAACAAGCCGGTGTGCAGCGGCTTTTCGCGCACCCTCAGCATCCGTATACGCGCGGCCTGCTGGCATCTATGCCGCGTCTTGATCTGCCGCGGCAGGACTCCCTCTTGGCGATCGAAGGCCTCCCGCCAAATTTGGACGAGCGCGACGCAGGGTGCGCATTCCGGGCCCGCTGTCCAGAGGCGGCGGCCCGCTGCAGCGAAACCCAGCCTTGGGTTGACGTCGCCCCGGGACATCGCGCGGCGTGCTGGCGCGCGGTCAGGAGTGCCGCATGACCTCGTTGCCGCCGTTGCTTGAGGTGGAGGGAGTGTGCAAGGACTTCCGGGCCCGCCGGGTACTCTGGCGGGACAACGCGAACATCCGCGCGGTCGACGGTGTCAGCTTCAGCATGGAGCGCGGCGAGACCCTCGCGGTGGTGGGCGAGAGCGGGTCCGGTAAAAGTACGCTGGGTCGCGCCATCTTGCAGCTCGATCCGCCCACCGCCGGCAGCGTGCGCTTTGACGGAGCCGAACTCACCGGTCTCGATGAGACGCGTCTGCGGCCCTTTCGCAAGCGCATGCAGATGATTTTTCAGGACCCTTTCGGCTCACTCAATCCGCGCATGACCGTGCGCTCCATTCTCGCCGAGCCGTTCCAGATTCATGGAATGGCGGGCAACCGCGCGTCACTGGATGCAGAGGTGCGAAAGCTGTTGGACGCGGTGCGTCTTCCAGCGATGGCCGCGGATCGCTATCCTCGTCAGTTCTCCGGTGGACAGCGCCAGCGCATCAGCATCGCGCGCGCGCTTGCTTTGAGGCCGGACTTCATCGTCGCTGATGAGCCGGTCTCCGCATTGGATGTCTCTATTCAGGCACAGATCCTCAAGTTGCTTAAAGAACTGCAGGCTGAGTTCAAGCTCTCCTATCTGTTCATTGCGCACGATCTGGCCGTTGTCCGCCATATCGCGGACCGAGTGGTCGTGATGTATTTCGGGCGGGTGGTGGAGATCGCGCCATGCGATGCCCTCTATGAGAAGCCACTGCACCCCTACACTTCCGCGCTTCTCGATGCATCTCCGGTGCCCGATCCCGCGCTGGAGGCGCGGCGTCATCGGATTACTTTGAGTGGCGAAGTGCCGAGTCCCACCAGACCGCCGACCGGATGCCCGTTTCATACCCGTTGCCCACGTGCCGAAGCCCTTTGCCGAGAGCAACTTCCTCCTCTGGCTGAGCGCGTTCCCGGCCACGCCGTGGCTTGTCATTTTCCAAACCGTTAAGCCGAAGCCTTGTTGCCGCAGGGTGGCATGCCGGATCGCGCTGGATGGCGGGCCTTGCGCTCCGTATCCTGCAACGCGACAACGCTCCATATCTGCAGGTTGGACAAAGTTGACGCCGACTGCGCCGCAGAGATGAGAAGCTCAAGCGTCCCGGACGGCAGCGCATGCGGAAGGTAGCCCAGCATGGAGTTGTGCGACAGGATGGTGGCGAGTGTCGGGTTGCAGACCTGTGCCATTTCCGGCATCTGGTGGCTGCAGCGTGCAGGAGTCGATTTCGTGAACGCGCGCGATGCGCCCGCTGCGGAATCTTCCGGGACGGGTTCGCGGCCCACCCCAGTACCCGGCTCGGCCATCGCGTCCTTCGTTGCAGTCACGCTTACAGGTGTCTCACTCGACCATGATGTAGTTGTCGCGAATAAACCGGCCCCACTTTTCCGCCTCGGCCCGCACGAAACGATCACCATCCGCACCACCGATCGACCGGACGTCGAAGTAGGACTCGCAGAGTATCTCCCGGACGTTCGGATTTGTCAGCGCCTTTCGCGCCTTTCCCGCCTTTCGCGCTGCGACCCAAAATATGCACTTGACGGAATATTCCACCGAGGCTATATTTAGGCATGGCTTGGGATGTTGAATACACGGACGAATTTGGTGACTGGTGGGGCAGCCTGACGGAAGACGAGCAAGCATCTTTGGCCGCCTCAGTGCAGTTGCTGGAAGAACGGGGGCCGTCATTGGGACACCCGCACAGCAGCGGCATCAATGGGTCCAGGCACGGGCATATGCGCGAGCTGCGCACCCAGCATGGCGGGCGACCATTTCGCATGTTGTACGCATTCGACCCGCGCCGAATGGCGATCCTTTTGATCGGCGGCGACAAGACGGGCGACAGCCGGTGGTATGCCGTGAATGTGCCGATTGCCGATCGGCTGTATGACCAGCACCTGGTACAACTTCGACGTGAAGGAGAAATTGATGGCTAAGAAATTCACTGAACTGCGCGCAGGCATGAGCCAGGCCGCACGCGAGAAGGCGGACGGCATGGCCCGGCAGATGTTGGCCGAAATGCCGCTGAATGAACTGCGTCAAGCCCGGGGGCTGTCTCAAAAGATGTTGGCTGAAATGTTGCATGTGCAGCAGCCCTCGATCGCAAAGATCGAGAAGCGGACCGACATGTACCTGTCCACCTTGCGCAGCCATATCGAGGCCATGGGCGGCGAATTGGACGTGATCGCGCGGTTTCCGGACGGCTCGGTAAAGATCAAGAACTTTACCGAATTGGGGACTGGCACGGCACTCTGATTGCAGGTGGCTGGCGGGTTAGCATGCAGGACAGCTTGTTCCTTTTGACGGTGCTGGCGTTGCCCCCGTGCCCCCTCGGTGCGCTTGGCAATTTACTCGGCATACCAACCGACGGATCTTTCCGCCGATTGTCAAGCTCCCATCCAGATTCGGCCTCCAAACCATAGTACGGCAAGGACCAGCAAGAGCACGACCAAACGGTCGTACAAGAGTTCTGCACTGTCTTTGCCCCGGTCGTGGGCGTTTCGTGCACTGGCCTGACTGGCCGGGGCTGATTCCCGCGACGCATCCACTGGGTTTTCAATCAAGCGTCGCTGTTCACGCACCCTAAGCCACCTGCGACGTAGGTGAACGATGCGCAGGATCGCCAGTGCCGCCAATGCGCACGAGATCGCCAGCTCATAGTCCAACAACACGATTCGGTCTCCGTCGGCGCAGCGTCAACAAATACTTCTCTGGATTATTCTCCGTCAGTGTATTTCCCAATTCGCTGACCCAAGGCCATCAGCAAGTCTGATAGCTACAGCGATTCATCAGAAGTCGTAGACGTGCTCGATGCGGATGGATTCGTTTTCCAGGCGTAGTAGGTCGCTGAGTTGACCCACCAGGACTGCCAGCACCACCCGCTGCTGGTTTGCGCGGGTCAGGATTGGCTGCGAGAACAAGACACGCGCCGACGGTACTGGGGAGCGGTATCCGATGGGTACCAACAGGCTGACGACCACTTCACCACGATTGCCGGCGATCTCCCGGAAGCTGACGCCCTCGGCGGCTAACCAGCGGCTGTAGTCGGTGAAGGATGCGTAGCGGGGAATGGTTGCGATAATGTCATTGTCCGCGACCTTGAGGATCCTGAATTCGGGGCGAGCCTGGTTGGCCGAAGGCATTCTGTCCAGCACGACCGCGGTCACGGGTTTGGGCGCCTCGTAGATGGAACGCGTTGCCCACTTGATGAGCCTGGCGTATCCCTCCTTGACCAGGTACTCGCAGGTCAATGCGAATCGGCGTTCGAGTCGTCGGATTGTGTTGGGGCCTGAGAGTGGAAGGTGCCACAACTGCGTGAGCCGGCTCTTGAAGTCAAAGAGGTACCAGGGGTCGACGCGGATGAACTCCACGTAGTCCTGTGCGGCCTTCGCGGCCAACCGCTCTTCTGGTGTCAAGCCGGTCCCGGTGCGCGTTGCCTCTGCCAGACGGCCCACCGTGTGTTCGTACAGGCCCTTCATGCCGTATTCCACGGTGGTGCTGGCGCCGATGACCGAGATCATCAGGTGGTAGCCGGCGTTGAAGGGATACGCCCGGGTTTCGTCGGTTACGGTGGCATAGGCCTGCCAGAACTGGCCAATGTGGGCAAACAACGGGAAGCGGCTGGGGTGCTTTGCATCCTGGAGGTAGGCCGCGTACTCGGCCGGACTGTGCACCAGGTACCACTCGGGGAAGGTCAGGAATGTTTGCTCTGGGCTGCGGTGGTGTTCGGGCGGTGTCAGGGGTTCGGCGCCGTGACTCAGCAGAGTCGCGCCGACCAGGATGGTGGCAACGATCGACTTGGGGAGAATGCCCGGCCAATGGCTAAGCTTCGCTGCGGGATGCTGACTGTCGGTGAGCGGCTGTGTGGTGTTCACGGGGTCTCTCCAGTGCCCTGCTTGGCAAACGCCAGCAGGGTATTGCGCGTAGGGTCGTTGTTTTGCAGGATGCGGTGCCCGGTGTCGGCAAAGCCGACGGCGCTCAGCCTCTCCACCCAAACCTGGACGCTTTCAAAGAATCGCAACTCGTTGCGGTTGGTCTCCCAGGTTTCGCCCAGTCCGGCGTTGAAAACCGTATGCGCCAGGGACACCAAGGCCCGCATCTGGGGCGTTGTCACATCATGGTCGCGCAGGATGAACAGACCGCCCGGGCGCAGGATGCGGTGTACCGATGCCAGGAATGGCTGCAGTTGGTCCACGGTCATGTGGTGCAGGCCGATGTAACACGTGACCAGGTCCAGGCTGGCGGGCTCGATGTCTTTTGGCAGCGGGGCGTAGTCTGCCAACGGATGGTGCGTGCCCAGTTTGGCAAGCTGGCCCCGCTCCAGCAGGTCCACGGGCGAGTAGGCGGGTGGCTTCTCGTCGACGAAGTGGGTCGGTCCGGACAACTCCAGCGTGGCCGCCAGTCCCCGGAAATACCTGCCCTTTGAGCCGATCTCCAGATAGCCGTTGAACTGGCGCCGGTCGCCGATGACCTTCAGTGTCTGCGCGGCCATTTCTGCCTTTTGCTTGAACAGTGCCGGCAACGCGTGGGTCAGATCAGCCAGCGGGGGTTTGATGGTCTTGATTTGGGACTGGATGGTGCGATAGACTGATTCCTCGTCGTGGTGCAGTGCACAGGCCTGGGCAATCAGGTGGTGGAACCGGTCCTCGGGCAGGGTGTGGAAGACGTTTTGCAGGAACCGGTAGAACGCGTCGGACTGGGGGACATCGCCGAACACTTGGTGGAACTCCGACGTGCCTCGGGTGGTCATGGCCGTTTCGGTTCCTGTCAGCCATGGGCGGTAGTACTTGTCCCACAACGCGTTGGTGAAGCGGAAATCGGGATCCAGTACCTTCTTGAGGTCAAACAACTGAACTGCTTTCGGGTACGCTTTGTGGAACTGTTCGGGTGTTGCATGGGGCTGGTACGGCAGGTAGTAGGTGCCGCCGACCTCCAGGACCGCGTCGATGAGTTCGCGCGTCCACACCGCGACGCGCTGTTTGGCGTTCTCGCGCGTGCGCTGCTTGTGGTACAGCACGAACGCGAAGGTCTCAACCGGCGCCCAGTTGAGCAGCGTGTCCGGGTCCGCCGTGGCATGGCGGATGGAGATGTTCAAGGCGTTGACCTTGTGGCGCAGCAGGATGTCGGCAAGTTTGGAAGCGAATTCCTGCAGCCGTTCGACGGGCACGAAATATTCCTGCAGCACGTAGGTCCGGTGCATACGCGACGGCGGTTCGAGTTCGGCCACGTCGTAGCCCGCCTCAAAGTTGCGCCAATGCACCTTCTTCTTCAGGTACAGCAGCGGGTCGATCAGGTTCTCACGGCGCTCGCTGCCCAGCGGTGACTCGGAAACGGACCACAGCAGGTACTGGTGCAGGGGGTAGCGTTGCAACAATCGCTGCAGGCGCCCATGGGTGGTCGGGGCCTCTTCGGTTTCGACCCAGGTGACCGAACGTACGGTCCCGTAGTGGGGCGCGTAGAGGTCGGCGTTGTGGAAAACGGCCTTTGGGTCGTTGCGCACCTGGTTCTTGAAGTGGGTCCAGTAGTTGGCCAGGGGCATGACCTGATCCACCCGCTTCAGACACTTGTTCTCGGCCAGGTCCAGCTCGATCTCGACCACGATGCCCAGGGAACCGTAGCCCCCGATGACGCCAAAGAAGAGCTCGGGTCGCTCCGATCGGCTCGCATCCACCACACTGCCGTCATGCAGTACCACCCGGATGGTTCTGACCGACATCACCAAGGGGCCCAAGCCCACGTAGCGGCCATGACAATTGACACCCAGGGAGCCACCGACGGTGAAGTTGGCATAGGTCTGCATGATCTTCACCGACAGGCCGTGCGGATCGACGAAACGCTGGATGTCGCACCAGCGTACACCCGCCTGGACCCGGATCACCCGCTCCATCGGTGAAAACGACACGATCTTGTTCAAGGAGCGCATGTCGAAGTGCAGGCTGCCGGGGCTGGTGGTCTGCCCACCCATGCTGTACCGACCGCCGCCGATGGAGACCGCTCCGGTTGTGCGGCGAAGGGCTTCCTGAACGTCTTCGACACGCTGCGGCGCGACGATGGCCATGACCCGCACGGGATTCAATTGGGTCACGTCGTTGACGGTGTGGTGGCGGCTCACTGGGCGTCCCCGACGGTGGTGTAGTCCAACCGTTCGCCCACAGGCGCCCCGAACACATTGGTCTGCGTGTTGCCTTTGCGAAATGCGCATTCGACGCAGAGGTGCAGGGCGCCGGCCACCGGCACCAGCAGGATGAGCAGGCGCCAGGCCGGGTAGCCACGGTCGTGCAAGCGCCGTGACCAGGTGCTCACCAGGAACAGGGTCAGTGCTGCGCTGGCGGCCAGTTCCAGGGCACTGGCCAGTTCCTGAGCGGCAATGACCAAGGCCAGAGCCGCTGGCAGGGCCAGCAGGTGGCGGAGCCAGAATCCAAGGCGGGTCATCCGGCCAGAGGTCTTGAATTCATCGAGGATGGGCATGGGTCGTCCGTTCGATGCAGTGGCGCAATCTACGCTGTGCGCTCGAGAGCGACGGTTGGCAGGGCCGAGAAATTGTTGAAGGATTCGTCGAACTCTGCGCGCAGTTTGTTCCAACCGGTGAATCCAAGCCCCAGCAGCACAGAGCAGGTCACGATCAGGTGGAGCGCAGTCGTTGTGGGCTTGGAAAGGGCCGACGGCGAATGCTTCGGTTGCTGAGCGGTAGGGGCAGTAGCTGCAGGGCGGGTCTTCGAATGCATGTTGATCTCCGATGGGGTTGAACAGGTGACGGACGAAGTCTCCGTTCAGCGCCCCCGAAAATCCATGAATCAGTACGAAGTGCCGCATGGGCGGACTTTGAGTAGTGAATAGCGATACTTTTGCTCGTCGGTCGGCTGTATGGCCAAGTCATGCCACGGTGATCTGCCAATTGGATTGACGCCTTCGGCAGGCGGGGCAGGGTATAGCATTGCGCTCGAAGGAGCGCGAATTCAGGTTAGAGCCTCGTTCCGTCATCCGGTATCGAGGTGATGTGGCGTGGTCCGGACAGTTGTATGGAACTCCCGCGACGGTGCTCAAAGTGATTTGCGAGGAACGTCAGGCGAAAGCCGTGATCCGGCAAGGTACACAATTGAAATGCGCCGACGCGGAGGGCCTTGTCGCCGTGTTCCGGTTTGCTGTACTGCAGTGTCGAAGGGGATACGGTGCTAACTTCGCTCGTCGGGCTCGCCAAACTGCGCGTGGTCAAAGATGCGGATGCCACGGCTTTACAGCAAACTGGTCATGCCGCCTGCGTAGCACACCCCAGGCATCGTGCCGATGATCACCTTGTGGTCGTAGCACGACAGTACTCCATGCAGTTTGGCCGCGTAACGAGTGGTCAGCTGTGTGTCCATGATCTTGCCTCGTCAGTCATCACGAGCAATCGTATAATTTTTTTGCTTCCGGCTCGATCGGCTTAGGGAGAGTAAACACCTTACTTTGAATTTCTCAGCGAATCGAAGGGACGCAGCGAGTGCCACAGTACAGAATCGGAATCGATATCGGGGGAACATTTACCGATTTTGCAGTGCATGAAACGGAGAGCAACACGCTGATCGGGCTGAAATTGCCCACAGTTCCGGCAAGGCCCGTGGATGCCATTGTGGCGGGCCTGAAGCTCTTGGTCGAGGAACACGCGGTATCACTGGACCAGGTCGATTACTTCGTGCACGGCACGACTATCGCGGTTAACGCTTTGATCGAGCGCAAGGGGGCTCGCCTCGGTCTGCTGGTGACACGCGGATTTCGCGATATCCTGATCATCCAACGACTGCGTATTCCACAGCCGCAGTACTGGTACGGCAATCGTCCCGAACCGCTTATCCCGCGCGAACGGGTCTATGAGATCGACGAGCGCACCATGGCCGATGGCAGCGCCGGCACACCGCTTTCGGAGGAGAGCCTCATCCTCGCGCTGGCAAAGGCACGCGCCGATGGTGTTGAGGGTTTGGTGGTGTG
>Ga0105055_10011535_pt1 | contig 10891 bp, 8 predicted proteins | sample BON03_FD_78090 | JGI IMG/M metagenome (GOLD analysis project Ga0105055, IMG submission 78090) | Freshwater microbial communities from Lake Bonney liftoff mats and glacier meltwater in Antarctica - BON-03 | ecosystem: Environmental > Aquatic > Freshwater > Ice > Glacier meltwater | place: Lake... | reverse complement strand
CCCCATCCAGCACCAATGCCAATAATGAAAGGAATCAAAATATGACCAGAACCTGTCGCAAAATTTTGATACTTCAACTTCTTTAGGTCCTCCTTCGAAACTAAAACCTCGTTTTCCTCATCTAAATAGCTAAATTCGAATTGTCTTCTTGATTTTAATTTTTTAACAAACATAATAGTTCTAATTAAATGTTCTGATGATCCACGAGGTAGATTCTTCCGTCGATGGATTCGCGTGGTGTTGCAACATTACTATTTTCAAAAGATGCATGATATACCCTGGACGACTCCCATATTAAAATATCTCCAGGTTGCAGATTTGAAAAATAGACCCACCGATGACCAGAATCCCAATTCAATCCTGTTCCATCATGAAGAATTCCAGCTTTGAATCCTGTCACAGAATCCGCAGACACCGAACTCGGATCTAGTAACGCGAGGGTGTGATTCTTTACCGGTTTTATCGGAACCTTCAATAGTGTTAATTTAAATGATTGAGTTGACATGGATCGAGCTTACCCAGAAATTGAAGTGTTTTATTGCGCCTTCAGAGCGAAAATTCAAAACTGCCGTTTCATCCAGGTCCCGATGCACGTGATTCGTATATCGGGTGTTTGAATTACGGTGATATATTGATCTGAATACAAAACTCATGTCTTGGATATTTTCAAGTTGCTCTTGAATTAATTCAAATGCAATAGCTGCAATGAGGGTTGTAAAACCATTGCAACTTTGCAAATCCTTTTCGTCAAGGGCTTCATCGCACCATGATTTCACTTGCTGATTATTTCTTATACAAATAAACCCGCAGGAATTCAAATTTTGGAATTCTTCGCCAGAAATTGAAATAGGTACATTGCGTGCACCACCAGCATACTCCAAACGAAACATAAAAATGCGGGGACCGTAGACTTTTTAAAATTTCGCGTTGTTGTAGTTGAACGATGGCCGATCTTGCAGGCAGTTTGCGAGACCTGCAACATTCGATAAGCAACTTACGGAGAGGCCGAGCTACATTTCAGGAAATACGACGAATCGTACCACGGGATGTCCAGTACTATAGTCCAGTAAGAGCTTTTTCTCAAGAGAGGAGAATAGAGAGTGATCAAACGAATGACCTTGCAGAGATTAGACAGGTACTTAGGCAAGTAGAACGACGGGTTGCTGACGGTGAAACATTGGTTCCTGGTTTGCTGGAAGAGCTCAAAGGACTTCGTCGTAGTGTTGTTAATATTGGGACTACTACCTCCATGGAGAAAGACCCTGCATTCGAAATGGGACAAAAACTGGAACTGAAATTGAAGCTGCTAGAGGAAAAAGAGAACGCCGTGAAATCCACGTTGGATGAAAAGATGAAGGAGTTAGATGAAGCTAGAAATGATTTCAAAAAGGTGCTAAGAAGGAACGAGTTTTTGGAGCAAGAAGTTCATGGAATAAAAAGAGATTTAGTGAATAACGAAGCAAAGTCTAAACGCGATGATATATTGGAAAATTTACAGAAAGAACTTGAGAAATCCCGTGAAAGAGAAACTTCGATTCGCAATCAACTCCAAGATATTAAAAAACAACTCGAAATGGTCAAGGAAGAAGCTATTGATAAACCTTCTTCCGATTCTTCCCATGTGACTAAAGACTTGATAGCAAGACTGGAATATGCCCGAGCTCGAGTGATCTCATCCGAGCAGCAAGTTCAAATGAAAAAAAACGATTTAAAGCAGCTGGAGCAACAATTGAAATCGATTACAGAGACGTACAGAAGCGCATCTAGTAAAGAACCTAGCAGCGATGAAATTCAGACACTAAGAGAATTGCGTGGTTCATTAGATGAACAATTGGAAAAAAACCAAAGCTTAATTCTGCAAACAAAACATTTTGTGCAGTTGGAAAAGGACGAAATTGCGCGTGATGTTGATTCTATGTCGTATTTCTCGAATCTGGTTCGTTTGCAGGACCATTTTCAAGAAATCAAATTGAAAAACAATAAGATGGAAGAAAATCTTGAAAATTTGCGCAATCAAATTGCAGGTGAGAAAAGTTCATGGCATAATCAGATTATTCATATCAAGGAAAAGTACGAAACGGCATGCGAAAGCAGAATGCAAAAAGATAAGGAAATTAGGGAATTGGAGCATAAGGTTTCAAAAGACAGATCGATGTTTGAAAAGCAAGCTGTACTTCTCCGACATATGGAAGAAGATCTTGAGTTTATCGATGGACGTACTGGAGAGTTTTTGGAAAGGGCAGTTGCTTTGGAAACTGCGTTAGGAGCCTATTCAAATAAAACATCCCGCCATGATATTCCAATTCTAAAAGATCAACTAATGAAAATGGAGACAAAGCTGGAAGTGTTTGAATTTGAAAAAGGAGAAATTTCTAAAATGGGCGACTCGATCAAGCTACAACCGCAGAAAGCAGCGATTCGCAATTCAAAAATGGAGTTGGAGCGATTGGCTGCTTTATATAATGAAAAGATTCAAGAAAAGAAATTTCTACTTTTGAAACATCGAGAACGAGTACACGACTATGAAGAAACAGAAGCCGCGTCGCTGGAAAAAGAATCGACGATGAAGCATTTACGGATGGAACGAGATGCATTAGAATTAGAATTGCATGGATTACAAAAGAAATTATTGAATCACCACCCTCCAGCGGAAAGTACATTGAAAGCTGATCAATTTGAAGACCTCAGAAAGGAATTGGCACAATCTGAATACACGTTGCAACGTCTTGAAGGTCAGATTGAGATTGCAAACGAATTCAGGGCCAAGGCGTCCGAATTGAACTTGATTCTTAAAAAAGAAGAAAAGGAATTAAACGTAACTCTGACAAACGAAGAATTCGCGAGAAGTAAATTACAAGAAGCTGACCAAGTGATCAAACGATTACGAAATATGACTGCTTGTAAAAGCCCGCTTAGAAAATCATTAACTTGAATTTTATTATTTATAGGCATCAAATCCTTTGAATCGAATGTAGGTGTTGGATGCATTCTCTTTAGTATACATATCCTCTAACAAATCTGCATATTTCTCTTCGACAACACCTCGCTTTATCTTCAAGGTGGCTGTCATCTCACCACCAAGGACACTGAAATCGTGTGGAACGATTGCAAACTTTTGAATCGTTGAAGCATTACTTGGACAAACAGTCCCATCTTTATTGGTGGCTACAATGGCACGTGTGACTTCCTCGATCCATTTTGCATCTCCCATGGCTTGCGATATGGTTGTCGAGGTTCCTAAGTGAACAACATCCGGATTCAAATTTTCTGTTCCAGGAAGTTCACCAGTTGCGCCTTCTGCCTTCAAGCTAATCAATGCGACGTTAAACTTGCGTTCATCCCCTACCATTATGATATTCGAAATTCCAGTGCACAATTTACACACTGAATTTTCAATTGGTACAGGTGCAATGTTCTCACCACCAGCTCCAATGATGAGCTCCTTGAAGCGACCGGTGATTCTGATCATGTTGTTGTCACCTTTGCACCCTTTATCACCTGAGTGGAGCCATCCATCTTGATCAATCAGCTGAGAATTTTTCTCCCGGATTTCCTCGACATGCTCTTGCCCTAAAGCCGAATTCGCCATATACCCCATACAAATGTTTCTACCACGGAAGCAAATTTCGCCTTCATTTTCGTCAGATGGGTTAAAAATGTCTTTTGCTCTCGGACATTGTTTTTTATCTTGAACTGAAAAGATTGCGACCTCTACGCCTGGGAGAGGAAATCCTACAGAGCCCCATAGGAAAGAATCAGGCGTGTTCAATGTAGCCAAGCCTGTAGTTTCGGACATACCGTACAACTCGTTGATTTGAATATTCAAGGCTCCAAAAAATTCTAGAGTTTCTAACTTGATAGGTGCCGCGCCAGTGTAACCCACCATACACTGATCAAGGCCTAGCAGGGCTTTCACTTTAGAAAGAAGTAATTTCTCAGCTGTGTTAAAACCAAATGGAACGACACCGTTGCCGCCTAATTGCTGCTGGGAACAATAGGATAGTCCTTTGGTCTTTGCCCACACAATAAGTTTCTTCTTAAGTCCCTTTGATTTGCTGCCTGCTTTAATTAGACCTTCTTGAATCTTTTCCCATACTCTAGGCACTCCCATGAATAGAGTTGGTCTGGTAAGCAACAACCTTTCTTTTAACGTTCCCATCTTGAGATCGTAGGGTCGAGCAAATGTCACTGTGCAGCCTACATGCTCATCAGCCAGTAAAGTCACCACAAGAGGGATGAAAATGTCGGCCAACGAGCCAGCTATGTGAGATAACGGAAGGTACGATAGAATTCTCTGGTCTTTTCCCATATCGAGACTTTCACGCAGTGTTTCAGACATACTGTAGGTTTCAAAAACAACACTATCATGAGAAATCATCACTGCCTTTGGGTTACCGGTGGTTCCGCTGGTGAATATCAAGTCGCAACAATCAGTGGATTTGATCCCATTCATTCTGGATTCGAGCAACGCTCTGTCAACACTCTTTCCTAGCTCCACACATTCTTTAAAACTGATAATCTTTACTTCAGACCCATCTTGACGAACATGACAAGTTGCTCCACTTGCTGCGTCTTCACCCCAGTTGATAATGACTTTCAAAACAGGGAGCTCTTCTGCATTCGAAATGAACATGTCTTGGCATTTATTATTCTCAACAAAGGCAACACTTGAATTCGAAAGTTTCGCTTTAAAAACAACTTGGTCTGATGTATCGGATGGATATATGCCCATGAAACATCCGCCTGCAAATATGCCAGCATAGGCACCAAGAAACCATTCCGGGCAATTGAAGCCAAACATACACACTGCATCATGCGGTTCAAAACCCAACGATATCACCGCACAGGCCACATCACAAACAGTATCATAGTAAGATTTATAAGTCCATGTGGTTAGTTTTTCAGGGGACATAGATGGCGGGGGTTTCTCTCCTTTCGCAGGTGTGGGTAATCCTCGTTCTACTCTCATGGCTACCAAACCACTCTTGCTTTCTTTCTCAACAACCTTACGGAAAATGTCTACTAAAGTTTGAGTGGGACATACTTGGCTAGACCCAGGACCTGATTCCGAGAACCTGATCGGACGCACTGCACCCGGTTCCATGACGAAATGAGGTGCGTCGCTTGTGGAGTACTCGGCGTAGTTCGACGCATCCAGATTAGGACGTGGACAAGGGATAGAGGCTGCACCACCCATAATACAGATTCTTCGGATGTTGTGTTACTCTAAGATGGCTGTTCGCGAAATAGCTGTCAAGCTATTTTGTAGGTTTGAACTAAATTATCAACGAACAAAAAGGAGATCAGCCAATTAAGGTTTTGCGTATCAAATATTGTATCCGTTGAATTTGTTTGAATGGATTTTAAAAAAAGTAGGTCCCATCGATTTCTCACCCAAAGTAAAGACTTTGAAATTTCCTATCTTCATTAATAAGTTGTTAACTACTTGGCGACCACCAAGAATTTGAGGATTTCTGAATGGAGACTCTCAGAGTAGTTGATGACATGAAAACCTATGGACAAAATGTCTCTGATTCTGGCAAATTTTTGAGATAACTTGACATCAGAAAGATTTTTTTTAAGCGAGATGGTCATGTCTGAGTGGCGAATCACGGTGGTCGGTGCCGTTACAAAAATAGAGTGTAAAGATGGCCACGAAAGAAGAATTTTTAATACCGGACTTGCATCGATTGATCTGGTGCAACCTTCCCAGTCAAGTTTAATTTCCAGCTGATCTGGAGATACAAATACGGAATCCACATTTTGATGACAGAGAAACTTTTTCAATTCTTTCGATGAATTGCTGTATCTCAAGTCCAAAATGCAAGAATCGCCATTATTTCCCCGAATATATCCATCAACTATATTTCCATTTTTTACCTCATGGCTTCCATCAGTTTTTTGTTCTTCTATTCCATCTTTACAGGTGGTATTCTCGTTCAACAACAACTTTTCCTTGGGAGATTCTTTTACAGCTTTTGTATTCCTCAGCGTAGTTTCAAGGCTGAGTGCATTTTTAAAATCGATCTCTAAAACCTCGGTGTTGGTAGACATACCTGATATGTGATTGGTTTCCGTTTCAATTTCGAGAACTAATTCACCATTGGGAGATTCTTTCACAGCTTTTCTATTCCTCAGTGTCGTTTCAATGTTAAGTGCATTTTTGAAATCGATGTCTAAATCCTCCACATTTGTATCAGTTTCAAGTTGCCGTCCTGGGAGAGATTCTGCTCCGAGCATCTTCGGCGGCGTCAATTCGGTCCTATTTTCAAAAGCCATTTCCATGTTCAAAACCGTATCTATTAATAGTATCGGATTGTTTTCACAATGCATCTCTTTAATAGATAGTTCCGGGAGCTTAGTGAGAAAGTTATTGTTTATAAACAATCTCTTGAGCCCTGATAGACCATCACAGCTGAGGTCCTTAATCTTATTGTGACAAAGTCGAAGTTCCACAATCGATATGCATTGGCGAAAACACATAGGCAAGTCATCCAGTATATTTTTAGAAAGGTCAAGCACTTTGAGATTCATTGGAAGATCTGCCTTTGCAGGGAAAACGCTACAGGTAAGGTGAAGCCCAACTAGGTTAAGGACAGTGAGCGCCGGAACCCAAGAGCGTTCCAGTAGCACTCGCGGCAGACCTAGAGCCTTAAGCTCTCCTTTTCCCGATCGTGGGAATATGTAAACATGGGTTATATTCAAATGGTTACCCCGCTCAAGTTTTGCAAGCTCGACTATATGTTTTAAAATCAGGACCGAGTGTTTTTCAGAGTCTGTCTTCAGCAGATTGGAAACTGGATGGCATTTTGTATCCAAGTGGAATCGAGAAAGACATAGACGAATCTTTTTGTCTTGTTTCCAATTCAAATGGATTTGAGCCTTGCTCTTGGGGGTGTGTACTTTTACTACCTTAACAACAGGTTTAACTGCTAATTTCGCATTGGATAATTTAATATCAGATTTTCTCGTTTGAATTCTGCGCAAAGTTTTAGTCATTTTAATTCGATGTATAATCTGTGGCCAATTTTCTGGCCATTTCGCAAATGTGTCGGCGACAGTTCTCAATAGCTCTAGGGTATTTTTCACCTCTTTTCCAGCAGCAACTTTCAAAGGCACAATATGCTTCAAGGGAATCCCACTGATAAAACTAACCGCCATGATTAAACCATCAATCCATTCGCATTTATCTTCCTTGGTAGTGGGGAAAGCATTCAACGAAATATGAGTAGATTCACCAATCTCGGAACAAACATTAAAAATGAATCGTAAAGGAGGTCGACGAAGTACTTTATCAGATACTACAACTCTTTTAATAACCGATGATAACGCAGTCTTTGTGGCTTCAACAGATTCATCCATCATTTTCTTGACAAATGTAACGCATGGCAAACGAGAGGGGGCCTTTCCTTATGGTTTTAAGTTGCATTTTTTTGGTTATGTTTATGTAGGACCTTGCTACGTTAAACAGGAACACCTTAACATCATTTTTACTTATTTCCTGGAATTTCCAGGTTTTCTCAGTTTTCTGAACGAAGAATGTGTGAAAATAACGGAAAGATGGGAAAATGTATCGTTATTCTAACGACAAATCCTCATCAAAAATATCGAAAATAAGAAGTTCACCTTTCGACAAACATTAAACAATCAATTATGAGAAAACCTTACATGATTTTGCTAAGACCAGTAAAACCTGCAAAGGTTTCTATCTCGAAAGTACCGCAACAGATTCTATAACAGATTTCAGGATGAGTAAACGTCAGACATCAAAGGCGATATTCTTGAGCGCAATAACCCGAGATGATGATGATCTGGTAGATGTGACTCCCATGTTCACGAAAGACTCCTTTCTCAAGTGGATGGAGTCGCGAGGACAAACACCGAAAGTACCACATCGAGCGTTTCAGAGCGCTATCCGGAATATTGTGACAGGCTGCAATGGGGCTAAACCGTTTGAACCGGAAATCGAAAGCGCGGTTCTAAGTTATTTAAGAAGCAATTCACCTCAAGGATGGCCATGCTTCGAAACGTCGAGTTGCAAGCGTCGACACGGAATGAACGGCTGGAAGAATATTGTAGGTCATCACGAGAACAGATACTTCTCAAAGCAATCCAGTTCGTGTAGTTCCATAGGCAAAGAGATTTTCAGCGCAACTTTTCCTAATTCCCCGCAGGATTCGGTTGCTGCCGGTAAACGCAAGTACTCCAATTATATGCAAGACAGTGAAGACTCTGGTGAGCATACATCGATGGGAAGTGGAGGGATGCCGCTACCTACGAAGAAATTTAAAGATGAGGATCTGTTGGACCTTTTGATTAAATCCCAAGTCCAAACTTCGTCCTCGATTGTATTTGAGTATTTAATGGAGTCACGGGGGGCTTTGAATAAGTCGTCGTTGACAGAATCCATTCAAAATTACTTGAGGCCAGGAACCCTTGTAAACGAATACATTGTAGCCAATCGTCAACATGAACTAGCCGTGGAGCATCTTCGGACGTTTCAGAATAGAAGAGTGTCAAGTCCATTAATAACGAACACGTGAATATTTTTGAATTATATTTGACTTTTAGTAAATAGAAAGGTAAACATTCTAATGACGATGATGATCGCGACAGAGATTACCAAATACCAAGGACCTAAAGCAGTCTTGTAGTTCATACATTCTAATATCTGTGTTCCTGTCCAAAACATCTGGTCAACCGGCTCTGAATCACATTTGGTTTCTGCACCCCAAAGAGTTAATGTGAGACAATCTAATAGCTCGATATTGGACCATGTTTTTGTGGGATCTTGTATATTGTCAATGATGCAACTGGAATTTACGACATTCCAAACTTGAGGCAAAAAATACGAGACGCTGGAACTATCAGAGAACTACAAATATAATTGTTCAAAAGCAACATGGAGACAATCAAAAACTTACAATAGAATCAAAGAACGAATTCATAAGAGGTCGAAAAATGGAAATAAACATCACGAATCTAGATGCGGGTTTATTGGCGAGTTTGGTGAATATTCCCTGACCTACAAGAAAGGCCAACGCGAAGAAGGAAGCAATGATAGTGGATTTCTTTTTATCCGGAATACATAATGCAATCATGGTCCATAATTCCTCCAAAGTCCACAGAAACACAAAGTAATTGAGGAAGAGTTTAAAACCTGACCAAAATTTGGTCATATCCTGATCCCTGCTAGCACTCAACTCGAGTATCACATACATTATGATAGAAGGAATGATCGCCAAGAATATTTGGACAATGCCTGACGCTATAAAATTACCAAAATGCCACGCCGAAAAAGAAATTTGAGGGGAACGAACTTCAGCAAAAAGAGTTTTGCGCATTACGCGTAAAGCAAACAATCCAAACAGTGAAATCGCCACTGTAAAGTCAAAAAAGGCCACCATCACATAAATTTTCCAACTGATGTCTCCAGGATGTGTACCAATTGCAAATATAGAGCAAATCACCAACATCACCAAATACAATAACACTCGCAGAGTTGTAAGTCCCGGGGTTCTGAGATAGTTTTTTAAATCTCGTACCAAAATTAATCGAAATTGTATAAACCAATCAATTTTCCTTTTGGAATCGGGGTGGTCTATTTCACGAACGTCTTGTGAAGGATCACCGAGAAGTTTCAACACTTCCTCAGGAACAAAAATATCTTTCGGTAGATCTGCGGTTCGAGCCAAGTTGAAAAGGAAGGAACAGGCAGTGTGGTGAGTTGGAACAGGGATTTCCAATCTTGAAAATACATTTACAACCTCGTCAGGCTTTCCACTGAATAAGGTCCGACTACCATGCTTCACACATAACCAACTAGCTTCACCCAGAACTCCAGGATCGACGCGGTCAGTAGCATGGGCCACAACGGAACTACCGGAAGCTTTAATGAACTTGAAGAGAGATTCTAATGAAATATCAGATAATTCTTTGACTGGTAGTCGCAGGAACGCAAAGTCCATTCGATGCGGTTGGAAAAAATTGCATAAAAAATTCAACTTCCACCTGTCAAGACTCGACATGGCACTTCGCAATTGGCAGCAACGATCTTTCATTTTCGAATGGGCACCTTCATCTATTTGAGCATCCCCTACATGAATAGTTGAACTTAGCAGCGCTGCATTTCGAAGTTCCATGCTCTCAATGAGAGCTTCACGTTCCTCATACGAAAGAGCACAATACATGCTCAGGTAAAAATGCATACACTCTTTCGGAGTTAGCTTTCTGTACATTGATGTGTACTGGTCCATGTAAATCATTTTGCAATTGTTGTTTAGTAAATCAATCATGGAATGGTTTTCCACAAGTGCCGTAACCTTGCCGGTAACGGTCAGTTTCTTTTTGTATCCACAAAGTGTTTTCATAGCTTGTAAACCAAATTTTTTCTTTCTCTCCGTGTCTACGATTATTATGACGCTACCAGGAGGAAGGATCGCATCAAGACCTCTTTGGTTTAAAATGTTTTCTTCCATTTCGATGTCTTTTTTATCAGCTTCTAGCGGAGGGTTTAGTGAAACAGTCTTGATGTTTTCGAATACAATGGTTGCCGAACGGATGTCTAACGTTTTTCTAAGAGTAGAAAGATTTGCACTATCTTGCAACAGATTGGATTCCGTCAATATACTCAAGTGACCGGCATCGCTCATCATATTCAAGATCGAAGCGAATTCTTTTTAACCCCCCATCTGTATCTAAAGACTCTAAAAAAATAACCCGACCAAAAAAAAATCCCTCTTTTTTATTATGAGCGTTAGGCAGACCCTGTTTTACCCGGGTCTTTTTCAGTGCACACACAGTCACTGCAGCAGTTAGACAGATAGATTCTGTTGGAGCACTGCAGCTTCTTCGATGCACTAACCGAAACATTTTCTTCTTTCAACTCACT
>Ga0105055_10011533_pt1 | contig 10891 bp, 6 predicted proteins | sample BON03_FD_78090 | JGI IMG/M metagenome (GOLD analysis project Ga0105055, IMG submission 78090) | Freshwater microbial communities from Lake Bonney liftoff mats and glacier meltwater in Antarctica - BON-03 | ecosystem: Environmental > Aquatic > Freshwater > Ice > Glacier meltwater | place: Lake... | reverse complement strand
TAAAAAAAAAAAAAAAAAAAAAAAAAAATAATAATAATAATAATAATTGAAGTACGCCAACGTACAGTTTTGATGTCGACTAAGAAATCCCGAAAGAGAAAATGTACTGCCGATAAAGAGATAGGAATGCATTATGTATCTGAAACTGGAAGAAGACGTAGAGGGGAAGTAGGTCGCCCTGAAGATAATATCCTTAAGTTAGCTTGCCTGATTCAGGAAGGAAAAAATGTGGTATTTGTATCTGGCGCCGGCCTATCAGTTGCTAGTGGGATCGCACCATTTAGAGGACAGCATGATGCTGTATGGGAACAAAGTGTTCATACTTGGGGAACCAGACAAAAGTTTGAAGAGAATCCGGTTGTGTGGTATAATACTTTTTGGCTCAAACACTTTGATGAAACTAAAATATATCAACCTAATGAAGGGCATGGAGCTATAGCTCATGTTTGTTCATTGTTTCCTAATACAAAAGTCATCACCCAGAATATAGATAGACTTCATAGTGGAATACCGAAAGAACAACTTATCGAAGTTCATGGGTTTGCTGGCGCGTTTAAATGCTTCACAGAAGAATGTCCGTATTCTTACGAAAAGCTTGTATATGGGAAATCTACTTGTGATATATCCTCTACTCAACATATAAATAAATGTCCTGAATGCAAGCAAGTCATGTGCCCGAATTGTCTCCTATTTGACGAAGACTACACAGATCATGAATCCTACCAGTTTGAAAAGTCACTTGAATGGTTAAAGGATGCAGATGCTATTGTTTTTGTTGGGACATCCTTTGCTGTGAAAATTACGGATATTGCATTTGGATGCGCTAGGTCAAAAGTACCACACGGAACCATTTTCAATTTCAATCTATCGGATAATATTTCAAAATCAAAAGTATCCAGAACAAAGATTCATTTTATTGAGGGGAAATCAGAGGAGACACTTCCGAAGCTGAACGAAATTTTGAAAGTTTGGCATGAAAAAAAATAAAAAAAATAAAAAATTCGCTTTTATGGAGGTATTCTCTTTGGAGTCCACGTTGGACTCAATAAGTGACATAGACAATGCGATAGAAATGCATAAACGATCCAAACAAAAACACAGCTGGCTTGATGAAAGAATTCCGGGAGTGGTGAATTTTCTAGATGTATATGGGAATACTGAGGCGGACACCTCACGGAGACTTTGCGTTTGTCAACAATGCAATAGCAAAGTGGGTGTCACTCGATTTGCAATGCACCTTGAAACATGCTCTTCAAGACGTGCTCGAGGAGGTAGAGAGGCTGAACCTATTGTTGAAGAAATCATAGCCGTAGAAATGAAAAAAACGCGTAAACGCAAGAAAGAACATGCAAAGGAAGTTCCAACCAGGTTGGTACAAAAAGATGATTTATTTCGATGTGGTGTCTGCTATGAAGAGGCGCATATAAAACCTATGGCACTGTGTGACAGCTGTGATCGTGGATATCATATGGAATGTTTGAAGAGACTCGCAAAGGGCGATCCTAGCGAAGTTTGGCGGCAAGTTTATAACCCGACATCCCCATGGTTATGTATTGAATGTGCACCTAACTGTCTTGATAGAACTAATAAAGAGTCTGAAAATTACTTTGGACAAACTGCTCATGACAAACTGAAGTTAGGACGTCAGTTCGCTCCTTGTGATTTCCTTGAATTCTTCTGTGATTGTTGCAATGAACGAATATATGGGAAACGCTGGAGGTGCCTACTGTGTAACAATATGGATCTTTGCGTGAAATGTAGAAACCGCAAACTGCCTCCCAAAAACCCCATCGATTCTAAAGGCAGAAAACATTTACATACTCATTCAATGATTTTGATGAAAATACCGAAATTAAACTAACCTTTTTTTATTATTAATAATCCATGGATTCGAAACAATCAAGCACAACTTGTCAAGTTTTTGTGTATTCGAGTGTGAGAAAAGATAACTTGTATCAAATGAAAGCAGTCCTCCAGATCGATCATCTCACATAACGTAATACCAACTTTATTTGGTAACAATCTTAGCCAGCATATTTTCACAATAGCTGTTGATGAGAGAGGCAGCCCATTTTTTGCCGACTTATTGTATGATACTATCTTGTTGTATGAAGGTATCTTTTCAAGTGAATCGTTTTCATTGTTACTTGACTTTTGTTCCCTAGTTGACTCGTCTGATATCTTAGTCATTTGTTGCAACACCCGTCTACCAGCAGGACTTTCACTCAAACCAAACAATGCAGGGTCGCGTTTCTTTTCTTCTTGTCTTATGTGAAGGAGACATTGACTCCTAGATATGTACATGTTGAAAATTAGTCACTTGTTTAAATGTATTCTAGTAGACAACCCTTACCAATTTGGAAACTCCTCCTCACAGGACCTGCACCAGTATTTAGATCCCTCGCTATTCTTATCTTTACCTGTCATGTTATGGCTGTTATAATATGTATATATCAATATGACTGTCCAGCAACCTGTTCCCAGTGTCAATTATTTATTAGGAAATTGCGCACTTGCAAGTTTACCATGAAACCAATTCAATCAATGAATAATAGCAGAAAATAAAACTTTGTATCTTCATTCATTAGCAAATTTACTAACGTAAATGGAGTAATATATCTTTTATACGCGTTCTGCAGCTGTACCATCAAGCGAAATTTAAGTACTGGTATTTCTAGCACCTTCCAGGAAGCCTTTGAACACTTTTTGGTGTTCTTTCGCCCTCATAAATAACTTGAAGTCCTCTAATGGATATTAAATGGACTCCTACTTTCAATTACTACAGAATAGTCCTATTGGTTGAAGGATCGATTGATTCGATTCCATTCATTTATTTCATTCCAAAGTGAATTCCGAAGCCAGGCCATTTACGCTTTCAATCAGAAATCCAGTTAATCTATCTAAATCTTTTTTAAATACAATCGTAAATAGTACGACCTGTAGTCTGTTTTTTCATGCTGCTCATTCGTGACTGCTCTTTGACAGTCTTTGTTTAGCTACAAAGTTCTTATATGCCAACTTTACATGAAGAAAGGGCAATTTCCAAATTATATAAATTTATACCGTAGTAATAATTGATTCTAGATAGACAGGTCTGCCCAGTCATATTGACTCCCATTTCCCAGTGCTCAGATTGAAGAAAGGTCTATTTGATTTCTGGTCGACCGCCTGTTGAAAATAAATTGTCCAACCCAAGTGCTTCTTCGCCCCAACCATCGCACGAGCTACTACAAAAAGCATCAGTGGAGAACATGTTGACTATAGATGCTGAGTCTGGTGTGATAGAGTTAAGCAGGAAACTGATTGTTTACTATGCTCCAATTTTGAACAGCTTGAGTCTCTTTCTTGCAAGTCAGTTTTCAAGGTGCTGGTCGTTTATCTCAGGTATTCACCGCTGGTCAATTTGTGGAAGAGGATTTTGAAGTGGAAACTAACCGGTCGGATTTCAGAAACTGATTCCTAATCCTATACATCTCCAGTGATTAATCCCAACATCGAAAGGTTGTTATGCAGTACGCACATGAATATTCAGTTTCACTGCAACTCTTTTTGAAACCGTGGTTGAATCACAGGTTCACGAACGAGCACTTTGAATATTAGGTATTCCATGGTGTCGACGTTTATTAATTAAATTGGACTATAGATCGAAAACATCCAGAAGCACTAGAAAAAGAATTATAGATATATATATATATCCATTCCAATACTGACTTGGAAGCGTTCATCCACATGCCGGCGCATACTTGAAAAACTTCGAAAAAAAATTAACATTGACCGTTAAAATTTCGATTTTGCGGTATTGAATCTATAAAACAACGAATAAGGTTGTTTGTTTCCTGGGATGGTACCTGGTATCAAAGGACAACAACAATTGTCCTTCCAATATATTGAAACTATGGGGATATCATTTGATGCAGAGATTTTCGGAGTCGCGCTGGTTGCATTCATGATTGGAGTCACTACATCCTATTTCATATTTGAAAGGAAAGCAGGTACACAAGCTCGAGTTAATCAGTTGGTGAAGCTGGAACTCGAGAAAGTGGTTGATACTTGCCATGTCGGGGAGATTGAGGACGCTGGAAAGAAGGTCATGTGTCGATGCTGGAAGAGCAAAAAATTCCCTTATTGTGACGGATCTCACGTTCAACACAATAAGGAAACTGGCGACAATGTTGGTCCACTCATTCTTGAAAAATAATTGTCCTGCAACGGCTGTGAGGCTGCCATGCATCACATCACTTTTTTTATTAATTTTAAAAACACTTTCGAAACAATACATTAATGTTGTTAACAGATTCTAAAAGATTATGACCCTGATTATCTATCTATAGAGCACCCACTTCACCCAGAGCCGCCACCAATAATAAATACTCTTTGCTCTTAATTCTATTACCATGGTATTAAAAATCTATATTTTTAAAATTTTCTCCAGTTCCCTTTAATTGTATTATAATAAGTTAGTAGAGACAAATACAGGTTTTCATCTCCCCGCTTCTTCGTTAGTAATCAAATTTCTTCCATTGCACGGTCTATCGAACTCCTCAGCACTGATTCCTGCGAAAAAATGCTAGGTGGTTCTTCCAAATTAAAGATCATGTGCAATTGAATACTTTGCTGATTTTAAATACAGAAAACTATTCAAGATGACTGAACAATATGCTGATCGTGAAATCCAGTGAAACATCCTTTTCGTTTTAAAAGAACCGTGCTAGCAATTGGATCTGCATAGATCTATAAAACCCAGACCTTTCGCACTTTTTCAACCAACATTGCGATAAAAGTTGTGGTCATTGCAATTGCTTGGCCGTATTGCCTGTGTAGATATACTACACTAGAGCAACGGATTTACTACGACTCGCAGGCAATCATCACAACAACTCATTGTCTTATTTCTGAATTTAAAAACACATTAACCCAAAATTCTGGAAAATGAATAATATACCTGGATTTCTATATCGAAGATTCTGGAATTTTTTGAATCTGCAAAAGTTCGTCGTGTATTTTTAGTTTATCCGTGAACTGTGTGGACTATTGGGCTAACAGCTGATCCAGCTCAGTAATCTCCAAATTATTTTACTGTGGAGAGCCAGTACTCAGTATTTCCGAATTTCTTGGGTGGTTTACAATTCCAGGGATTCTGGTGGTCTTTACCTAGCATGCTGTTGTTTCGTTTATTTCATGCCGTAGGAAATTCTAGAGAACCTAGAATTAGGAGTTCATGGAACGCAAGAGTGGAACCTATCAGTAAAGAGACAAGGGAGAAGCCGATGCCGGTATGTCCTCTAATTCTCGCGATATTTTCTTATACCGGTAAAAACTATTATTCAAATTAGTACCTGGTTTAATTAAAAGCAGAGTAAAAAAGATTGCGTCTGACCGAAGACTTGAGACGAACAACCATATAAATTGATTATTGAAAAGAAGCGGGAGTTAATTCCGGAATTCCGCAAGACAGGAGCTAAAAAGCGAGATTTTCAGATGCTTTCGTAGCGTGAGGGAAAATTCGAAATGTACCGCAGATTGAGCAGAATATCCGAGACGCAGAAGGATATGATCGAGTCAATCTAAGATTTTTGAGAATATATCCGGATGTATTTGACTGTTTGTACAAAATAGCTTTATAAATTGCAAATTTTCCAAACTCCTTCCATATCTCCTTTTTTATTGCTGATATTGTATCGCACCATTCGATGAAACTTTGGAAGGTTGAAGGAAGTCGCACTTAATTGAATTACAGTATAGTATTTTTTAATCTGCAGTGGTAGTATAGCTGCTATGTACAGTACACAGCCTACGCGATGAATCTTTCAAGTCAGACACTTGGTTTCATGGGAAATGCAATTATAGTAAATTGAAGCTACATACAATGTGAAAGATATTTAATATTGATGATATACTCATATGAGTTTTCTAGGAACTATGATCAAGTTTTCTTCTAACGCTTGAGGTATGGCGTCCTTCAAAATATGCCCTTCATTCATTTATAAACGGTCGAGATGGCGCAAACGCGTCTCCAAAATTTTCGATCGAGCTACGCAGTCATTTCAATACTACTGACGCATTTGACAAGATATGAAACCGTCTGATAAGCGATAGAGAATTCAGAGAAATTATTCTAGAAAAGGCAGACTTCTCGACGCGAATTAATTCTAGTTCGCACTTTTAATGTTTCGCGCGGCGATTAATTTAATTTAATGTACGAGGAAGAAAGTTGGCATCAGAATATAATAAGGCAGGAAGACGCTTGCTTGAACGAGGAGGTGGCACAAAATCAGAGCTATCTCGATCTTTTGAAAGGCAATTTGATTTTTTGATTTCTAAAGTAGTAAAATTCAAAATATGGCTTACGGGAGGTATATTATCGGATATGCTCCAGTGCAACTGTTAAGTTATCATGTCCTCTTCGTATCGATCAAACCCCATGTTCGTTCCATCGAGCTCTATGTCTCTCGTTTTCGTCATAGTCTATTGTTATGCTGTTGACTGTCTGAATATCAGCTTAAAATAATGATAAGTTTGCTTAGTGTGTCTGGAATAAACTAGGTCAAAGATATCTTGTGTTTAGAGTCAAGTAACCTATTCAACGTTTTCGCAGCATCTACTACATAAATCTAAACCCATTGTTTGTGCATCACGAGTGTACATTCAATAGAATAAATATTTATTTACCTGTCCTCGAGGGATATTTGTTGAACTTTGAAGATATTCAAAACGGGTTTCAGCATGAATATGATACGCTGTTTGTTACCAGAGCTTCGATGATTTATGATTGAAAACCAATATACCGTGTTCGAAAAAGTACCGATAAGGATAGGTCCCCGATTTGTGTTTTATGGGTGGCTGAGATCGATTGACTGGTACCGTTAAACGTAGTTATCACCGTACACACATTGCCAGGAAAAGACGAAAGCAGCTTTGAAGCCAAGATGATGTCCCTCCGAAGAGTTGCTGGTAGAACATTCCAGGTACGAGGTTTCGCTGGATATACCCAACCACCTCTGTCTCAAGGCCCTGGTGGCGCCCCTAATACAATTGCCGATGATGCTGAGCAAGCTACCGGAAGAGAAAGAGAAGAGCTTAAGGCGTTCAACAAAGGCCAAGAATACTTCAACAGACAACCAATTCAAATGGAAAAAGGACAAGGAACATTTTCAAATCCTGTCAAAGTGCCTTCTGAACTGCATGATCGAATCGTGGGCATGGTTCCTAAGGGACAAGACGGTCCGCTCTGGTTCGAAATCACTGATGTTGGTGTTCACTATGTACCTGAACTAGACATGCACTTCCAGCTAATCAACCCTAACAAATAAATTCTTTTACGATATTTCTTATGATAAATCATCCTGATCGATATTCTCTCGGAATAAAAGAGATTTATTGATCTTGCACATCTGTTTTCTTCTATTCGGCGTCAATGAACTTTGTAGTAAAAGCTGTCTCGCTCTTTGAAGAGATTCTTTGGCTTCTTTCACTCCTCCTACTTTGTATAATAAAGTAGCTTGCTCCGTCAAGTCCTCCACAAGCATATCGAATTCGGTGATAGGATCCAATAAGTCAATGGTGTGCGACAAGATGTTGATTATTTGCTGTGAAGTAGCATTTTTTGAATGCTCCAAACATATTTTTGCTTCTCTCCATAGCAGTCCGCGAGATTTATTTGACATGGTCAAAGTTGTCGTTGCAGCAAGTTCATAGTTGAGAGCAGCGGGTTCGAAACTCTTTTGTTTCTTTTGTAAACCAGCTAACCGTGATGCAACCCCGTGTATGGCTCTGGTGGCATTCATACCGCGAAATATATCCAGTACATTTTCCAGGTTTTCTTCCGCTTCTTTGTGCTTGTTGTTGGCGTGGTGGAATGAATACAGGTCGAAGTACGATATAGCTGTTTCAGGTGTTTTATACCCGTAAGCCATCTCACAAATATCACGCACCTTTTCCAATAGAGCCAATGAGCTTTTATGCAATTCTCCAGCTATCGAGTGATCCAATTTCAATTCTGACATCTTTTTCTTTCTGATCATATCACGTGCTGTAACTTGCGCTTGTTCTTTGCACACTTTGGCCTTTGTCTTATACTCATTTTGTAGCATTTGAGATACGATTGATTCGACAGTGGATTTTCCTACTCGAGATATCAAGTATCGATCAATGATGCTATCCCTTCGATTTCGAGACTTTTCATATTGGTTTGCCGCTTGTTTCTGACGATGTTTCCCTAGAATTCTATGCATCGTAATCATACTTGGATGCCATTCATCTCCTCCACATAATTGAAGTCTGGTGCTATGGGCATTGTTGACCATCTCAGTCAGTTTTATCTCATCTCTCACATTCGAAGAAGAGACTTGGATTTCTAATGCAATGCATTTTAAAACGTCTAGCGGAATGTCAACAACATATCTACGGATGATTAACAGAAACTCTTCCCATGCTACATCCTCATAGAGGCTCAACGTTTCAATCAAAGATTCAACATCAACGATAAACTCTCCAATATATCCATCAACTTGAATACTTTTCACAAGAAATTTAGGATCTGCGAATCGAGAATGGTTTGAAGCTCTCGAAAATATTGATTTAAGAGCGATAAGTTCACATGGGGTAAATCCATATTCAATTTCAATTACCCAATTTCGAAAATCGTCTTCCGTTTCATTCACTTTGAACGCATCGAGTATTTCTTTCCAACTGATACTACCATCTTCAGTTCCGCCAGAGCCCGCTAATAAATAATCAGCAACCTCTTTTGAATTATTATTATTCTTGAACAACGAATTGAAAACCAGGAAAGGACCTTCGTCGAAATAGAATTGCTCTGAAATTATAACTGCCGCTTGCTGAACTCCAATACGCTGACTGTTGTTTAATAGATCCCGAATTTCAAGAATATCAAATAAAGGGGAATTGAAACGCAAAACTTTGGTTTTTCTCTGAGGAAGACTTCCAATCAATTTCAATGATTCTTCAGTTAGTTTATGTCCGTCCCCAAACATCAAACACTCATTCAAATATTTCGCCAATTTCAATTTTTCAAGTATTTGCACACCAAAACATTTGCCTTGATTAGCAAGCTCCTTCATTGTGGAAGAACACGATGATTCGTAAAACGAACATATTTTGCGTTGATATTCAACCACGGTCTTGAAATCTTCCGTAATAGATGCAGTAAAAGGATCCTTCACAACAATTCCGTCCATGATCTTTTGGAGGACAGCTACCTGTTGAGACAGAGTAGGAGTTCGAAATTGCTTTTCTTCATATGCAATGTTTTTCTTGGATGATTCTGGAGTTCGTTTCTTTCGAAAGTTGCGAACAAGAATGGTGTTGACTTTTTGGGCAGAGATGCGTGGATAATCGTTGCATATTTCTGCAGGATATCCCAAGTATTTGGCAATTGTATTCATGTCGGTTTTTTTGTCATTTGGGGGTTTGGAGCCTTGTAGAATTCCTGTATAGAAAGACCGCCTGCCTTTCTTATGATGTGGAACCGTCTCATGGGTTTCTTTTTTCCCTGCGTTTTGAATGTTTACCACTTGTCGCACATATCCAGCAGCTGTATAAGAATGTCTCACAAAAGTTCCTTTTGTATCATATTCAATTGCGTCACCAATATTGACAGCAGAGTTTATATTTTTCATTCCTGCTATAAACGGCCCGTTTTCAACAACATTATGATAGGGTAGTGCATTATCCAATATTGGAGGAGAGTAGTCCTGGTCAAGGAAACGCAGAAACTCCGTATAGTTGATAGCATGCTCATTCTCACCTGGGAACATTTTGATCATATCTTTCACGCATAAAGAATCCGTTCGAATTCCGATGCTGTGTAGCCCATTCAGGAAGTCGTTGGTTGAAACGACACCACTCCTTTTAATGTCAAAATGCATAAAACTTTCTCTAGTACTAATTCCTTGCGATTTCGCCTGAAGAATTCGATCTCGAAGATCATCTAGAGCAGTGAACACTGTTGATTCAACAGTTGTTGGACTACTAAAATCGTTTGATGGTTTGACCACAGCCAAAAACGATTTGTAGTTTACTATATCATCTTTAAGGAATGGTCGAGCCAGAATTTGTTTTTGTTTTGCATTAAACCCTAAACCTAAGGAATCGATAGCATCCATGAATTCTTTCAGTGAGCAATTATGCCCATCGAATGTTTTTTCCATCGATGGATATATGAGTTGGTCAAGACTCATACGTTGCTTAACTATCTTCAATAATGAAATTTGCACCCTGTACCTCCTACCACTTTCAACTATTCCTACAACCAAATCATGAGGGGTATCGAATATGGCATCTTCGAGCGAACTTCGAACTTCATTTGCCATAGCTTCAGGACAGCCTAGTTGTTTCAGACCTTTCCTAATCTCTTTTATTTTGATTTCTTTTGATGTAATGTGGTGACTGAATGCAGACATGCATTCTTCTGGATCGTCCCAGCACTTGGTGAAGAACATGGATCAGACGGTTCAATTATATCCGTTGCAACGTATTTTTTATTTTTATTTTTTTACCCTTGAGCATTCAAGCCATCAAAAAGTGCACTTTCATAAAATCCTGCATTTCCCTTTTTTAATTTTCTTGCCTCCAAAGCGGTTTTCTTCATGATAGTGAGTGTTCTGATATTGGCATTGATGAAATCATCCTCCACATAGTTAAGATGATATTTCTCGGCCAAAAGCAAAACCTGTCCTCTGGCTACTCGAAGGTTATGTCTTGGCAGTCTTGGGAACAAATGATGCTCCAATTGAAATTGAAGACCACCATGAAACCAATCCATCCATGTAGGACACGACACGTTCATCGTAGTGGCCATTTGATGACGAATCCAATCTTCAGTATGATGACCGTGGAAGGTATCCATCGAAAAATGACTAATAGTAATTTG
>Ga0105055_10011532_pt1 | contig 10891 bp, 11 predicted proteins | sample BON03_FD_78090 | JGI IMG/M metagenome (GOLD analysis project Ga0105055, IMG submission 78090) | Freshwater microbial communities from Lake Bonney liftoff mats and glacier meltwater in Antarctica - BON-03 | ecosystem: Environmental > Aquatic > Freshwater > Ice > Glacier meltwater | place: Lake... | reverse complement strand
TAGTACACTTGGGCGGAAATAACCATACTATTCTCCGGTGAATCAGTAGGACAGTGAGACAGTACAAACACTGTTCTACTGTCCTACTGATTCACTGTCTTACTTACGCCCAAGTGTACTAGCTTTAAGGAAAAGGGAAAACAAGTGCTATGCCAACTATAGCTGTGCTACCGGCAGTTGAAGCGGTGCCGCGCCAACAATTACGAATGGTTTGGCCAACGGTGCTGTTGGCTTCTCCCGCGCCGCTGCGTCTGGCCGCTGGCTATACGCTGCGCACTTGGCAACTGGGCGATGAGCCCGGTTTTTACCGCGTGATGGCACTGGCTGGTTTTGGCCAGTGGGATGAGGAAAGGCTGCGGCCCAGCCGGGCGCGGATGCTGCCGTCGGGTTGGTTTTTTATCGTTCACGATGCCACCGGTATCATTGTCACCACTGCCATGGCGACCCATAACCCCACACCCTTTCATCCGTTTGGTGGCGAATTGGGCTGGGTGGCGGGTGATCCCGACCACAAAGGTCACGGCTTGGGCCATACGATTTGCGCCGCCGTCACGAATCGTTTCTTGAGCGCCGGCTATCAAAACATCTACTTGCTGACGGATGATTGGCGTTTGCCCGCCCTTAAGACCTATCTGAAGCTTGGCTACCAACCCTTCCTCTTCGCCCCCGATATGGCGGACCGTTGGCAAGTGATCTGTGAGCAACTGGCGTGGCCTTTTACACCCGACAGTTGGCCACAAGTGGAATCAAATTGACCTCCTATCATTGAAGGATTGATCATGCAATTGGATGCGCGTCAACAAAAATTACTTAAACATACATTTTTAGATTATCAGCAGACTTCCGGTTTTATGGAAAACCCGCTGATCGTCTCTAAAGCCGACGGTCTCTATTATTGGGACGTTGAGAATAAGCGCTATTTTGATGGGATTGGTGGCATTTTTGTCGCTACGCTAGGCCATAAGCATCCGCGCCTGATGGAAGCGATGCACAAGCAGATGGAGCGCCTGAGTTTTGCGCCGCCCATGCATGGCACCGCCGATGTGACGCTTGACTTTGTGGAAAAAGTCGGCAGCGTAACACCTGGCAACTTGAACTTTGTCAAGGCGTACAGCGGTGGCTCGGAATCGGTCGAATCGGCGCTGAAATTTGTGCGCCAATATTTCAAACAGACCGGCCATCCCAGCAAATATAAATTTATTAGTCGTTATTACGGCTATCACGGGTCCACTTTCGGGGCGATGGCGGCCAGTGGTACCGGCAAACGCAAGACCCCTTTCGAGCCGCACATGCCCGGCTTTGTTAAGGTCTTCCCGCCCACCTATTACCGCGACCGTTTCTCCTCTTGGGAAGAGTGCAACCGCTTCTGTGCGCGCATGTTCGAGGATGTCATCTTAATGGAAGACCCGGAAACCGTGGCTGGCGTGATCGTCGAGCCGATTGGTAATACGGGTGGCATCATCACACCGACCGACGAATACTTCCAGATCATTCGTGAGATCTGCGACAAGTACAATGTGATTCTGATCTACGACGAGATTATCACCGGCTTCGGACGCACCGGCCACATGTTCGCCGCGCAGACTTTTGGCGTGACGCCAGACATTATCTGCGGCGGCAAAGGTCTTTCCAGCGGCGCCATCCCGATGGGCGCCATGATTGCGCGCGAAGAGATGGGCGATGTCTTTTTTGGCCGCGTCGAAGATGAGGTAAACTTTGCACATGGCCACACCTTTGCCGCCAACCCGCTGGCCTGCGCGGTGGGCATTGCGGTGTTGGATGAAATTCAGGAAAACCACTGGGACCAGAACGCGCAGGTGATGGGTGATTATCTGACCGGCAAACTGGAAGGCTTAAAGAAACATGGGGTGATCCGCGAAGTGCGCGGCAAAGGCTTGTTGCGCGGCGTGGAGCTTTGTAAGGATCCAGAAACCAAAACGCCTTTCCCCGAGTTGGGCCATGCGCTCAAGAAGACGGCGCTCAACAATGGCCTGATCATGCGCGTCGATCCCAACTGGTTCGCCGTCGCCCCGGCGCTGATTGTCCAGAAAGACCAGATCGACGAACTCTTTGAATTAATCGAGCGTAGCCTATTGGATGCATTAGAAATGGTGAGTGTTTAGGCGGTGTAGGTGCGGTTTTTAACCGCACGATCTCGGCCACCGCGAACCGTGGGTTACAACGAGACCGTGCGGTTACAACGAGACCGTGGGTTACAACGAGATCGTGCGGTTTTTAACCGCACCTACAATGCATTAATGTAATGACGTTAAATATAGCGACAAACATGACCTTTATAACCTCAAGGAGCGTAGAATGGCTGCTCTACAAGAACTGTGGCAGGCGCGGCCTGGCCGCCAGCAGTGGCGGCTCACCCCTTCGGTACGGCGTGACTTGCGCAATGGCCTACTCTTTGTTTCGCCTTGGCTGCTCGGATTACTCATCTTCACACTCTATCCGATTGTAGCCTCCTTTTACTACAGCTTTACCAACTACGATATCATCTCACCCCCGGTTTTTGTCGGCCTGACGAATTACAAGGATTTATTGACCAATGACCCGCTGTTTTGGAAGGCGGTCGGCAACACGCTCTATTATGTGGCGCTGGCCGTGCCGTTGAATTTGTTGGTGGCGCTGTCGGTCGCGTTGTTACTTAACCTAAAAGTGCGCGGCATGGTCTTCTATCGCACTTTGTTTTATCTGCCCAGCATTGTGCCGGATGTGGCGGCGGCGCTCTTGTGGGGTTGGATTCTCAACTCGCAATTTGGGCTGGCTAATGCGTTTTTGCGTTCGCTTGGCTTACCCACGGTCGGCTGGTTTACCGATCCAGCCTGGTCCAAACCGGCCCTGATCTTGATTGGACTATGGAGCGTAGGCGGCGCCATGGTGATCTTTCTAGCCGCCCTGCAAGATATTCCTGATTATCTGTATGAAGCCGCCGACCTGGATGGCGCGACGGCGTTGAGCAAAACGTGGCATATCACCCTGCCAATGTTAACGCCCACGATCTTCTTTAATTTAATCCTCGGCATGATTGGTGCGTTTCAATATTTTACGACGGCCTTTGTGCTTACCGGTGGTGGCCCAGTCTCATCGACCCTCTTTTATTCGCTCTTGCTCTACAGCAACGCCTTCAGTTATTTCAAGATGGGTTATGGCAGCGCTATGGCTTGGCTGTTGGTGGCATTTATTTTCCTGCTTACCTGGATCGTCTTCAAAACGGCCAACCGCTGGGTCTATTATGAAGGGGAGGGCGTCTGATGGCCAACCGTTCGCTTCGTACGCCGACGGTAGCTGTGTCGACATCGCAGCCGTCGTCTGTAGTGCATCCTAACCGCAACGATAAGCTGTGGCGCTCGCTGGCGGCGCACAGTGTATTAATTGTCTTGGCGGCCATTTTTGCCATTCCATTTATTTGGCTGCTCTCGACCTCGCTCAAGCCGACCGAACAGCTCTTTAAGTTGCCACCAGAGTGGATTCCACGCCCCTTTATGTGGAGCAATTACGCCAAAGCGACGACCTTTATTCCTTTCTTTCTCTACCTGAAAAATACAGTCTACATTACAGTTTTTAACGTCGTCGCCATGTTGATCTCGTGCTCGTTGGTGGCCTATGGCTTCGCGCGCATTCAGTGGCCCGGCCGTGACGCGCTTTTCTTTGTGTTGATTGCCACCCTGATGATCCCTGGCGCGGTCTTGTTGATCCCCACCTTTATTATCTTCCGCAACCTCGGCTGGGTGGGCACGCCTCACCCTTTAACCTGGCCTGCCTTTGCTGGCAACGCCTTTTACATCTTTTTGCTGCGCCAGTTCTATCTCACCATCCCGCGCGAGCTCTCGTCCGCCGCCAAGATCGACGGCGCCAGCGAATTCCAAACTTACTGGTTGATTATCTTGCCGCTTGCGCGTGCGGCACTGGCCGCGGTGGCCCTCTTTACCTTTCTGGCCAACTGGAACGATTTTATCGGCCCATTGATTTACCTGAGTGACAAGAGCCAATTTACGCTGGCGATCGGACTCTACGGCTTCCTGAGCCGGGTCAAAACCGAATGGGGCTTGCTGATGGCCGCTGCCACGTTGATGGTCTCGCCGGTGGTTTTGCTCTTCTTCTTCACCCAGCGTACGTTTATCCAAGGCATTACCATGACGGGCTTGAAGTGAGCCTAGATAAGTAGACAGGGAAACAGGGCGACAGGTAAATAGGGAATACGCCCTGTTTCCCTGGCGACTGCACTGGCTTCTTGCCTTGCGCCTCTTCTGGTAAATAGGGAATACGCCCTGTCGCCCTGTTTCCCTGTCTACTTATTTCCCTGTCTCCCTCAACGAAATAATATCAACAAGGAGTATTGCATGAACGCTTATGGCATCGGTATTATCGGTGGCGGTGGTATCGCTGCTGAAGGTCATATTCGTGGTTATCAGACCGACCCGCGCGGCCAAGTTGTGGCGTTGTTTGATGTCGATGAAGCCAAGGCCAGCGAGCAAGCCAATCGGCTGGGCGTGCCTACCGTTTACACGCAACTGCCAGAACTGCTGGCGCGACCAGACATCCACGCCGTTTCGATCTGCTCACCCGATCATCTGCACGGTGAGCACTGCCATGCCGCGCTGATGGCCGGCAAACATGTGCTCTGCGAAAAACCGCTCTGCACTACTTGGGCGGATGCGGCGCGCCTTGTCCATGATGTACGCGAGACCGGGCTGACCTTTCTCGGCGGTCACGTCTATCATTTCCGGCCCGACTATCAGGCTATGGTGGCAGCCTACCGCAGCGGCGAGATCGGCGAGGTCTGGCTGGCCGAAGGCGATTACATCTCCGATATGCGTCCCTTTTATGGTCCCAATGGTTATACCCCCTGGCGCACCGATAGCCACGCCCCACAAGACATTTTGCTTGGTGGCGGCTGCCATCCGCTGGGTTTGATCTTGTGGACATTGCAGACGCGTGTCGAGCAGGTCTTCGCCTTTGCCAATCACAAAGCCGAGCCGCAATTGCCGCTCAACGACTGCTATCTGTTGACCATGCAACTGGCCAATGGCGCAATTGCCAAGCTCATCGCTGCTTCTGGCAGCCGCGGCTATGCACCCACGGGTGGCAACCTGGTGCTCTATGGCACGCAAGGCACGCTGTGGGGCGGTAAGCTCTACCGCAATAATCCCGAACAACATCGCAACGAAGTCATCCACGATTGGAAAGAAGCGTTCAAGGACCACAAGCCGCGTGTCCATGACACCCGACAAGTGCATCACTTCGCCGAACAGTGCGAACATTTTCTGGACTGTATCGAAGGCAAAGCCACACCGTTGACCGGTGTGGAAGACGCCGCGCGCGTCATTGCGGCCTTGGTAGCCGGCCTGGAGTCGGCGCGCACAGGCAAGCCAGTCGACGTGCAGAATGAATTTTAACGGGGCGTGATGCACATTCAGAACCGCGGATCAGCAGGACAACGCGGATTGATCGAGGCTCAATCGATCCGCGTTGTCCTGTCGATCCGCGGTTCTACGATTACGATAATGCTACTAAAACTCTACCCTGTCGTCGCCGTGGATGGCGGTTATGCCAAAACTGTGGTATAATAGCTATGGAAGTGCGACCTTGATTGATTCGATAGAGGAAATTATGAAGCTAGGCGATAAAGTTCGAGCAAGTTACCCCTATGGCGGCGTTCCGGCTTGTGAAGGTGAAATCATTCGGGAACTTGTATTAAGAGGCAAAATCACCCAGTTTTTTGTGAGCTTTGAAGTGCGGCCCAAAGTCTTCAAAAATTTTTACTTAACAGAGCGCGAGCTAACCCTATGCGTGCCGGCCACGCAGCAGTAATTTTAATCGTCCATGTCAGGCAATAAAGGGAAAAGTGACTGCTGCTAACTATGGTGTTAGCATAACTGTCTATGCGCGCCGCCTGAATAAGCGCGATAAGCCAATACTGATGATAAACATTAGCGCGGAAAGCAGCAACATGCGCCAGTCGATAGCGGGGGCATTGGCATCGGTGAAGGTGCCAGTGAAAGATGTGCCAAAGAGGATGAAAGAGATTGTACCTGGAATCGAACCGATGATCGTGCCGAGCAGGAAGGGCCGCCAGGGAATGCGTAAAAAACCAGCTACATAGCTGAGCAGATCGTAGGGTAGATAGAGCAGACGCAAGACCAACACGGCTTCAAAGGTGTGTTCACGCAAATAGTTCGCATAGCGCTGCAATAGACCGCGGGCAGTGGATACATCGAAGAGGCCGAGCGCGAAGTAGCGGCCAATCAAATAACTGAATATGGCGGATAGATTGGCTGCCACCACCGTATACGCTGTACCCCACCCAATGCCGTACAGAAAACCAGCCGCCACCGTTAATAGCCAAGTGGGGAAGAGGATCACTGGCTGGATTGTGTAAAAGAGAATATACAATAACGGCCCCGTTACAGGCCGCTTGATCATCGTGATGACGTTTTCCATTAACGACGACGGCGTTAAGTCGTAGGCTGCCATGTACCACTGTTGCGACCCAATCAGCGATAGCCAGAAACAGAGCGCCAGCCATCGTCCCCAATACTTGCGTGCAAACAGTTGTTGCCACACTACAGATCTTTATCCCATCCCACGTTTAGCTACTGATGTAATTTGCCAGCTGCTCAATCATAAATTGTTGTTCATCGATGATCGACTTGACCAGATCGCCAATCGAGATCATGCCAATCAACTGGTCATTCTCCACAACGGGCAAGTGCCGAATCCGCCTAGCCGTCATCGTCGCCATGCATTCCTCGACGTTCTGATCCAAGCGCGTGGCGACGACAGCCGCCGTCATAATTTCTGCCACGCGTGTATCGCGCGAGGTCCTGCCTTGTAGAATCACTTTGCGGGCATAATCGCGTTCAGAGATGATGCCCACCAGCCGCTCCGCCTCCACTACGGCCAATGCGCCAATGTTTTCTTCGCCCATCAGCTTAAGGGCGTCGAAGACGAACTTGTCTGGCGTAATCGACCAAACCTGATAACCTTTTGCATCTAAAATCTGCTTGACAGTTTTCATGAAATACCTCCCTTAAACAAGCTACGGTAAAGCACGCAATCAAGATGAAAAGCCAGGTTATATTTTAGATTCGCTGGGGATTGGTAATTGGGGATTAGTAATTGGAGATTGGTAATTGACGTTCACCAATCTCTAATTCCTAATCTCCAATTACTAATCCCCACTCACTTCCCTACTCCCCCCACGCCATCGGCCACGGTGGTGGGAAAGTCGATGTGACTTCCACCGGCTTGCCCTGTTGCAATGACTCCATGATCGCGCAACAGATCTCGACGACATGGGCGGCTTGGGCGCCTGTGGCCCGTTGGGGCCGGTCTTCATTGATCGCATCGGCAATCTCGGCCACGGCGCGGCCCCACTCGATGCCCTGGAACGGTGGGCGTACATAAGGCACCGGCTCGTAGCTTTTGCCAAACGGCGAAAACTCGACCGGGGCATGGAAATCCTGAAAGCTGCCAATCCAGAGCGAGCCCAGATCGCCGTGAAATTCCAACCCTTTTTGTTTGCTGTGATGGCCAACGTAGAAGTTGGTGGTCAAGCGCACGACCGTGCCATTCTCTAATTCTACCGCCGCCACCACCCAATCGGGCGTATCAATGTGGAAATTGACACCCTCTTTTGTCACCCGATCCGGGTGCAGTACGGTGCCATAGGCTGTTACGCGGCGGGCCGGACCAAAGAAGGTTGTCACCAGGGTCAATGGATAGACGCCAACGTCAAAGAGTGCGCCCACGTCGTAAAATGGCCCCGGGTTGGGGTGCCAGGCTTCGATCCGGCCCCAGTTGACTTCGGCATAGACGACGCGGACGGGGCCGGTCATGCCGTCGCGGATCGCTTTCCAGACCGTCTGTTGCGCCTCGCCCATAAAGGTGATCGGTGAGCAACTCAGCCGTAAGCCTTTTTCCTCGGCCAGTGCCACCACGCGCTGCGCCTCTTCGCGGCTCATCGCCAATGGCTTCTCGCTGTGGACATGTTTACCCGCATTTAGACATTGCGTAATCACCGCCGGGTGGGCATGGTGAATGGTCAGGTTAACAATCAGATCAATCGCATCATCGGCCAGCATCTCTTCGAGTGAGGCGTAGACGCGACCCCCGTACAGATCCACCAGTGCTTGCGCCCGGTCGAGCATCACATCGGTGGCGCCCATAAACTCAACTTGGTCAAACGGCTTGATTGTTTTGGCGTACGGGCCAGCAATATTACCACAACCCACAATGCCCACGCGCAACTTTTGTGTTGTCATACATGCTCCACTGTCTGAATCAATTGGGTGAATGATGATACTCTATCTAAGAGAGTCGGGGGAGATGATGCAGGAAGGGTAGAATCAACCACAAAATCTGGCACACGCTTGGATAGCCTGCCCTCCGCTTGTCATTCTCGCATAATTATGGTGGCAAGTCAACAAGTTACGGATTGTTTCAGGGTTTCTCAAACGCGATAATCAGCAGGGCGTTGACATTCCGGTTGAGCCGGAAAAAATAGACCGCGGCGTGACTTTTGTTTATGCCTGAGCAACAAGTTCTGCAAACCCGTCGCGATAAGTTTGTACTTTCGCTTCGAGCTTGTGTCGTAATCCTACGCGCCAGGCTGGCTCCCCTGGTTGTTCGCCTGCTTCTAGTGCGCGCAACAACTTGGCAAACATGACCAGATTGTGCGTGGCGAGAAAGAGCGGAATCCGTGCGATCTCTGCTTGAGCAAGGGGCTTGGCCATGCGGTAGCGTTCGAGCATCGTGCTCAACTTCATCATATGCGGTGGGCTCCTTGCCCAATCACTTTATGCCCATCCAGACGGAGCGCGCCTGGCAAAAATTGCTCAATCGTCCAGGCATTAGTTTCGATGTGTCCCGTGCGCTTGGCAAACGTATAGGCGCCGCCAAACAGGGCTGCCCAGACCATCAGATTGTCGGCTGTGTGGACATCGACCGTGGCCGCCGCGGCGATTTCGCGCTGTAAACGTTCGGCTGCTTCCAAACCCACTGCTTCCGCCGATTTGCGCCGTTCGCCCAATGCATCCGCCCCCAAGCGCGTGTGCGCATATTCAGCGACCGCCGTTAACGAAGAGCCAGGCGAATGGGTGTCGGCATGCTCGATCTGAATCTGCCATCCATCTTGGTGTAATCGACTGCGAAAAGCATCCACCTGACGTTCGGCCACACGGCGATCGCGCAATACACTGCTCGCACAGGAGAAGAGCGTGATACCTTGTGCTGCCCCGCGCGTCAGCACATCTAACCGTGGTCCCTCTGCTCTGCGTATGGACCAGTCGGCCTGGCTAAAGCGTGGTGTCGTCTGGAGCCGCACCTGTCCCCCACCGGCGGGATAAAAGCCGCGCCGTTGCACTTCCAACGTCATCTGGTGCGCGTAGGGCTGGATAAAGGGCAGCAAGACCGCTTGCCAAAAATCCATCGTCATTGCCCCACGCACGTCGGTGCCGCCGCTTACCGTAAAAGTGATCGGTCCAGGCGCAAAGCACGCCACGGGCAGAATCGTTTGCAGGAAGAGCGGGATCGCGCCCGCCGTGCCAATCGCTAGCTGGAAAACGCCCGCCTGCAATTGGCCGGGGTAAAAGGTAACCTGCAATGCGCCGGGTTGTGCGCCCTCGACCCGCGCATTGCTCATCTGCAATAAGGCTTTGAGGATATGCACATGCTGCGGTTTTAGCCCCGGCTGGGTGCGGCCAAGGCGTATGTTCTCAATCCGAAAAGGCTGGTCAGTCAATGTGCTGAGCAGCAGGGCCGTGCGCAAAATCTGGCCACCGCCCTCGCCATAGGCGCCATCGAGAATAAACATAGAGTGTTGTCTCCAGACGGGAAACGGGATGTGGGAAACAGGAAACAGTAGCCATGTACTACTGTTTCCCGCATCCCGTCCTACGGCGTAATATGCACCGGCATGCCGACATAGGCCATTTTATAGAGGATGGCGGCGTTGTCGTCGGCCAGCATGGCGCAGCCATAGGTGGCTGGTTCGCCGATCAAGCCCTCCCAGATCTTCTTCCCGTTGTCCCAGCGCACGGGCAGCCCGTGGATCCCATTTTCGTAGGTGCCAACGTTGTAAATGCCCAACCAATAGGGCATATCCAATTGATAGGCCCGACTTCTGGCATTCTCGATTTTGCTTTGCACGCTAAAGGTGCCAATGCGCGTGCGCCATTCGCCATAACCGGTGCTACATGGCCAACTGTACAATATCTGGCTGCCCTGGAGCACCCAACATTGCTGGCGACTGACGCTAACCACAAAACTGGTGCCAGAGGCCGGCGCTGGTGGGGCATCTCCTTCAATTGGTGGCGGACCAAAAGGAATGCTCAATTCGAGACCCGCATAGACGGTCTCTTCGTTGGGCAGACTATTGTAATCGAGAATAGCGAGTTCTGTGCTGCCGAAACGTTCGGCCAATGTGGAGAGCGTATCACCCTCCTGCACAGTATAATAGTAGTAGCCGCGGCGCACGGGGCCAATCCGTAAATCGGTTTTGGTTGTAGTGGCCAGTTTGCCGGGAATCGTTAAGCTTTGGCCAGGGTAGATGGCATTCGCATTGGCCAGGAAATTTGCCTGCATCAACTGGGTCACCGAGAGATCATACGCCTCGGCAATCACGCCCAGGCTATCACCTGGCTGCACCACATATTCTTCTTCATCGCGCATCAGGCGTAAGTCGCTGCCCGTGGCCGGTAAGAGTAAAATTCCTCCCACCGAAAGCCAACTTGCCGAACCCATGTCCAAACGGTTCAGCCGGCGCAGCGCATCTAAGTCAACGCCCATACGCAGTGCGATCCGCTCAAGGGTGTCACCGGAGCGGACGGTGTAGGTGGCGTTGAGTGAAGCAATGATATCGGATGGCGGTCCTTCAACCAGG
>Ga0105055_10011531_pt1 | contig 10892 bp, 9 predicted proteins | sample BON03_FD_78090 | JGI IMG/M metagenome (GOLD analysis project Ga0105055, IMG submission 78090) | Freshwater microbial communities from Lake Bonney liftoff mats and glacier meltwater in Antarctica - BON-03 | ecosystem: Environmental > Aquatic > Freshwater > Ice > Glacier meltwater | place: Lake... | reverse complement strand
GGATGAAAACTTGCCACGCGTGCCATCTCGACCTCCTGGCTCGGCGACAAGGGAAAGTCGCCCCTGAGGCAAGTCATGGATCCCGACCACCTTTGGCCTCGCCACTTCCCTCGTTGGTTGAGGCATGCGTGAGACACCTACAGCCCCAAGGGCAGGCCAATACACGTCGGCCGTGCGTCCAATACACTCACCAGTATTCCATTACAAATTCCAACACACAACATCCCAACAGCCCAGAAAAGGACTCCACCTGCCACCCTGAAAGCTGACCGGGATGGACTCGACAGACACCCTCCTATTCAAACCCGAAAAACCCTTGTCGGAATTTGCTTTGTTTGCTAAACACAGTAATAGGGCTAGGGATAGGACTTATTTTCCGGACGAGAAACTTAAAATATTTGACAGGATAGAGGAATTTCGAGAAGATGAGAAGAATAAACTAGAGCAGCTTGAGTCTTTGTTTTTTTTTTAAGAGAGTGAACAGATTGTCGAGTTTTCGGCTAAGGGGTCCATCGAAAAACCTAAAGACTCAAGCTGCTCTAGTTTATTCTTCTCATCTTCTCGCAATTCCTCTATCCTGTCAAATATTTTAAGCTTCTCGTCCGACAAAAAAGTCCTATCCCTAGCCCTATTACTGTGTTTAGCAAACAAAGCAAATTCCGACAAGGGTTTTTCAGGTTTGGATAGGAAGGTGTCTATCGAGTCCATCCCTGTCAGCTTTCAGGGTGGCAGGTGGAGTCCTTTTCTGGGCTGTTGGGATGTTGTGTATGTGGGGTGGTGAATGGTAGCTAATATGTGCGTGAGTATATGTGTATAAACTAGACCAAAATGGTGGCAGGCGACGAAAGGAGGGCAGGAAAAGAGACCCTCAAGAACACTAAGTAAACGCGTGATAGAGGTCCTGATGGATTCAATAGCCCGTTTCCCAAAATGAATGAAGCACATAAGAGAAAAGAAGAAGCTTTTGCGAACCTCCACCTTGTATAATTTGTCGTTTATTCACCTTTCACTTATTGCTCGTCAATCCCCATGTAAGCCGCCGGCCATTCACGACTAAAATTTGGTTCCGACGCATAGAAATTGTCTGCTGGCGATTGCAGGGCGTCTTTGAAATGTTTCAAAAAGTAATAGCCAGGATTCCTTTCCAAATAGCCCCGCATCCGTGTGATGTAGCCGGTAAAGGTGGAGAAGTAGGTCCCCACGTACGTGCGCGCCCCCGAGGCAATGACTTGCTCGACCATGCCCGCCAGGTTGGGGTTCATGTCTTCCAATCCGGCTTGCGAATGAAAGTCCTGATAAAATCGCAAACGATAACGATCCCGCACAGCGTCAAAAAATGTAGCGTTGCTCTCGTCCGTCACCACGTACACCAACGATCCAGGCACGATCACGTCTTCCACAATCCGGAAAATCTCCTCGGCTTCCAGCCGCGTTTCGGTGAATTGAAAATCCCCCCGTCGGATATGAATGGCATCGTAGGGCTCCAGCGCCTTGTCCTTGCCCCCCGCATGCAGCAAGTCCACCACCTTGGCGGCCCGGCAGAATATCTCGCCCTTGTAATGCATGTGATCCCGCACAAAGCGCTTCATGAAAGCGTCCGCCTGCGGGTCGGCAAAATATAAAAAGCTGTAAAAGTGAGCCAGGTATCGGTTGCCGCCGTCCATGACGCTCGTGAAATGCAGCGATTTTTTGGCCTGGAGCTCGGGACCGTACTGCAGCAGCTGGCGGCCGTGCGAGAACGTTTTGAAGTCGGGGTGATAGTCCATCAGCTCCTCGGAAGTGGTAAAGTTCTTGGGCAGATCGATACCCACCACGTGAGAATTGGGCCCAACGGGGAAAACATCCGTTGCCCGCCGAATGTACTCCCACAGGGGCCGTCGCCGATCAAACCGGGTGGCGTTGCCCGGTGGCATCTCCCCGTCTTTGAGCTGCCCCGTCAGGCCCTCCTTCTCCAAGAACTTGTGCATCGGGAGCACATCTACGTACTTCGTCCATCCTTCCACGTCATAGAAATGGTCAAAATCGTGCATGACTCCCTCCTTCCCGAGGAGGTACATGGGATATTCGTCCGGCAGCACCAGCGTTCGGCCCGTGGCGAGGGCAAATAACACAAAAATCTCCAAGGCCATCCGCACGTTGTTGAAGCCGCCTTCGTCCGGCTCAAAAGTCACGTATTTGGGTTCCTCCCCCTCCTTGGGCTTGTAGGGGCTGGACCACACAGGCGTCTCCTCGGTCCACTCACGCCAATACACGATGCTGCCCTCTTCTCCTCGTTTGCGTGGTGGGCTGCCAGGGCATGTTAGAGTACCGTCCTCGGTGGGGATGGCGGAACTTCTTGTTGCTGCTGCTGGGGCTGCTGGTGGTACTGCTGGTGGTTGAGGTCGGGCTTGCTCTTGCTCTCCGTTTGGTTTTGGCTTGGCAGCACGAGGCTTCGCGGCGGCCGGTGGCTGAGGCGCTTGAGCTGCGGGCTGTGGTTGTGGCTTTGCTTTCGGGGCGGGAGGCAAGGCCGCAGCAGGTGGTGCTGGCTGCTGTTGCTCTTGCCGCTCCTCCTTCCGAGGATTTGGGTCTTGGTCAGGACTTGCTGCTTGCTCCGGCGGCGAGGGTCCGAGTGCTGACTCCTTCTGTGGGGCGTCTTCTCCGTGAGCGGACTCGTCGTCGACTGCCGGTGCGGAGGATGCCTGATGTTGCTTCGCAGCTGCTAAGTCGGTCGCGGCAGCGCCATTCATCTTCTGCTGGCTTTGCGCTTGAGACAGAAGCGCCACCTTGGGGTGCTGCATATTGTCCTCGGACGCCTGCTGGGAAAAAGCATACCGGCTGGAGACGACAAAGAATGCCATGTACGAGAGGGCCAAGCCAGCAGACAAGCCAACGACGAGGTGCTTTGGCCACCCCGAGCGGCCCCCGCGGTGGTGGTGGCGAGGTATTGACGGCATCGTTCGTTGGCGGGGTTGCTTGCCCTGTGTTGGTGTGTTGGGGGGAGAGGAGATGAGATTGCTTAGCTTGGTATGTGGAGCAGGGCAAGGCCTCTCGGCAGCAAGCATGCCCGGCGGCACATTCACACTTCCTTGCCCTGGACGTGTGCTGTGTATTTATGTCTGTGTGTGCGACGCAGTTTTGAACGCATGGGCCTACACGACGCACGGATTTCTAAGGACTTCTTGCGCCCTGCCTCTCGATTGTCACTGCCCACAACACACACACAACTCCTACCACACAGGCAACATGAGCGCCCGGACAAGGACAAGACCCCCGCCGCCACCCCTACCCAGCATCTACGCTATCCTTCTCCTATCCCTCCTCCTTTTGCTGCCGACCTCCTCTCCCTTCGTCATCCCAGCCGCCCGTCCACGTTCCCAGAGCCGTCCACCATGCTGCCACCCCCACACGACCACTCCAACCACCACCACTACCCTTACGACGAGCCTTGACGAGGTCGACCCAACCACCACCACCACCCTCACGACGAGCCTTGACGAGGCCGACGAACGCTTCATGCGGCTGGCCCTAGTCGAGGCGCAGGCGGCTTTTGCTGCCCGCGAGATCCCGGTAGGCGCTGTCCTCGTCTCGAGCGAGGGTCAGGTCTTGGCCACAGGGCGCAATCGTGTCGAGGCCACCGGAGACGCCAGCGCGCACGCCGAGCTCGAATGCTTGCGGGCAGCCTCGCATGGTACAGATCGCCAGGCCAATGGCCACTGGCGCATGCTGGATTGTACGCTTTACGTGACCTTGGAACCGTGCTTGATGTGCTTGGGGGCCGTGCAGAGTTTCCGGGTTAAGCGTGTTGTGTATGGAGCGCATAACACGTTGCTGGGGGCCATTGAGAGTTATATCAAGGTGCTGGAACAGGCACCGCATCCTTTTCATGCTGCTTTGGAGGTACGTGGGGGCGTGCAGGCGGACGAATGCGGGGCGTTGATGAAGCGTTTTTTTGCCGAGCGGCGGGAGGAGGAAAGCAAAAGACGATGAGGTATAAGTCGAGAGCAGATCTGAGAAAATACAATGTACATTTCTTTCTTTGGTTCTTCTAAAAGTGAATAAAAACATGTCTATGTGTATGTAACTGGACGCATCGTCGTCGGCACTGCCCTCGCTTCTAGCCCCGCTCCATCACACCGGTCACTCCTATATCGTGTCTCCCATCTTTCCTCTTCTCTCTATCCTATGGCTCTCGCCCTATTTCCTCATCTTCCACTCGGTCTAAATATCCTGTATCACCTCCTCCCCGTCCTTCTTCCCCCCCGCCGCCGTCACCGCCTCCTCTCCCTCCCCCACGCCCTCCCTCCCTTCCTTTTCCACCCCATCCTCCGCCTCCTCCTCCACCTCAACCTGCTCCTCCTCCTGCTGCTGCCCCTGCTGCTCCTGCTGCTCCTGCTTCTCCCTCTCCTTCCGCTCCTTCTTCTTCCGTCCACTAAAATCACCATACACCCGATACTTATCAAAAAAGCCCTTAATATAATTCCGAATCTTCAACGGCGTTTCCTCCTTCATCTCTGCATGCCTCATCTCCTTCTCCTTCCCCAACAATTTCCACGCCAATTTCTTCGTCAATTGCCTCAAATCCTCCTCCCGTCCAATGCGCCCAGCCTCCAGATATTTCCTCAGAATCTTCTCCACAACCTTAGCAAGCTCTTTATAAAATCGTTTGTCGCCATCAGTGAGCCCCGTCGTAGAAAGCCGCGGCTGACTGCTGCTGCTGCTACTGGTGCTGGTGCTGGCACGCGTCACAGAGATAGGTCCTTGTGCGAAGGGGCTGACTATCACCTCGTCCTCCCCCCCTTCCTCCTCCTCCTCTTCCTCGGAATGGATATGCATATTAGCTGTTGCTGCTGCTGCTGCTGCTGTTATTGTCTGCTGTGTGGGTGGGTAAGGGAAGGCCAGCGTCATTACCGTCGGCTCAACGCTTGGTGCTGCCGCCGGTGGAATGGGGGAGGAGGAAGAGGAGGTGGGTAAAGCAGCAAGAGCACCACCACCAATAGCACCAGCAGCAGCAGTAGGCTCGGGGGAGCTCCTCTGATAATGGTGGCGCTCTCGCCCGCGCTTCCTATCCTCCTCCTCCCGAGGTCGACGCTCTCCCTCCCTCCCTCCCCTCTCCAGTCTCCGAGAAGGAGATTGAGACCATCTCCCCCTCCTCCTCCGCACCACCTTCTCCTCCCTAGCACGACGACGACGATCGCGACTGCGGCTTCTACTTCTGCTACGGTCGGAACGGCGTCTTGCTCCTGCTGCTGTTGAATAATAACGACCCCAGCTCCTACTCCTACTCCTGCTGCTCCCCCTCCTACTTCTGCTGTTGCTCCTGCTTCGTTGGCGTACATTCCGAGATCGACTAAGGCTGCGTGACCTCCGCCTCTTCCTCTCATCGCTGCCCTCCCTCCTCTCCTTCCCGTTCGCCTTCCTATCCACGTCCCGTTTGCTCCCCTCCTTGGCCTCGGCCTCCTCTCTCTCTCTACCCCTCCTCCCTTCCTCCCTCCTACGGTCATCCAGTCTCCTGCCCTCTTTCTCCTCCTTCTTGCTGGTACCGCGGCGTTCCTCCTCCCTCTCCTTCCTCTCCTCCTTCGGCTTGCTGCTGCTGCTGCTGCTGCTCACCTCCTCTTCCCTCCTCTCCCTTTTGTTCGTCTTGATGCCGTTCTCCTCCTTCCCCTTCTTCGTGCTCCTACCGCGGCGTTCCTTCTCCTTCCCCCTCTCCTCCTCCTTCTTCTTCCTGTCCACCTTGCTGCTGCTGCTGCTCACCTCCTCCTCCCTCCTCTTCTTGTCGTCATTCCGTCTGCTACCCTCTTTCTCCTCCTTTTTGCTGGTACTCCTGCGTTCCTTCTCACTCCCTTTCCTGTCCTCCTCTTTCTTCCGCCCCTCGACGTTGTCCACCTTCCTCTTGCCGCTCCCATCAATCTCCCTCCCCTTTCTGCTCTCCTTCTTCTTCTCATCCTTGCGATCCTTCTCCCCAGACTCCTGCTTCTTCCTGGCTTCCCTCTCTCGCCCCTCCTCCTCCTGCTCTTTCTTCTCCTTCCTCCCTCCCTCCTTCACCCTCCCCTCCCCCGTCCTATCCTTGTCCGTCACAGTCGTAGAGGTCGCGGAAGAGCTGCTGGTGCCAGCCTGATCGGCCTTGGACGTGATTGATTTGCTTTCTGTCTTCTCTTGCCTCGTGGTAGTGGTCGGTGGCTTTACTGCTGATGGCTCTGCTGCTGCTGCTGCTGGTTCTACTGCTGCTGCTGCTGCTGCTGCCGCTGCTGCTGCCGCTGCTTCTGCTGCTTCTGCTGCTACGGCGGCGGCTGCTGCTTCTGCTGCTGCTTCCTTCTCCTTACGCTCTAAGGCTTCTTGCTGAACCTTTTTGAGGTCCACCTTGCGCGCCAGGCCTTGGCCCCAGCGTGCTCGTGAGACGGTGAGGGAGGACTGCTGCGAGGAGGGAAGAGGAGACGGGTGCAGCGAGGCTTCCTCCACCAAAGTGGGATCTGCAGGCAAGGACACAGGCAGCGCCGGATTATCTTCCCCGTCCGAATAGCATGGATCTGGCTCGTCCATTGTGTGTGCTGATTGTTGTGTTGGGGCAAGGGCAGTGCAAATGAGTGAGATGATGGTGCGTGGTGATGCAAACGCGCGGAAGCACTTTTTGGGCGAGATCGCTCAGCAAGCCCTGAGACAAGGGGCGTGGAGCGTACAGACCAACGCTGACCACACATAGTGCGGGTGCAAGGGAGGCTAGCCCTGAGCATGTGCTAGTAGCTTTGCGTTGTTTGTCGGGCGGGGGTGCACAAGTGCACAGTCAAAATTTGACTCGCGCGCGTCGGCTCTCCTCTCAAGGAAGAAGGACGAAGACGTATGCTAATAATGGATGCCCTACTCGGCCCTCCATCCTCCCTGGAGTCCTCTAAAACGCCACGCAAACAATAACAAGAAGAAGAACTACCATATCAATGTAAGGAATACTTATTGCTTTTACATTTAAAATTATGCACATTTGTTTTTATCGCCAGTTTCTGTCATACTTAATCCTCCTTTCTCAGTAGCCGCGAGGGTAAGGAGGTTACATTCGTTTCTGGCTTGGGTGCTGCTGCTGCTGCTGCTGCTGCTACTCCACCCGCTTTTCTTCCTGTGCCTGCACCTGGCCGTTCGCAGCGTGGGTAAAACACTTCCTTCAAGTTGTCGAGGGAGGAGAGGTGGTAGGAGTTTGGAGGGTCGGCGATCTGGCGCAAGGGCAGGGCTCCTCCTGTCATTGGGTTGGGTGGGGAGGAAGGGATAAAAGTGAGCGTTTTGAGACGACACCCTCGCAAATTAATTTGCCATTTGAAATCCTGTATCTCAAGTTGAATGAAAGCAAAACCTCCACATCTCCCCTTCCCGCCCTCCTCCCGCTCCCTCCCTTTCTCCCCCCATCCTTACCCGACGCCTCATGTGCCCGTCTCGCCTGACTCCTCGCCAGCTTGGCATGCGCCCTAACCGCCGACCACTTGAACGTCTCATTCGTCGTCGTATTCCCCCAAGCCAACCTCAAATGATACAACAAAAACCCAGCCAGCACAACAGCCATGACAAAACAAAGCGCCAGCACCCCACACACCGCTCCTTCATGCACCACCATATATTGCAACACCACCAATGGCGTTGCCCCCACGGTCATCCCCGAACTCGGACTATAAAAAGTCGCCTCCCACAATTTCTTCTCCACCATCTCCCTCTTCAATACCCCCCATAGACAGGAGCTTCCCCAAAAGAAAGTCAAGCTGTGCAACGCTAAAAAGAAGAGGAAATGCCGATAATTCAACTCACCCACACACTGATTCAACCAGCCACAATGGTGATCAAACCGCGACTGGCACACCCCACACAAACGACAATGCTTCGACCTTGCAAGTTTAGGCACCTTGCACGTCACACACTCCTTCCCGGACTCATAAATAATGCCATCTGGCTTGTAATTTTCAAATCTCTGCCAGCTGGTCTGAGTAATGGTACCCGCCGGAACCGAGCACGCCACAACAAAAGAACACAAACAAGCACCCACCAGAGCAGTGGAAAGCGCTAAATCCATGGGTACCATCCGTCCCCACCCCTCGTAGGTGAAGGTGGCGAAGGAGCCGAGGTAGAGGAGGAGGTACAGGAATTGCAGCAATGGGTTGCGTTGATTCACCACATAGTCGTAAGTGCGGGCGAGGGAGTCAAAGAGTGAAGAGGGAAGGCGACGGCGGAGCTTACTGGTGAGGAGGCCAGGGAGGTCTTCGGTGAGGAGGATGTTGAGTTTGCCGCCTGTTTGATGTGGGGAGGGTGTGGGGGTGGGGGTACGGTGTGGATAAGGGAGGGGAGGAGGGAGGAATGGGGTGAGCTTCGGGACAGGGATTGTGCCGCGGAGCGATGAGGACCTCAGTCGCACATGGACGAGATAGCCAAAGTGTAGAATCCTTGCAAGAAGGAAGAAGGGAGGCGATGAATCACACACTCAGGTACCCTGTGTCCTCCACCACTTCATTCATACACTCATGCCGGGCAGAGGGGCATGCCCCTCTCTGAGGAGAAAAACGTACCTAGTGAATCGCTGTTGGGATCCGACACGACACACACCCAGACCAAGAAGGCAACGAGGACGATGTAGACCATCAAAATGGTCATGACCTCCATGGCTGCGCGTGGGTGGCTTGGCTAGACGCAAGGCGTGTGGAAACCTCCTACGCCTGCCTCCCGATGATGATGCTGCTCGCGCCCCTCGGCTCTTGTTTTTTTGGGCCGCCTTCCCGCTCTCCCTTTCAGGCCCCGCCACCCCAAGCACCACTGCCAGGACCCTGTGGATGTGGTGGAGGGACAAAGGATGCCGGGGTTAGCGTGTGGTGTGGTGGTGGTGAGGTCAAGAGCGTCTCCCCAGAATCGCCAAAATGCTGCGCGGCAAAACTTTTCAGGCCCCCAACTCACACCCTATTTACACCCACCCACAGTTGAGCCCCACCACCACCATGGTGGTGACTTCCTCTTCCTTGCTCAGTTCCGACGAGCTCGTGACGCCGGCCTTGGACAAGACCTTTCGCGGCCACCGCAGCGGCGTGACCAGCGTCGCTTTCAGTCCCACCCTCAAGCAGCTCGCCTCAGGCGGGGAGGATGGCACCGTCCTCGTTTGGCATTTCAAGCCGGGGCAACGGGCCCTTCGTTATGTCGGGCACAGGGGTCCTGTGCATTCTGTGCAGTTTTCACCCTCGGGCCGCTTCTTGGCGTCGGGCGCGGCGGACGCCACGGTCAAGCTGTGGGAGCCCTCGGCGCGGGGACGTTCCTTGACGCTCAAAGGCCACTCTCGTGCCGTGCGGGCCGTAACTTTTTCTGCTGATGACCGGTTGTTGTTGACGGCGTCGAATGATAAGACCATTAAGCTTTGGTCGGTGGACGACCGCCGGTTTCGAGGGAGCTTGCAAGGGCATAGTCATTGGGTGCGCACCGCGGCCTTGAGCCCCGACGGGCTGACAGCTGCCTCGGGCTCCGACGATCGCACCGTGCGCTTGTGGGACGTGCAGAATCGACAGTGCACGGCCACGTTGACCGAGCCACAGGATGCCGTGACTTCAGTGGCGTTCCACCCTAAAGGGGCGTGTTTGGCCGCGGGTGGGTTGGATCGATGCCTCCGCATTTGGGACACGCGTTCCCAGGACCTCGTACAACAATACGCGCCTGCCCACTCCAAATCCATCACCTCCCTCACCTTTCACCAATCGGGTAATTTTGTCTTGACTTCCTCCGAGGACGGGACCCTCAAAATATGGGATGTGAGGGAGGGGCGGTTGTTATTTACAGTGCATGGGCACACAGGCCCTATTGCCCAAGCTGCCTTCAGTACAGATGCAGACTCCTCGCTCTTTGCCTCGGCAGGGTTGCAAGATAAGAATATCATGGTCTGGCAATCCAACCTAACACCCTACAACCGCCCTCGCACCAAAACCACCATCACCACTGCTCCAGCTGCTGCTGCTCCTGCTGCTGGTGCTGCTTCTCGGCCCTCCTCCGCGTCCTCCACCTCTTCCTCCATGCCTCGCCGTCGCCTGCCTTACACCCCTCATCGTTACACTCAATCTTTCCGCGCCGGTGCTGCAGGTGCTGGAGGTTGGAGAATACCCATTCCTGCTTACCAACAAGCGTCTCAGGATGAGTTTGAGGACGAGGACGAGGACGAGGAAGGGAGGGAAGAAGGGTGGAACTGGGAAGAGGCAGGGCAAGGGTGGACGCCGAGGAGGAGCCGACGACGGCAGGAAGAGGAGGAGGAGGAGGGGGAGCAGCAGGGTAATGTGGTGGTGGATTACCATCTTATGCCGCCGTCGGCGCCGCCGTTGCAGGAGGAGAAGGAGGAGGAGGGGGAGGAAGAAAGGTTGGTTTTCCGGACAACGTCCTCGCGGCCTTCTTCTTCCTCTTCTTCGGCAAGCATAAAAGGAGGAGGAGGAGCAGGAGGAGCAGGAGGGGGAGGAGCAGGAGCAGGAGATGCGAGTACGATGCTGTTGAATCAGACCTTGTCGTTGTTGGCGGAGAGGATGAAGACGCTTGAGGACCGATTGGAGCACTTGACTGTTGTGGGTGGTGGGGAGCAGCAGCAGCAGCAGCAGCAGCAGCAGCAGCAGCAGAAGGAGTGGAAGGAAGGAGTATGTCATCAAGTAAGGAAGGCGTGATAACGAACATCTAAATAAAGCAAGACATTTTGGCAACAAGAAGAAAGTAAAAGAATCAACCTGTGTATGTATGTAAGTGATGTCCTGCTTGCTTTGATTTTCTTTTTTGAGTTTTGCTTTTTCCATCTTCCTTTTGCCCTCTTACATCGTTTCTCGTATTCACACCGCCGTGCCCACACATGCATAAATGCCAGACCCCAAAGTGAAGAATAGACCTCTAAACCCTTTCTTTCAAAAGAGGACAAAATTGTTCACATTTTTCATTTG
>Ga0105055_10011522_pt1 | contig 10898 bp, 11 predicted proteins | sample BON03_FD_78090 | JGI IMG/M metagenome (GOLD analysis project Ga0105055, IMG submission 78090) | Freshwater microbial communities from Lake Bonney liftoff mats and glacier meltwater in Antarctica - BON-03 | ecosystem: Environmental > Aquatic > Freshwater > Ice > Glacier meltwater | place: Lake... | reverse complement strand
TCCGAGTCTAGTTGTGTGTGAAGATGTGCATACTTACATATAACATACAAATAAAAAAAACTCCCTCACCGCCTCTACCACGTTGGTGGAAAAAAAATACCGCTCCTCTTGATTCACGGTACATGTGTTAATGATGAGTCATTCTGTAACTTTCCACTCTGTCTATTTTGAACTTTCTACTGTACCTGAAAGGGACCTAAAAGGGAAACCATTGCAGGGAGTAGATCTGTACAATTTCCGAGAAAAAAATCGCAATAAATCGCAAAAAATCGCAATAGATCGCAATAAATCGCAATAAATCGCAGTAAATCGCAAAAAATCGATTAGATCGATTGCGATTTTTTCCCAAATAAAAAAATCGATTTAAACGGATCAATAATCTGCTTATTGGTTTCCCATCTGTGATGGTCGTAATTGCGAACTTCTGAACTCGATGATGACTTAGATTTGCTCACGGAATATGCCGGCACCAAGTAGTAAAGTAAAGAATGTCTTCGTACGAACTAAACCCTTCAAAACAAAAGAGTGTAATTTTGGAGAGGCTTGCAGCTTGGAGGATGAAAATCCAGAATTCGAGAATCGTGAAAGTGTACACTTCCGAGAGTACGAAAAACAGGGTTGACTGTATATAGTACAGTAATCTCCAAATCTGAGCAGTAATCTCGCCTCACTTTTGTTTGTTTATTTGTTTTTGTTCAAGTGCATTTTTCGAACACGAATTTTGCAAGGACGGTAGTGCTGGATCCTTTTTTCCTTAAGTAGTAGGACCTAGTACCTGATTACGGGCATGTGCTGAACTTTTGCTGACCAAATTTGTGTGTAGACGTGTACCCACAAACGAACCTCCACCGAGTAGGTGTGGTAATCTGATGAAAAACATACTCACACAATCTTTTTAGGGGCCACTTCAAAATTGTTTGAAAACTCGCCCATTTCGAGAAATTCCGGTCAGCCGGAAAGGGAAGAGGCCAGGACGGGGAGGAGTAACGCCGACCGAGGGCCACAAAATGTCGCATGCAAACCATATTGCTTGGATCAATCTTATTTATATTACAGGCAGCACAATACCCTGGCTTATTTGGGGCTCATGACGTCTTCGAAAAATTACTTCCATTCCACAACCACTCAGGTGATCGTTGATCAAACGCAACACTTCGTTTCGGAGATCGGGTCCAATTTTTGTTTTCCGGAGTTTTTATTCCGTTCGTTTGGGTGGTAAAAATCCGTTGAGGTGCAAAAGCCTCGGAGGCCCGGGGCGGTGTAGTAATCTTGCGGAAAATATGCTGACAAAATTTTTGAGGGGCCTCCTCCGGGAAAAACTCGCCCCTGCGAGAAATTCCGATGAAGACGCAAGGAAGAGGCCAGGACAGGGGGGGGTACTATGAATATAGGTCGAAAGAAGTCTCCCGCAAACCATATAGCTTGGATCAATCTTGTTTATGACAACACAACGCACTGCATTAATGTTTTCCACAGTGAGGCACACAAGAGCTACACTCCTACTCCCACCACTCAGATGACCGTCCCGGGCCTCTGGTCCCCCCCCCTTCAAAATCTTTTGACCCACTCATGAATATCTTGTCGACCTGGTGATTATATTGTTTCATTCACAAACAAGTTCTCATCAACTTCGCCATGTTGTTCAGGCGCTCTCGCTTGAACGGAGCAGATGATCACGCAAATAGGCTATTCAGCCTATTTGCCCAAAATCGTCGTCACCGACATGCGCAATTCGTTGACCATCCAGATGAGGATGCTACTCACGGTTCATTGAAACTTGATTGGAACGCCTTTCGCAGCGACCTTTGTAGTGATCCGGCCCATATCTCAACGTGGCAACGACTCTCGCAACAATTAACCAAGCACCACAGGTCCAAATTTGTTTCAACATCCAGGCTTCTTGTTGATAGCAAGTTCAAAAGGAGTTTCAACGTGGCAATGAGTCTCACTGTACGGGCTCTGACAATCAATGGCGTGAGTCCTGCGATCATTGCCATGACCCAGACGTCCTTGTGTCAGCAACAGGTACAACACATCAAGCACGAATCCAAGGGCCATCAAATAGACTCGTCAGTAACAGAATCTGTGCCTTCTTCTAAGCAGATCCGACGAGACTCAGGTTTGCCTATTCGCTCATCCAGCATTCGCATTCGCCGCTCCGCCAGCATTTCAGCCCTTCCCCAAAAACTGCAACGAGCAAGAGACCATCCGCTCGCTAAGCCTCCGCCGCCTCCGTTCATGCTTTCTTCCAAGCACTTTCGCCGCGACACAGTTGCGCCCTTGCTGCACACTAAAAGCCTTCCCACATTTCCCAACGTTAAAGGCTATTAGCCTACCTCTGATACTTGATTGAAATAAAACCTGGCAACTCAGGCTGATACTACGTTCCAAAGCTCACGGCCTTGCTATTAGATCTTCTGAGTTGGTGTATATTTCACAATAGCCTGCAGACGCCGACCAGACGGCTGGGCACGGCAGACTTCAGGCTGTTTTTGAACACATACCAACCCAGAAGCAAAATATGTCACAGTGCCTTTGTTGTGAGATGTTGTTCGAGTCGAACATCAATGTAGTCTAAGTTCACACGTAGTTTAAGCTCCAAAATGTAGTCAAAAATTAAACTGAAAAATGCCATCTTTGAAGGGTCAAATGTAGTCTAACCTTCGATAACAGATAGGATTTGTGTATTTTTCAGAGGTGACGAATATTGCCTTCATTCCTCAAAAAGTAGTCTAGTACCCTTCTAACTTTAAAGGTAAGAATCGATTTGCTCAAATCCCATTGGATTCGGTATTGCGTCTACAACTTCTTCTTTTTGTTTTATCTTGCTTTGCTTGTGAAACCCCAGCTTAAGGTGGGGTTGGGTATTTCGTCAACGAACGCAGATTCTCAGCACATTCCAGTTTACAAGGCATTTCATCGATTTCGTTGTTGTGGAAACGACGATTCGTCGGGAGTAATGTAAACGTGATCTTGACGCGGCAAACCTGCGGCCAGCGCTCGAGCATGTCTGTGGGAAGCAAACGCCGGGCGCTAGAAAATTATTTTTCCATCTGAAGTTGCTATGTGTTCCTGATATCATTATGAAAAGGAGAGTTGGATCTAGGTCTGTGCACAATTTTAGTACTTGCAAAAAGAATGCCGCTGCGGGGTGGTGAATTCCGATTCAAACACGTGTTTGGCCGCAAAATTTGTCGGAATTTGCCAATGCTCCTTGGTATCTGTTTGCAAGTACCGAAGTTGTGCACAGACCCAGATGCGACTGTCCTCTGCAATTCGACAAGAGGAACATATAGCAAATTCGCACGCAAAAATACAATGCTAGCGCGCAGCGTTTGCTTTCCGCAGACATGCTCGAGCGCTGGCCGCAGGTCTGCTGCGTCAAGATCACGTTTACATTACTACCAACGAACTGTTTCGTTTCCACAACAATGATTTCGATGAAATGCCTTTTAAAGCGGATTCCGCTGAAAATCTGCTTTCGTTCGAAAAATACCCAACCCCACCTCAATCACCTAGGATCTAAGGGACTGTCCCGGACCGTTGTCTACCTACTATGATGGCGGACCCGAGATGGTGTGTAAATTTTTTCTTTTTGCGATATATGTTACATACAAAAAAACAGTAAGAGCCGTTCCGAACAAAATCCAAACGTAAAAGGTCAACGTAATTTGTACCAAGGATTTTAAAAAGTGTGACATTTGGTGACATTTCCAGATGTTGCAATGTCATACTTTTGAATTTTATGACAATTCTAGCGTTTGGTCACACTAAATGGATTTGGTTGAGTTTTAAAACGTGAATTGTCATTAAAACGTAGAGATGTCACAAATTTCACAAACTCACAGCCTCTACGCGGCTCTTCTGAGACATTCTGCAAATATTTACATTTCGAAGCTACGTTTTTCTCGGACAAACCCAGAATTTTCGGTGCCGGCCACGTTTACATTCTAGGTTCAGAATCTTGCTCGGCTCAACTCTTGGTCCAGACTTCATCCCTCAGCCCAGCATATTTAAATACATTTGTTCTTCATACACGTATACGGTCTACATGTATGCATCTCTTCAATAAATCTGGATATTTCCGGGCCAGAGCCTCCAGGTGTCCGATCCCACCACCTGGACTCACATCAGAGCACCCCAGATACAGTGTGTGTGTGTGCGTGCAAAGAAATACACACACACACACACACACACACACATATACTCCAACCCCCCGTCAAAATAGATACACCCCGTTCCCGAGAAGATGAGACTCGAAATGAACAACAAAATGCAAATCGAAATCCTGAAAGAAATGGAGATTTTAGTCAACTAGTCAAAATCGAGAAACTCAAATTCCTCGGTATCTCGCGGTACAAATTCGAATTGAGATTTTGATTGAATTTGAATTCCTCTGTATCTCGCGGTACAAATCCAAATTGAGATTTTGGTTTAATTTGAATTTGCAGTTGACTAAAATCTCCCTACCATTCAGGATATCGATTTGCATTTAGTTGACCATTTCTAGTCTCATCTTTTCGGGAATGGGCTGTAAGACAGAAAACAACACCTCTATTGTTCTCTCTATCAAAAATAAACCCACACGCCAGCAACAAGTGCCCTTAATAGACCAGATGAAACCCACTATCCCCAGTCCCTGACACGAAGGAACAAACGGTGCATCCAAGTACGAGCGCATGTGCACAACCTGCGAAGAATGTATTCTCAAGCATATAAACTTGTGTCAAAAACATTCATCAATAGTGTGCACACCACATGCACTTGTGCTCAAAACACCTGTTTAATGCAGGCCACACACACCATAATATATACACATATACGTTCACATGTACGCCAATGCCGACGGTGCAGCAACGACTTTGCAATGAAACCCATTAATCCTACACTTCTTTCCGTTTGACAAAACTTAAATCCATGGCGGCGTATAGCGCCTTTGGGCTCCTATTCGCCTACCAAACAAAACAGACGGCAACCGAACACATTCAGTTGAACCAGGATGACACTTTAAGTGAACCGAATGGACATATCCGACGCAGAACATGTTGGGTTTAGCATTCCACTGTCGCACAGCACCCGCACTTCACCTCATCCATATGATCACCTGCGCTGGTTTTGCAATCAGCTGATTAATGGCTCACCCCCACGGCTGGCCACCTTGTTGTCGAATGATTTTCACAAGCACTGGACTATTCATACTCTCTCTTCCACGTTCTGTATCTCCCTCTCCGAGTCGCTCCTTTTCCTCAGCTCTCTTTCTCTCATTCCTGCGTGCGCACGCAATCTCTTTTTCTTTCTCCCTCTTTCTTTGAGTCTTACGTATACCCACTTGAAAATATCATATTTGATACTACCAACTGAATGATGACAACTGCAAATCAACTATCTATGAACTTGATAATCTGAAATAGTATTTGATAACACATTGCCAAAAGTATACAGTGATTGAACCGAGGAAATTGCTGGCATATTGGAATTGCCGAGAGTATATTGTAACTATATATGATAATTGGCAACATGATTGTAACTGAACCGAGTATACTGCTATCATATTCTGAAACCACTTATCATATTGTAAAGAACTCGACCGTGATGATACCGTTTGGAAAGGGTCTATCATGTTGTTTCCGTGATACATTTTACTCCGTATGATACTATCATATTCGAAAACCACCGTGACTTATCATATTGTAAAGAGAAAGAGCGAAATGCTACCTCATTTGAATTGGGGGAAGTTATGGTTACATAAATAATGAACTCAAATGTACCATATCAATGATCCAGGATCGTCCAATTTGATACGACCGGTCGCACACCTTTTTGGGGGCCCAAAATCTGTAACAATCTTTATTTCGGAAAGTCTTGTCCATGGAATACTTCAAAATGCAATAAAATCTGAAAATCAATCTATTCTGGGCTGGTGGCATCGTTTGTGGTGAACCTGTTTCAATTTTGGCGATGTTTGACACATCTGCCAATTTTGTATAAGCAATTACGCCATGTTGTCATGAAGATTTGATGAAAACGGTCTTTCTTTCTTTCTATTCCTCTCTTCCACCTCAGTGGTTCGTCATTGAGGTCACGATTGATGGTGAGCACAGAGTAGGAAAACTGCCGACTTTGTGCAGTTTTGTGTGAGCATTTGTGCAATGCCGTAATGAAGATTTGTTGTAAATGATGTCTCTCTTTCTCTCTCTGTCTGTCGTTCCCTCTCCCCCTCATTCCCTTCCCCCCCACCCCCCCCCTTCTCTCTCTCTCTTTCCCTTCACCGTGTGGTCACAATTGATAGTGAGCGCAACATGGAAAGACTGCATTTGTGCGATGCCATCATGGAGATTTTTGACATTGATGTCGCTCTATCTCTCTCTCTCTTTCTTTCCCTCCTTTGTTTTATTCTCAAGGAAAGGGCCAGGTGGGTGATGCCTCGCGAGGTAGAGCCGGGCTCATAAACAGCATGTAATCATCAATCACGGACTGGTTTTGCACAAGCAAGGGGTCTTGGCAGTCAGAAAAGTGAATGTTCATAGTGACGTAAAACAACGAGTAAAGTGACAAGTCTGTAGACACGTGACAGAACTCAATACGAATAATCAAAATGCAGTAAATGTGTCTCTGGGGGGGTCTTGGATTGTGGTGTCCAGATTACCATTCTGATTCCACTCTCTCGTTCAATGGCCTCCTCAGCTTTACGCAGATCATGCTCAAGAGCCAGGATCTGTGGGGAGGTTCGCCGTGTAAAAGGGAGGTCATGTAGGGCAGAACAGAATGACCCAAAACAATGGACACTGTTCCAATCTGTTACAGGCAGGGCCGGTTGTTCGAGTCGGGAGCCGTACTGTCTGATTCCTGCGGAAGAAGAGAAGGGTATGTGTGCTCGCATACATGTAGCGAATTCACGGGGAGACAGGTCGAAGGAGGTGGTGTGGCTTTCGATAAATGCAACACAGAAGGGACTGGCATAATCCAAAAAATAGGAAAACACACTGGGGCCAACACCGACAGGTGCTGCGTGGGAAAATCTGGGCAATAGGTACTTTTGCTCGTTTTGCTCGCCAATCTCACCAACTTGGTAGAGACTGCACTGTATTTTGTCGAAATTTGAACATTCACGACACGGCATGACGCTGCAAGCCCTTGACAAGAGAAACTGGACAACTCCACCGTCTCTATGTTTGACACTGGCTCCGTTCCGAAACTACTGGTACTTCTCCATATTCTGAACCCAAACCCTCGGGGTTTTAGGATTTAGAGGGCACGCTGAGGTCCCTACTGGTGAAAATGGAGAAAAAAACGAAAAATATTACCTATTCCTAGATTGCCTAGATTACTCCACAGAGCGAACACCCTGTGTAAAGGTTGATACACAAGGCTCAGGTTCTCTCAATGATGTCTCCCGAGCGATCTCAGAGTCACTTTGATTTTCGCGAAGCAAGTGACGGCAGCAGATGTAGCAAACGGCGGCTGCGATCGGCGCAACAGCAGGCAACGACAGTAGGCAAGCAGGAAATGGGAGCAGTCGCACGTGTTTTCTGAATGAGCGTGGCCAAGTGTGCCAGAAATAGATTTCATCTCACAGGTGTCAGCCAGCAAATGGCGCAGGCAGCACGATTTTGCAGTTTGGCTTACCCGGGCCAGCTGTGCCGCGTCTACGTGTGTCAGTACCATCCGATTGGATCCCTCTTTGTCCACACGATCACTACCTATGTCATTTCACTCCACAGACCTTTCGCCATGAAAACCCGAGAGTGTGTGTGTTGCTTTGTTTTGTTGACCCGATATTGGGGAATCTAACGGTCCGGGGTCATTCCTTAAGTCAGGGGACCTGGGGTTCCCGGATCCTCACCCTCCACCTTAACTACGTCGCTGGCTATACCGGTCCCCTCCTCTTCCTCTTCGAACGGACCCACAACTACTCCGTTGACAACCAGGGCCTTTTGCCCTGGCGGCTCCGTCGTGTGGGCAGGTTCAAAGTTCGTTCGGACTCATCGGTGAGGTGTGTCCCGGGTTGAACCGGCAGACCAGGGGCAAACCCGATCTTCAACCATTTGAACCACAAATGACCATCACACATAAGATGGTCGGCAGACGGATTCGAACCGACGACCTAAGGAATAACAGCCCCTCGCTGCACCGCTAGGCCAAACTGGCTTTCACGTGTCACTTTAGGTGCTGTCAGTGGTCCTCTGTGACATGAATAATGCACATGTGTGGTATATTTTGAACAAAACGCAGGTTTATTCGGTGGGTGCAGTGAATTCACACTGCCTGCTGCAGGACACGGCATCTCTTTTGGCGAGTGGACAGCTGAATGTTTTCAAAAAGCAAAAATATCTCAAAACAATGTGTCCTACCTGAGTCACCGCCTGAATCTTTGATATCTTGTACATGATTGTGTCTCGCAATTCATCTTTACGTGTAATGCAAGGCATTCATGTGTGTGACATGACTCATTCATAAGTCTAGCTTGCCTGATTTATCTGTGCATAAAGATTCATTCGACTGTGTCTACAGTGAGTTGCCACGGTGACAAGGCAGACCGACAAATGGACAGACCAAGAGACCGACAAACAAAAAGACAAATTGGTCGTTCCATCCATCAAATTTCCCGTTTACCAATCAACGAATTACATGTTTATTGAGAACTCATGAACAAAGAGTAACATTTGTCAAGTGATTAAGCCTACCTTGGACTGCGCCTACAGCAGGCCTCTCACAAATTTGAGGCTTGAAGGAGGAATTTATCAATTGTCAAGTTAAGTCATTGTTTTGAATTCAGAACAGATTTCAGTAGAAGACGTGATTACGCAACAGATTCGGTAGAGGAAGGAGTTTGGTAAAGCGCTGGCTGGAAAAACGAAGCTGCAAACGCCAAAGACGAAGTGTGCGTTATACTGTTGGTAGTATTAGTCACCACACGCTTAGATACAGCGGCAGACGGTGTCCTCGTGATGGGGGTGCTCTGTTTGCTGGCGCTCCGTGTGTCTTGAGCCGCTTGACGCTTTATTGCGTGCTCCTTCTGCTGCTTTGCAATAACGTCGGCGTAAAAGCGGTTTCCTGAGCTGATTCGCGACGGTGCCTCGGGGCGAGAACGGTTTGACATGCTTTGACTGGCAGTCATTAAGCTCGAGGACTCGTCATAGAAGGACTCGGATTCAGAGCGACGCTGCGAGGTCGAATGGTTGCTGCGCGTCGATGTCGATGAAGATGATGATGTGCGCGAGGCTGTAGAAGTGTGCGAGCTAGAATTCGAAGTGCGCGAGCCCGACGAGGGAGTCCGGACAAGAGGGTTGACGTCATGGTGCTCTTTTGTCGTATCTCTTCTCGTTCTAACTCCATTTTTATTGCGTTGAGTCTCTGACATCTTGGCTAGTGATTTGCAGACCGCCGGAGGCTCGTGGGTGGCACAGGTGGGAAGTAATAGTGTGCTCGACGAATCAACGAATCAATGATGATTCTTGTATTATGATTCTCGTCCATGGCGAAGACTCGGCTCGAACTGGACCTGATTCTGGAAAAACAAACGAATTCGAACGTTCGAATATGGAGAACTCGGTACTTGGTCACAGGAAACATCCCCCGGGGAGGTTGAAGGTTTCTTTGTTGGGTGGTTCCCTAATCAAGAAACCGGAGTACAGTAAGAGGACCCCCCCTGAAGAAACACCCCCAAAATTGATCAATTTTGGGGGTGGTTTTAAGGCATCGAATTATATGTTCGGACCCTTACCGAAAGGGTATTATAACCGGGAACTAAACCAAACCCCGACCCACCCCCCCCCAGGTGGTGCCCGTGCAACTCCCTCGGCCCAGTGTGGGCCAATATGTACTCGGACCCCTTCTCGTCCACGACGCCCGCTGCCGCTGGCATTGAAAACCCCAGTTGCGTGAGGTGGAGAGAGACCCTTCCTTCACAGGTTGAATCTGCAGGAAGAGACATCCCTATGGGACAACTTGTTAAGAAGGTACTTGTGTCCCGTGAGTCCCCTTTGCCGCCCTGCCAGCTTTGTCCTGGCCATAATAGCCCCGTCCCGAGGCGTTGAGAGCCCGGTCCCGACAGGTGTCCACACCCTCGCGTGGACTGCGGCGGGATGATTGTTGTGAGAACCCCCCGAAAAAAAATTTGTTGCGTTTGGCGCAGACGAACCTGATTCCAGTGAACCTGCTAAGGAACTGAAAGAGGGGGTGTGTCAGATGTGAGGTGAGGGGTGTGTTTGCAGGGAAGAAGAGGATGGGTCAGAGAGGGCGGAGGGAAAGGGTTAGTTTGTATTTCAGTACGTTGTGTTTGTTTTCTTGTGTCCGTATTGATTGTCGAAGGTGGTATGAAATGCACGTTGGTGGTTTGTTTGATTTAGTCTGGGTGCGAGTCGCATATTTGGGTTGGAAATTTGGGTTGAACGGTTTGTGGGTTGCTGGTTACAGCTTTTGTGAAAATGTCCACGCGGGCCGTCATTGTGATCCCAGGGATGCGCGCCTCGCTGTCCACGTGTGCACCACAGATGGTGCACCTGCAGACTGCGTGGAACTCAACCACCAGAATCAAGGAGGTCCGAAGAGCCAATGCAGTCATTACCTCTGGTAGAGGCTTGTAAGCGGGTGAGATGGTGTTGTATGAGGTGTAGCATGGGATTGGGATTCTTAACTTTGGGGGACTCAAGTGATGTTGTGCTTTGTCCGGGCTGTCTGACGCTCGCAGACTGCTGCGTCGTGCGCAGCAAGGATGGACATGTTTCTCCGAGCGCATGTCTTGCCTCGTGCAGCGTAGACTTTGCAGCGAAGAGAAGGGCTTGTCACCTGGCCCTGAAGCCTGGTTGTCTCGCGCAGGGAGCCAGTGCCTGAGATACTGGGAGTGATGGTTGAGTCCTGTGCGCCGTCGGGTTGCCGCGCATGTTCGGTCCGTTCGC
>Ga0105055_10011514_pt1 | contig 10902 bp, 10 predicted proteins | sample BON03_FD_78090 | JGI IMG/M metagenome (GOLD analysis project Ga0105055, IMG submission 78090) | Freshwater microbial communities from Lake Bonney liftoff mats and glacier meltwater in Antarctica - BON-03 | ecosystem: Environmental > Aquatic > Freshwater > Ice > Glacier meltwater | place: Lake... | reverse complement strand
TGGTCATGTTTTGGCTGTATTCGACTTACTGTTCCAAGTGGGGATGTTTCTGTCATACCCCAAGCTTGGACACCTTTTATTCCAAAATCCTTTTCTAAACCTTCAATAAGACTCTTTGGAAGTGCTGACCCGCCAACAAGATATTCTTCAAGCACTAATTTTTTGGTTGGTGGATTTTTTTTCAATGCATGATAAACGCCTAACCAAATAGTAGGAACTCCATTTGCCTTATTAACTTGCTCTGCTATCATGATTTTGATAAGTGCTTCTGGCTGTAGATTAGAAGAGGGAAGCACCATATTTGACCCAGATAAGAGGCATACATACGGGAAACCCCAGGCCATGACATGAAACTGTGGTACAATTAATAAAACAGTATCTCTGTTACCTAAATTTGCTGCATTTGGTGAAATAATTGTTGATGCGTGTAAAAAGGTTGACCGATGCGAGTAAAGGACTCCTTTTGGTAAGCCAGTTGTTCCGCTTGTATAGCACATGGCACTTGCATCATTTTCATTAAGAGCTGGCCACTCAAAAACGTCGGGTTGATCCGCCAGCAAATCTTCATAGTGTACTGTATTGGGTAAAGTGGTTGTAAAATCTTTAGGCGCATTTATTAATACATAATACTCAACCGTTTCGAGTAGTGGGGCAATTCGTTCTAAAAGAGAAACAAGTGTAGCGTCTACAAAAATAACTTTGTCTTCAGAATTATTGATTATATATTCTATTTGTTGGCCGCGTAACCTAATATTGATCGTATGACAAATAGCTCCGATACCTGAAATCCCATAGTATAATTCTACATGCGGACCATGATTCCATGCAAAAGTACCTACTATATCACCTTTGGTGATTCCTAATTTTTGAGTCAAGGCATTGGCTAATTTTTTACACCGTTTATACATATCACCAAAGAGATACTCATGCCGCGTTCCATCTGGTAGATAGGTTATGATTTTTTTATGATGATAGACGTTATTACCATACTCAAGAATAGTATTAGTTGTGAGGGGGTAATTCATTATTAAGCCTTCCATACTGAGAAATTTAGATTGTTGTTTATGTATAGCTGCCATTGCATCAGTAAAAGGCAGATATGAATTAATATATGGTAAATACTAGTATCACTGGTACTTCTTCCGATGATAATCGGAACATCACCGGCTTGCCTCGCTGTGGCTGGCTTGCCTGCCAGTTGAGCAAAGAAAATTAGGTTAGTGACATAATTGCGGATAATCACATATATTAGTGTAGTTGATTACTAATCCCAGATTTTATCTAAATTTGTGAATTAATCCAATTGTCTATTTTTTCTTCTAACAATACTAAAGGTAAACTTCCGGAATTTAGCACTTGATTGTGAAACTCTTTAATGCTAAACCTACTGCCTAGTTTGGTTTCGGCTCTAGTTCGTAATTCTCTGATTTTTAACTGACCAATTTTATAGGATAATGCTTGACCTGGAGTTGCCATATAACGCTCAATTTCAGCAATAACCGATTCTTCAGATTCTGCTTCGTTATCTAATGAATATTGAATAGCTTCTTCTCGTGTCCATCCTTTACTATGTATTCCAGTATCAACTACCAAACGAATAGCACGATGCATTTCCATACTTAGCATTCCAAAATATTGAATGGGGTCTTCGTAAAGACCAAGTTCAGTACCTAAGGATTCTGCGTATAAAGCCCAGCCTTCAACAAAGACTCCCATGCTTTCTGGATGCAAAAACTCCGGTAATTCTGTATTTTCTTGTTGTAGGGATAATTGATAATGGTGGCCCGGAACGGCTTCATGTAGAAATAGTGCTTCATCTGAATATTTATTATACTTCCTTACATCAGGAATTGGTACATAAAAAATTCCCGATCGTGAAGCGTCTTTGGTCCCCGGAACATATTCCGCACTTGCCGAAGCTTCACGAAATGCTTCTGTACGTCTCACCACAAAATCTGCCTTGGGTTTCAATTCAAAAACCTGATTCAAGGTCTCATTAATTCTTTCCTTAATACCATTAAAATTATCAATTACTTGTTGTGGATCAGTAAAAGGCATTTGATCCGGACTGTTACGTATAAATTCAAAAAATGCTTTTATATCACCTTTGAAACCTATTTTATTTTTCGCATCCTCCATCTCAATTAAAATACGTGCTACTTCACTTTTTCCCAGTTCGTGAATCTCATCAGCGGTCATGGTTGTGGTTGTATGTAGTTTAATAAGATAATTGTAAGTTTCTTTTCCATTTGGCAAAACTCCAATCCCTGAAGTTTCTCTACAAGCTGGCAAATACTCATCAACTAAAAATTGCCTAAGCTCAGTATACTTGGGCTTCAACTCAGTAGTTATCATAGTGCTATATTCAGCAGAAATTCGCTTTTTCTCTTGCTCATTAATGCTCTCAGACATTGATATTATTGGCTTGTAAAATAAATGGTCATTAACTGGATTCGTGATGAATTCATCCAGTTGAGGGATTATTCTTTCAGCAAGTACTGTCGGTAGCACAATATTTTTAGATATTCCTTCTTTCATCATTGAAATCGATGTATCTAGAAAAGTAAGGTAGTCAGCTACTCTTTTCAACCAATTTTCATAATCTTCCACTGTATCAAAGGGCTGAACACTTCCTCCTGCTGCTAATTGAGCAACATATAAATGCAGTGATTGTATCTGAAACAATGGCATCAACTCAAAACTAGGTAAATTATAAATAGGAGATGCCATTGTTACAATAGAATTATTTAAGCCCGCTAACTTTACCTCACAATCCCATTTCATAACCTTCATACTTAAAAGGTCAGCTTCTGATAGTTCTTTAGTATCCAACTCATTTAACTTATTCAAGAAGTGGGTATAATTCTCTTTTAAATCTTTCTGATAGGAATCAGATATGTAATTTGCTATGAAATCATTGTATTCATAATTACCTCCTTTTGTTGCTTCAATCGGATTTATACGATCCTTGAATTTATAATACTGTTCAAAAACTGCATCAATTGAAACTATTTCTGATGTATTCTCATTTGAAGCTTCCTCTTTGCATCCAAGTACTAGAAGAATTAGAAAGGTAAAAATTAGACTCTTTTTCATTTTGTATTGATTTATAATATGGTTTATTAAACTAATTTATTAAATAAATTATAGTGATCTCAAATATTTTTTTTGATTTGTAAAGTGATCAAAAATAACTACAAATTATATATTGTGTTTACCCTTTAGGTCCTACCACGAATTTAACGAAGTCAATTAAATATAGATTAGTTGGTTTATGAAACAATCTTGTGATTAGATGGCTATGAGTCATATAGCTGGTACCTGAGAATTATCTAGCGATACTTTTTGGTGTTATCAGCTGTATGTTCCACTAACTTAAGGGTAGAACCATTTCTATTTTTCTTCCAAATGTTTATAGCGCTCACAATCAAAATATCAAGGACGACAAGGACAATATTACCAATGGTATATTTGAAATATGTTCCAGTTTTATTTTTTTCACTAAGTCATAGCATATTTTTATAAAGCACTTTATCATTTGGTTTGTTACAATAAATTGTAAATTTTAGTATATAGTAAATAGGATAGTGGAAAGTAATATATAATTTATATTGAATGTATTTTTTATAATTTACTTATTCTTAAATATTAAGTAAACTATTTAGCGAGGCTTGTAATTAACACTAAACTCTTGTGGATCAACAAATAGTTAGTAGCTACTTTGTAAATTGAGTCAGCAAAGTTTTGATCTGAATTTACAGGTTAAGTCTCCGTATTCTTTATATATATTTTGGTTATTCTGGATGCTACCGTCTGACCAGTTTTGAGTATAATACTTACCTTGAATCTTGGAAGAAAAATTTGTCTAGCCAATATTTATTTCATTGGTAAATTGTTTAAAAGCGATACTTATTTTTGGGTGATCAAAGCTTGGTTCTTTTAAATTTAGACTTTTTTTGATAAATATATATTCAATTGGACTCATTTAAAGAGGTTTATCAAATGCTTGATTGATTTCTTTTTGGAACTCATAGTCATATTGTTCATTAGTCAAATAGTTATACCAATTCCAAAATTTTAGTGGGTTTCTTCTAAAAGTCCTGTTTAAATTAAGATTTGAATATGCTGGATTGTTCTCTTTAAAACTTGAAAATTGTTTCTCCATCATTTCAATATCTCTTCCCTTTGAAGGCATTGTCCAAAATTCAAATTCCGCTTTTTCAGTCTGAAATAAATATGATTTGGTTAGCCCTTCCGTGAATACATTGATGTAACCTGAATAGCTATTACTCAGGATTAGAATCACCGAAAAAACGGTCAGTAGTATTAGTCGTTTCTTGCCCATCTTATTAAAGCTCAATGTCCCTATATGAATTGTGGTTCACTAAAAGTACAAAAGTTTCGGTTTACCACATAGTCAATTCGCAGGATTAGCTTATTAAATTTCTCTAAAATAGTAAGTTAATCCAGCGTATGGACGGGCTATGCGAGAAGCGATAAAGCTGGGTCTATTACTGGCCAGTCATGATTTCATACACTATGTTAGCGCTTGGCAAACCGTTCCTTAATAAAGTCCGCTTTATTGAATGTTGCTAAAAGTCTATTGTAATACTCGACTTCTTCGTTACTGGGATAATTGATAATCAGGGAGTTAATTAATCTTTTTGACTCATTTGGCTTATCCAGGCGTAGCATTGCAAAGGCAATTTCGCAATTGTTATCAATGCGTTATTATTAGTTGGAGTACTGACTACGGATTCCATATTGTTGAATTGCCTTTTTGTAATTGGATTTGGCACTAATGGAATTATTCAAGTGTTCATCCAAGAATGCCATTGCTATAAATCCTGCTGCGAAATCCTCAATGTTTTCAGTTGCCATTTGTAAAGAAACCTTTGCTTCTTCAAAGCGTCCAAGCTTGACTAACGCTTGATATTTATTGTCGTAAATCATACTATTCTGACGGTCAATCCGCAATGCACTATCCAGAAGTTGCAATGCTTGGTTGTAAGTTGAAGAGTTAGCAGTGGTATTGTACATTGGTACATTGAATATCAGTTCATTTGCTTGATTGTTCAAATTTATCGCTTCTGAGTTGGGCCTGTATGTTGATTTTTCATTTCGAGTACAGCTGAAGGGTATTGTTAGTAAGATTAAGTATTTCGCTTGGTTCAGACGTTTCGGCTTTGATTAGCAGTGGCTTGGCTTAAAACCTAAGGTCTAGAAGTGTGCGCCGCGGCGTAGTCACACCTCGCTGGAGAAATCTGGCGAGGCCATCTACTCGACTGGTGGCTGTCATGTTATATTTCATTTAAAAGCTAATTACTTTAGTTTTGTAGTACTGGCATTCCTGCTTTAATTATTTCAACAAAAGAGCTTGGATAAAGAGCATCAAAATCTAAAGACCGTTGCAAAAAGACTATCTCGAAAAACGTTTCCAGTTTTTCGGTTTTTCTTGTCAAAAATCAATCGAATTCTTTCAGAAAGAGTCTTTTTGTACTCCTATCTTACTGTTTTTATTGGTTTGAACGTAAGTATGCCCGGAGACCTATACAGATTGTAGGCTATCGCCTCCATCAGATTCTGGGTATGCATTTTTAGAATACCCCTATATCCGGGACAGGTGGAATTAAACCATCTGTTTATACTTCCAAATGTCCGCTCTACTTTAAATCTGACTTTCCGATCAGTTTGTTACCAATTTTTTAGTGAATTGTCAGGGATTGTACTTTCTTAGCTTTGTGAAGGATGCTACTTTTTAAGTTTTCGCGCTTTAACAGTTCTTCGTTATTAGCAGATCGGTAGCCTTTGTCTGCATAGGTGTGGATGTTTTCCGGTAGATCTGCAGTGGCCGATACCGCTTCCAGACTGGCTATCTCATTCATATTTGCCGGAGTAGTGTATATTCCGATGATATTGACCACCAATCCGGTCGTATGATGTTTCTTGTAGCCATACCGCGTTTTCACTGCATTCTTTATCCATGGCTTCGTTGTCCACACCGGGGTGTTCCTTCTTAATGTACACCTGCGACTACTGTTTGTTTTCCTGCTCCTCTGGCGTTCTTTCTTGCTCAGACCGATCTACCGCTACTTCGTAGGTGGTCTACCTTTGATTTTCAATGGGGTATCTATGATGCTGGAACCCACAATTGCGCCGGTCTTTACGATTAGTTTATACTTTTCCAGTTGTTTGTTCATCACCTTGAACAGCTTTTCATACATCCCCTTTTTGGTGAGCTCAGTCCTGAAACGGCTAATTACGCTGTGGTCAGGAACGGGATTATCCAAGCTGATGCCCACAAAACGGCTAAAAGAAATACTATCATTTACCCGATCTTCGACCTCATAGTCGCTTAGACCGTATCAGGTTTGCAGAAGCATCATCTTAAAAAGAACGATTCCTTCATAGGATGGGCGGCCTAGGGCACTTTCACCTTTTTGATACTGTTTGTTGATGCTGTTGGAAACCGGGCGCCAATTGGTTGAATGATCTGATTAAAAAATTCCTGTTTGATTTTTGGCTTTTCAACCATGTATTCCGGAAATACTAGTTTCTGATCATTTTTTATATACTGAAATACGAAAAAGACTAATAAAAAATAACCATAAAAACTTGTTTATCAATTAATTATGATGGTTTGCTCCCTGCAACGGTCTCAGACTCTAAATACCAAGAATCCCCTCATACTCTTTTTAGGGATATCGTGATCAATCAAGAAAGGATATTAAAAACACTAAATAAGTGATGAATAATTGATACTATTTTCACCGTTTAAGTGTAGTCCGAATTAGTCTCATTCTAGTTTCCAACCACGCTCGATTATCAGTTTGAACTGTAATGCCATCAAAATATTACAATATATTCTTACAATTTACAGGTTGATTAAAAAATTTGGGTGTAGTTGGAAACTACACCCAACGCTATCGGAGATTTTTGATACAGTCAGCTACTGATCAATAGAACCCAGAACTCTTTTCATAAAAATATTACCAGCTTCTTTCTCTGTTTTTCCTTCTTTAATCATCTGAGCAACTTCCAGACCCCCATATAAATTAGAAAGTAATTCTCCAATTACATCTATCTCATCGTCTTTTACAGCACTACTTTCAGTGAGATATTCAAGTACCGTAATGGCTTCTTTTACATAGTCTTCATCGTTTTCAGCAATAAAACTATTGATGTGCTTAATTAATGGTAACCTCATCGATTAGTTCTTTTAAGTTTTCGACTTTATTCGTTTGAATTTGCTTTACCAATTTTCCATCCTTGAACGCAGCAAAAGTTGGAAGATTACTTACGTCAGCTAATTTTCTCGACTCAGGAAACTTTTCCGCATCCACGATTACGAAAGTTGCATTTTCAGTATCAGCCGCAAATTTTTTGAATTTTGGTTTCATTACACGACAATTTCCACACCATCCAGCTGTATACTGAACGATTACAGTTCCTCCTTCACTTACAGTTTGCGCTAGTGAGTCGTCTGTTAATTCTTTTAACATAATAGTATTTCATTAAAATGATTTAGAAAAAAAATTAAAGGAAGAGCAAAGAAATTTGTGATTTGATAAAATTTTCTTGTCACTATTTGCTCTTCCTTTTTCTTTGGACTTTGAAATTTAGGCTAATTATTAATTACTGCTTAAATATTCAGCGACTCCATCCCTGTCAGCTTTCATTGATTCTTTTCCTTCTTCCCAGTTTGCAGGACAAACTTCTCCATGTTTCTGAAAATGAGAAAAAGCATCAATCAAACGTAAATATTCCTTTACATTTCTACCCAATGGCATATGGTTGATTCCTTCATGGAATACAGTACCTGTCTCATCGATCAGGTAAGTAGCTCTATAGGTGACAAAATCACCTGTAATGATATCGACATTGAATTCGTCATTGTGTTCAACTGATGATACATCTAAAATATCTAAAATCGAAGACAAGTTTCTGTTACTATCTGCCACTAAAGGATAAGATATGCCTTCAATACCACCATTATCTTTTGCAGTATTTAACCACGCAAAATGGACTTCAGCAGTATCGCATGATGCCCCAATTACAATTGTATTTCTCTTTTCAAATTCTGGCAATTCTGCTTGAAAAGCATGCAATTCTGTTGGGCATACGAAAGTGAAGTCTTTTGGATACCAGAATAACAAAACCTTCTTCTGATTTTTTGTTGCTTCGTGGAAAATATTGATGATTTTGTTATCACCCATTTCATCCATGATGGTAACGTTTAAGCTTGGAAATTTTTTTCCTACAAAAGGCATAGCTATAAATTTAAAGTTTTTTCTGAAACAGTTGAGTAAGCCCATTGTTTAATAAAAATTTGATCAACTAATCTATAATTCCCCTAGATACGATCAAGCCTTGTTGTATTTACGCCTAAACCTGAATTCTCATTTTTTGAAATGACTATTTAACATAAAGGTGCATACCCAGACTGGGAATAGAATGTTTGTTTAAGTCCCTGACTGGGAGTAGAACGTTTGCCTAAGTGTAATCCGTACAGTAGTCGGATGAAACTACACTTTAGTATTCTCGAGACGCAGTGAAGCAGTCAGAAATAATTTACTTTTTAAAAGTTCAAGCCCATCAGGATTGCTATTTCCATCTTCATTCTTAAGCTTGCCTCGATAGTCATCGAAGTTGCTGTATACTGCGCTGCGGCATACAGATCTTCATGATTTGACTACTTCATAGTCATAGAATTAAATGGAGGAATTTATGAAATCAATCAAACAAGTGATTTTAAAGTACCTGCTCGCCGTGTCAAGGATCAAACCCTGAATAACTTGTCCGCCGCGGCGGAGCTATGGGAAAAATCATTGTGAATTACCAGCCACCACCGCTAAGCGTGTTGAACAAATTCGAAGGGAATTATTTCCCTTTACTTCCGATCATAAGTATGTATAGGACCGTCACATTCGCCCCAGGTATTTCTGAGTTGTTTGTTAACGTTGTAGACCATTATTTCTTTTTTATTTCCATAGCAGCTTCCTGCAATTTGATCTCCGTTGGTAAAGCTTAGATTCAGGTAAAATTTGATGTCAGAACCGGAAGTTGACTCTGACTGTTCAATGGAATAGATGCCTGATGCCTGGAAACTTCCATCTTCGTTCTGCTGAGTTTTGGTGAACTTTCCATCACGTCGAAACAGGTAAGTTTGTCTGTAATACAGATCCGCTCCTTCTACTTTTTCTCCAGTCCAAGCATTGACAGATGAGACTAATTCCCAGTCTCCCGAGATCAAATTTTCAGGATCATTTTTCTCCGAACAGGCAGTAAGGGCGAAAAGTATAATCAGTGGTAAAAGTAAATTTTTCATGTCGTTTCAATTGATTAAAACTAAGTACGGAAAAATATTTTTTTTGTAACAAAAGAAGAAGCTTTTATTATCTCTACTGGTGCTAGAATCCTAGTCCTTTTCTGATTCAAATAACTGTATCGATAGTTCTATCAAAAAAAATCTTTAATTCTGTGGAAGGAAAATTCATCCCAAATTGAGCTTTGGAATAAGTTGCTTAAATGCCTGCGAGCCTACCGTATAATAATTGATCGAATGATGCAAAACTATTTTTGTGAGCTCCCCAGAGAATAATCTTGTCCATTTTTTTATTGACCCATTATTGCTTCAATCTTTTCATTTTGGTATCATTGAGAGCAAAAATATTAAACATAAGAAAAAAAATTATAGTGTGAATCGATCAAAAAGAGAATTAGGCAAAATCTGGGATCTGATCAGAGGCGGTAGACAGAAGTGGTTGGGTTACCCATTTCTACATAAGGCTTTCAAAAAGAATCACGGTTATCTATTCGATCTAAAAAATCCTATTACACATAATCAACGAATAGTACATAAGATGATTATCGACCGGAATCCTTTGATGGTTATTACCGCTGACAGAGTGAAAGTCAGGGATTATGTTTTGAAAATATTGGGACCGGAGGAGGGAAGAAAAATTCTGATACCACTCTATTTCATCAGTAAAACGGGTCAGGATATTCCGCATCAGTCCTGGGACTTTGAGTTTTTTATGAAAGCTAATCACTCTTCGGGAGATAATATGCTGATACAGCCCGGTGAAGATCCTGAGAAATTGAAGACTTTATGTAAGAAGTGGTTACGGACTTCCTATGGTCAGCCTTTTCATGAATGGGCCTATAGAGATATTCCAAGACGAATTACATGCGAGAAAGTCTTAAGAGATGGAAATGGATTAATCCCTATGGATTTAAAGTTTTACTGCTTTCATGGAAGGGTGAAAATGATTTATTTTTTGAAAGATAGATTTGGAGATCAGACCAGTCTCATTTTGGATGAAAACTTGAAGGAAATTCCGGGATCTCAAATGTTGGGAGGTAAAAAGATGGATACGGTTCCCGTCTTTTCAAATTTTGAGAAAATGATAGAAATCAGTGAGCGGCTTTCTAAGGCTTTAGATTTTTGCAGGGTGGACTTATATGATGTTGATGGAAATATTTACTTTGGAGAAATAACACATTATTCTGCAGCTGGGACACATCGATTTGATGATTTTGATACTGACCTTGCCTATGGAGAAATGTGGAAAGAGGAAAATAAGAATCAGAATTTTTTTCAGATCTATGACGAAATAAAATCCCGCACAAAAAATAGAGTAATTTGAATGTTCGACTCAAATTATTCCTAGCTTTTGCCGCAAAGAGCCGCTTTTTACTAAAGCGTCGTTGACCTGTTCTTCCATTTATCCTAATCCCACTTTAAATAGTTAATGGAACTTGGACTTCTCTTTGTTTAGACGATAAACCAATTCTCGACCGGCATCATTTCGGTCAAAACCCGGAATTTTATCAAATTCATTCTGCGTACCAAAAGAGCCTCTGGCGCTTTTCGCAATCCTCATTTTTTACATTGACTTA
>Ga0105055_10011510_pt1 | contig 10904 bp, 8 predicted proteins | sample BON03_FD_78090 | JGI IMG/M metagenome (GOLD analysis project Ga0105055, IMG submission 78090) | Freshwater microbial communities from Lake Bonney liftoff mats and glacier meltwater in Antarctica - BON-03 | ecosystem: Environmental > Aquatic > Freshwater > Ice > Glacier meltwater | place: Lake... | reverse complement strand
GTTTTGGCGCACCTTTTGCCTCCAACTTCTGCTTCGACTTCCTCAAAAGCACTTTGCATCGACCTTGGAATATTGTGTTCAATTTAAGCTCAAAGCCTTCTAACGAACCAATTAACTGTTGTTTTTTTATTTTTTATAATTTGAGTTTTGAAAGATCCGTTGGAACACTATATGTCGTCAATTGTTCGATGCGGTCGTCCGTCTGTTCTCCAGATGGATGAATTTAGTAATTACTCAGAGTGCAAAGATCCTTTTTCTGCTGAAATTGACTACTCGTACTTGGTAGATGGAAGTAAGTCACCACATGGAACGAATCGGAGAGCCTGCAGAGACATTCTGGACTCGAATACTCCCAGATCACCTGGACTCTCAAAACTTCAAGTAAGTTTGGGACTATTATAAAATAAGGAAAATACTTAAATAGTATGTTACACTAGATGTACGATCTCAGTATTGCTTGTGTCGACAACGGACCCAACAAATTAATTCGTGGCAACAGCAACCTTCAGTAAGTTTGTTTTTGCTTATTTGAAGTATATGCCTGATACTATTTAGTGACGATATTCATAGTCTTTGTAATTCATATGATCGTGTTTTGCTCGTAATCAATGAACGATTTGATCGACTTGTTTCAGTTGCAGTTGCGAACCAGAGAAAATCGAATTCTGTCGCTGCACGACATCTTTATGCTGGTCTGATGAAAGACACACATAGATACTATGGCCTAATCATTGCCGTATTAATTCTTATCGTTGGAAACAAGAAAGTAGATTTGAATGTGGATCTCCACCAATTCGATGACTTCGACTATGAATACATGCTGGAAGAAACGAATTCGAAAATCACTCTGCATTCAATAAGAGCGTGGTTCGGTATTGAGGGGAAAATAAATCGCGCTTTTAAAATTCTTTCCACCCACTTCAAAATAATGAAGCGACAAGGCATAGAGCTTGAAAACATTCGAATACCAGTCAAGTCTATTACAAAACTTGACGACGCAAGTATGCGGATTATTGAACGAATGGATGGATTGTTTAGCCACTTTCAAAAGTTTGAACTGAAATCTATCGCCAAATCCGTTCAAGCTGCATTTCATTGGAAACTTATGTCCCCGAAAAGTCCTAATAAGTTGTCATTAAATATACTCGGTTGATTTTTAATAAAATATATTTTCCTAATTGTATTCGGTATACTATCATCAATGATGCATAAACCTGATTATTCTCGTTCCAGCATTTGCTGGGTGACCATATCTACATTTTTGGAGTCCAAATTGCTGATACGTGATTCAATTCGCGCTTCTGCTCGCATGGCATCTCTGGCCTGCACTTTTCTGTTTTTATAGACATAGTGGCTGAATACTTGACTTTCTTTAGCAAACAGTTTGCTGGAGTGGAGAATGCTGTCCGATGGTGGGGTGCGTTCAAACGGATCAACATCCCCAATTGTTTTCGTACCTAGCATAACTTCCATATCTACTTTCATTCCAAAGAGGGATGTGTATTTGCATATTCTCATAGTAGAACGGAGCCTGGTCCACCCGTCTCCTATTTTATTGCGAGCAATCGACTGCATGATTTGAAAGAACTCAGGATAGTCTTTCATAACTTTGTTGAAACTATCTTGATCCAGAGCCAGTACTTGAGTGAAATCTTTTGAAATAGCTGATGCGTTACGACGCTTTCCCAGTAGAATGGCCATCTCTCCAAACACCTCCCCTTTGTTTAGATTTCGAATGTAATTTTGTTTTGAATCGTTTCCTTTCCAATACAACGCCACCGAACCTCGTGCAAGGACAAATATGGAATCAGCAATGTCGTTTTCGGTAATAATTACTTCATCAGGAACAAAATACCTCGTTTGCATCATTTCTAGAATATCCAACAAGCAGATACTATTGGTAATCATCGAGAACATAGGGACGTGCATAAGCAGATCTCGGTTCAAAAACGTCTTCAGCTCCAGTCGAAGAGACTCATGGAGCTGCATGAAGACGTTTTCTTCCTCCTCCTGACCTTCGATATCTTGTGCAGTGTCGGTTATGAAGTTGGCTTTACTGTTGATATACGGATACCATTGAAGAATTCGGTCTCTCATCTTTGGCATCACTTGCCTTTTGTCGAGATAGGAGCTGATCCTTCGAAGGTGAGCTGCCTCCATTTGCTCTTCAGACTCTGACTCCGTCACACTTTGAGTGATCTTACTAATGATCGCTGCATAGGCAAACATTCCTAGCACCAATAGAATACTCGAGGTGATGTGTTCCAGTGTTGTCCATGGTCTGATATCTCGGCCTGATCCAGTTGTCGTACTCAGCGCAAATAGAAACGAAACGCAGTATTCAGCTAGTACAGAGCCCTCTAAGACCAGCTCTGAAGGTGGCACCCAATCGTTGATGTAGTAGTTGTAGAATCCAGTGTACGACTGCTGTACCGCAATGAATGGATCGGTCGAGAACTCAATAGATCCTCCAACCATATTCACAATGTTTACAGGACCTGCACCCACATACATAGCCATCTCGGGTAAGTCCACTGAGTCATTCGGACCATAGCCTTCATACCAACAAACAAAAAAGTACGAACAAGCAAATAGATGCCACACCAGGAAATACACCAATATGTTTTCTACAAAGCTTAGAAGCAATGACTCCTTGTGACGACTAGCTTTAAATCTGCTTATAATGCGAAATACTCTGGTCAGTCGCAGCAATTTCAAAAGTTGAAACAAAGAAAACAGGGATCTACTGTTACCATCAATCATTGAACGAAGGGGAAGCGAAGCCACAAAATCAATCCAGAACCAAAATTTTAAATAGTTTCTTGCAATAATTCTCTGATCCAGAATGAAGATACCTTTGATTTTGATGGCGGTTCTAAATGTTAGCAGAATATCGACCCAGAAAAGCACTTCGATCACAGTTAGTATGGAGCCAGAGGACGACAATGCGCTCTCTTTAAACGCAATTAAGACAGGCTCAATAATTCCAAGCACTATGGATAATATGACAATTACCGTGTCCCATCTTACTTTGAAGATCGACGCTGGGAGAATGAAATGCTTTTGTTTCGCTTCGTCCTTAATGTCAAATATGCCAAAAGCAGATGTGGTTTTGGTGCTTTCTTCAATGCCGTCCACCATTCCTTCCATCATACCATATTGATGTTTTCTCAGACCTACTTCAAATCTATAAGTGTTCGTACGCCGTAAATGGGTCATAGACGCAGTAGAAGATAGCAATTTTGGGGCAACTTTAACATCTTGATGACTGCCGAATCTCTTTAGGATCGAATTGCGATGGACTGTACCGTCAACCATATTCTTACTCATTGAAGTAGCTCGCCGAATAAATGAAGTTTTGGCTGGTTCAATTCCATCGTTTTCTTTCTTGTTTTCACTATCCAAGAGCTCAGAATTGTATCTGTCCACGGAGCCATGCGGAAGTCCAATTTCAGGTGGTACGTTTAAATCAAACGTTCCAAACTCCCATTCGCTGGTTCTTTTAATGTTTTTATTGATGGTAATTTCCGGAGCAACTTTTAAGTTTTGGCCTGGTATGATCCGAAGAGCAGATGCACGACGAACGATACTGGTAATGATTCCTCCTTTTGGGGTGTTTTCTACAAGTTCAGAATATTCCAAAGCCGATTTAAGAGATGCTTTGTCGTGCTCGTCACCGGTTTGAGATGATACCCGGCTTGATCTATGACGTCTAGAAATCGAATTGGTAGCTAAAACAAATGTTGAGGAAGGATCAACATTGAAATCGTCTTGAGATTTCGTGGCATTTCCCTCGAACGAATCTTTTTCTACAGAGGTTATTTGTTTAGTTTGGCGGTCTTTACAGTTAGAGGTTCCTTTTCGTAATACTGAATAAACAAAACCTTCAACTATTTCATTCTGAGTTGCTTTATAACCTGACCCTCGAACCAGCTCAAGAATTCTAGACTCTTCTATTTCCTCGGGAGTATTCTTTTTCAAAATACATGTTTCGCTTTGTGAACGAATCGCCCGAATCTTTTGCAACAATGCGTCTTCAGACATGAGGGAAAAAACTTATTTAACGGCTCTTGCAAACCCACATGGGGGGGGCTTTACTCCATGGGTCCACACTTTCAACATTATTAAGGTTTTACGTAGAGTGCACTAGAAATTGTCGGAAGACATTTATGCCTAAGGCTAGGCTGACACTTTTCAAAGCAGAACTCATTTTAGCTTAAGTTTCTATGGCTTCCCCCTCTCCTCAAAATGAATATCTTTACTCAGCTTGCTGCTGCTGCTATAACTCCTTCACCACGGACTTGACGGTGCTGTGCAAATCGGAAGACGAGTGTCTCTGTTGCGCAAGAAAATGTTGCTTTTCGCAAAGTGAAGAACCCATGCCAGTAGGTTTGATAACGGATGATTCTCGCTACGCATGCAAATTACAACTGCCTTGTTGCTTTTATGCTCTCAAAATGCCATCGTAAGTTTTTGAAATGTAGAAAATCGACTTTTCTTTCGAAAATACATGATTTTAATCTTCTTCTTACAACAGGGTTTGCTGCCGAGGACAATCGAAATGTTTGTGTCTAACCAGCGGTGGTAAGTTTTAATCAAGTGTACATGAAGAAATCGTTCCTCAACTTTTATCCAAGCTGCGTTTCCATTCGCAGACCCAAATCCTCAAGCACAGTAAGTCATCTTTTAATAGTGGGGCGATTTTAACTTTATTGATAGATGCGCATGCTGCTGTTTGAAATGTGTCCCAGAATGCGGATGTGCATTGCCTCCAACTGGCGGCGTTTACAATGGCTTAGATGGAAAAGAAGAAGCACCACTTGAAACCGAAATGGTGAGATAGGAAAAATAATAAACTGATTTTCATTTCTCAAGGGATCTTAAACTTGTAATTTATTCGAAAACACAATTGCTTGCAATATCTTCACCAAGAAAATTATTTCGAAACACTCTGAGAGAAATGGGAACATCCTTGTTGGCAGCCTAAGATTCATAATACTTCGAGAAGTAGATGTCCAATTATTTTAAAATGAAGAAGCAAGAGAGAAATCTCGTATCTTGTTGATTAAGTCTTACTAATTCAAATGGTAGAGAAAACCAGTATTTGATGAAGAGTTGTTATCACTTCTGTACAACGGTTTTACGCTGGGCTTCTTTTTAGCAACTCTCTGAAATGTATTCGAATGCTAAAAATATACTAATTTAGTAGGCCATTCAATCACGCGCGTAAGGCCGCAAATAAAAGCTGCAAAGACGATTCAGGTCACCTAGTTGGGAACGATTCAACCTTCACGCTATTGCTATTCAGTCGCCCTCTCAGGTCCTCCGTCAGTTCAACTTTCGAAAATCCCACCATTCGACACTCAACCTTCTTCCTTGGGCTCGGATGAAAATATAGTGTCCTAGATTCTTTGCGAGAAAGAAGTCCACTTCTTTTTTCTTTAACGTTTACTATAGTAGTTTGAAATGTCCGGTTGTAAATCAAGCAAACCCCCTTCTATCTTCGATGCCGGAATACCTTTACTCAGCATGCATCTGCTGCTATTCTTCGTGCGATACAGACTTGACTATCCTATGTAACGACGAGGGAGAATGCCTATGCCTTGCCAACAAATGGTTCGTTTCCTCTTTTTCTTTTTCTGAACGAAGTTAATCTTGCCTTCTTCTTAGTGTAAGTTGTTCTCATTTTGTGACAGGTTGAGATTGAACTTAGAATTTTAAAGTGCTTGAGTTCCACTGTGAAGCCTATTGAAATTGGTCTTATCAAGGATGATAAATACCATTGCAAAGTAAGTATCACGAGTAGCAAATTGAAGCGAAGTCTCTAATATGTAAAAGCTTGGTCTTCCATGTTGCTGGCTAGGACTTAAGACTCCCACTGTGCTATGCCGAGGCAAACGCCAATGTTTGTGCTTCACTTCTGTAAGTTAAATTTGAAGTTGTCTAGATCGACCAATCGAAACGTAATTGGGTGGTTTTGTAATTCAGAAAGCTTTAACTAATCTTTTTTCTTTCGAAAAAGGGAGCAGCATTTCCTTTCGCTGATCCAAATCCAAAAGCCCAGTGTGCATGTTGTTGCCTGAAATGCTTCCCTGGAGCTGGCTGCGGGATGGCACCAACAGGTGGAAAGTTCGATGGAATTGAAGGTGCGCCAGATCAAATGGAAATCATCAGGTGATTGCTTTACTTTGATTTAACCTATAAAACAATTAAATTATCTTAATTCAGAAGTTCTTTACAGTGAGTAGTTGTGACCTGATTGTCGGTTGACCAAGAATACTTTATGGGACACGTTGCATGAAGCCACGACTAAGGGGTACCGCCTATTATTTTGTTCAAGCAGAGCTGGATTGGAATTAGATTAATATTTCCAGAATGCTCCTAAGTTGAAGCTGGTCATATCTAGGGCTGTTTTGAGCGAATAAGCCGAATTGAATTCAAGAACTCCAAAAATTCACTAGGTAAGTCACATTTTGCAATATTAACTCAGACTGGTATCAATCAGAAAAAACAGGACCAAGTGTTTAGTACGACATATAGACAAATAATTATAATTAATTAAAACAGATAAGAGAAATGGTAGTCGGTCATGCACTAAAACTGACCGAAACATCTTCTGTGAAGACTTCAACACCAGCATCAGTGGAATTTGATGAACGGACTTAACATAGCGTTTCTGTCAAGTGAAGCTAGCAATCTGCCCATTTCTTTGACATCTTGACTGCATACTGGACATCTTTTGCTCACGAGTATTTGAGACTTGGCTTGGTATATGTATTTCCGCACGGCTTCGCGGGCCACCGATTGATGCTTCTCGGCAGAAAACCGTGGTTTCTTTTGACCCAGTTCTCTACTTTTGGACAGCGCTTCATCTCGCTTATGCAAGATTATCGTGAACCTCTTTTTCAGAGACGATTTGGAATACTGCTGCAGTTCTGAACAGGATAATCCTTGTCCACACATTCCGCATCTACAACGCTCTTCCACCATTTCCATTTGCAGTCGAACAACCTTGAGCGCAGCTGCATAAAATAGACCTGCTTTAAAGAAGTTAGTAGTGGATTCCCATGCTGGTAATCCCATAACAGCAATAGTGGATTAGAAAGGGAGTCAACAGATTTTGATTTTCAGCAATTAGCGGTTGATGCGGTAGCCATAGTAGCCAACTGGTAGCAAAAACGGTTTTTAAACGTTACGCAAAAAAAAACGGAAATTCGAAATTTGTGTTTGGAAACCCTTAGATTTCAAATTACTTAACTAATAAAAGTTACGTTTCTTAAAAGGCTGTTAACGCACCTCTTCTCTAGGTGGTTCATTTAGGGTGGAGCTAAGTCCCCACCACATTGTTTTGATTAGACGAATGTCTATGTTAGGTAACGCAGGAGATTACTCCTTGCACCTGTATGATCCCTTCCAGAAATCCATCCACATGACAAACAGTTGAATGTCTCACCCCCTCCAACATTATGATTTGCAACGCCACAACCCCCACATGTTCTTGTAGTATAGGCTTCGTTTGTTACTATGACACTTCACCACGGAGTTATTGCTACCTTTTCGAGGAGCCGTTGACGAAAACGATAGTGAGACCAAGTCATCATATTGCGCACGATTTTAGACGATAATTTTGACTCTTTCGCTGTCATAGGTTTAACTTTGAATTCTGGTATCAACACCACGTGATAATTGCTACACAAAAAGTTTATGCGCTTGTGGTGACATTCGTCCACAAGACGTCGTATTTTACCAAGCAACCTCATGAAAGCTCATTTTAGCATCGTTTTGTTAGTTTTATTACCACTCCTAGTCCTACTACGTTTGAATGCACTTAATTGACTTTGTAACGCATCTGCACGTAGAGCTACCTTCAAAACTCTAACCTTCATGTCACTGTTGGTTCTATACACCGAGTCTGGTAGATACCTTCTACACCGAGTCTGGTATATATATGTGAACAAGAAGTAAAGAGTGTGTACTCGCAACCCCAATCAACAACTTTACCATCAACATCATACAAGGTTTGAAAGTTTCGAACACCAGGATCCAGAGAGACTGTAGAAAGCATATCCTTCTGTGGTTCGTTTTTTCATCAACCACCATAGCATTAAGTGAATAACACACGTTGTACTCATTTCTCTCAAGTGTAATCTGAGGAGCATTTTCAGTCAAAGTAGGATATTTTTCTCCCTTTCTCACATCAAATTGAGAATGCAATAGACGAATAGATTTCATCTGCTTATCGTCCTCATTCCAATTAGCCTTATCAAACTGCATGGTCTGTTTTCGGCTTCTCGGCTTGTACTTGAATCTCCATCTTGGGTCTTCTTGTTCACCCTTGAAACACTGTTCCTCACGGCGTGCATTATCAGACAAATAGGATCCAACAACCTTCATCGCAGCATTATCATAAACACACCTAGGTGTATTTGAAACCCAAGGACGTATTCTATTTCCATGTTCATCCTTTTCATCTCGATAAACCTTGTATCTTTCACGAGCAATTGCAATCAAAAACATCTTTTTAGCAGTTGCTGTGCGACGTAGCGAGATATCAATGAATCCATCATCAACTTCATTGACAACATCGACAGCAATGTTAGCTATCCTTCGAACAACTCCAAACCACGATCTCAATGTCTCCTTAGCATCTGTATTGGGGTAAACTCGATGCTTATGAGTGTACGCTTTTTGGAGTTTGTCAACCTGGCGTCGTAAATCATCACATTGCTTAGCTGAGCTAATTCTAGGTATATCAACTTTCGCTTGCGTACTGAAGGTGTGGTGGATCCGATGAGTCGCTCAACATCATTCACGTTGTACATTCGCTTTCCTCCATGGTGTCTGAGGATTCCAATGTTTCCACCACTCGACCATCCAATGAGTGATGTGTTCGAGATTCCATATTTGTCCTTGAAATATTTTGAAGGTTTGAACATTAAGGTTATGCTTTTTAGAAAAGTGGAAATAAATCGATTTCACCGTATTTCAGACTATTTCTATACACCTATCATAAATGGTATTCCAACTTGTACAATTTTCAACGTATTTTACAACAACAAAGTGTATATACTACCAGTTAGTAACGTTTAATTTGAAAAGTAACTGAGCATTTTACTTTCGCTTTCAAATATTCCACTTCACGAAAATGGTGACTACTTTTTGAAAATATCAAAGTGTATGCTATGTATTTTGTTGGGATTTTAAATGAAATGTAGTTAAACGCTAACCGTCAAGAACAGCTGTGAGGGATCTTGACAACGCATGATTTGAAGGCAATAAATGGAGAACCAATGAATCAATATTGCAGTCTTCTAAAATACAAAATATGGTCTCGACTGCAAGTTTTCGCACGAATACATGGCATCGTTGCACCAGGTACTCATAAAACGAAAAGATCATCATATTTTGAAATTTGTTTTTAAAATAATAATTATTTTTCTACAATCGTATTTAATCCTGTATGCCTTTGGTTAGAAATCAGCGTCCCCAGAAAACCACGATTGGTCTATGAGAGTTTCATTTGCCGCATTCATATCTACTGATTCAACTGATGAAAACGTCGAATATTGAGAGCTTAAACTCTCTGAACGATCTTTCCGCCTATTATTTGCATCTTGTGTTTCTATTTCTTTCTCTAACCCGTCCAATTCTTCAACGAGTCCTTTAAGCGAAAAGAATTCAGCTTCTTGTCGTATTTGATATCTGTTACTCATGTATGCGCTGTCTTTAGCGATGCTGCCATTGCGTAGATAGTTTAAGATGTATCTAAAAAGCTTCCCATCACGATCGACAAAATACCGCCCTTGGCCATCTTGTTGGAGCAAGTCTCTGTTGCGCGTGCTGAACATAGCTCCAAGCATACTGTGCTCGTGAGCAATGAGTGTTTGTATCGTGGTGCAATAATGTACCCCTCCTACATTCAGGGTCACAACGTCCACTACCATCGCTATTCACTAAACGTAACGTAAAAAAGTCCAAAATTCAAGCGCACAACTAACTGTGTAGCGCAAACTGCTGTGCGGATCCACCAAGTACATTCCCGGCTGATACTCCCGTCCGATGCACTAGTATGAAGGAATAGTTTCACACCTGCCTCTACACCATTGGTTCTACGGAGAGGCTCTTTTTGTGAGCGCGGCAATCCGATGAAGGTGTAGTAGATGTCGTGGCCCAATACCGATACTCTCAAGGTAAATAGGATCAATACAATCACCTATGAAGCAATCTGTGAAGTTCACACCGAAGCAATCGCCGACTGAAAAAATCTGCATGTTTTGTCGTTACTCCAAATTTCAATGCGCGGATGAGTTTCTTGCCAATGAATTCGACACATGATACCACCGAAGTGTATGTGCCATATCATTATTAGCGATTCTGAATTTTGTTGCCTTTTTCAATTTGTAAACTGGATTCGCCGGTATTCAGTGTACAGTAGTAGTTTATGTTTCAATGGAGACTCTCTCTTATTCAGATAGTGCAATGTTTCAAGCGATTGAATTTCAAAATTTTATATGCCGGTACCAGGTAATACAAATGCATTGAAGAGTTCAATTTTAGCTTTCTGATAGACGAGGGCATTCATTCACATGGTCGAGTGCTGATCCCATGTGCAGCAACCGTACACATTTAACTAACTTTTCCCAACAAATGTTTCAAAAATGGTCGATTTGCTCGATATTTTTTTTCAGCAGTTTCCATTTTTACGCACCAAATGTAAATGGAACAAGATTTGAAACCCAATTACACACTATTTCAAATAAAACTTACTTTTCTTACAATTCCTAGGTTACATTTAAAGTTTAAACCGTCAAAAACATTTTTTGTTGTTGTTTTTTAAAAAGCATATTTGAAATGAAAAAACGAAAGCGGAAGCTGGAGGAGCCAGCCCTGCCACCGGAGCAGAG
>Ga0105055_10011508_pt1 | contig 10907 bp, 7 predicted proteins | sample BON03_FD_78090 | JGI IMG/M metagenome (GOLD analysis project Ga0105055, IMG submission 78090) | Freshwater microbial communities from Lake Bonney liftoff mats and glacier meltwater in Antarctica - BON-03 | ecosystem: Environmental > Aquatic > Freshwater > Ice > Glacier meltwater | place: Lake... | reverse complement strand
CGTCTCGTCTCTACCTATGTATATATACTAATTCTTGCAAAAAAGGTATGCGCATCCTCCTCCTTCTCCTCTATCGCATCATCCTCCTTCTCCCTCCCTTCCCTCCTCCCGCCACCTTGCAAGCCAGCACGTTCTCATTCTCACACGCCCTACACCACTCCCCCGCACTCAGCGCCTGAGGCGCCGCGAGCTCGAAAAACTCTTTAAGAGAGCACTGAAACCCCTCCTCTCCCTCCCTCCCTCCCTCCCTCCCTCCCTCCCCACCACTGCACGGCAACAACACACCCTGATAGTCTTGCTTCGCCCCATCCTGAATAACCACTCGGACAAAATACCCTTCCTCCCTCCCTTCCTCCCCTTCCTTCTCCTTCCCTCCCTCCTTCTCCGAAAGATGGTGAAGCTCGAACACAAGGACGGCGGCAGGAGAAGGGATTTTCTTCCCCAGCCAGGGCAGGGTGCTATTGGTGACTTGGTCGGCTTGAAGCGCGGCAAGCACGCCGAGTTGTGTGTTGTAATGCCCGGCGATTGTAAGGAGTTTATACACATGAGCGGGGAAGCTGGTCTCGCGGTGTTGGACTGCTTGTTCCATCCTTCCTAGGACGTCAGCGAGGAGGCCCCCACCTAGGCGGTTCTGGACGAGGGATGATTTCATTTTGGAGGTTTCGAGCCACATTGCTAAGGAGATGACGCCTGCGTATACATTATCATCGAGGGCAGGCATGATATCCCCTGCTTGATACGTGCGCCACACATTAAAATTATCATAGACATTCCACCAATTCGCCAGGGAAACATTTAAGCTCGGTCCGACTAGAGATCCTATCTGTGTGCGCAATGGCAGGGTCTCCGCTTCCTTCTCACGGAATTCAGGGCTAGCAAACCAATTTTCCAAATCACGGTCATAGGCAGGGCATTTGGTGTAAGCACGGATACGCCAGTCTTGTCCGTCTTCGGTGGAGAATACAGGAGGGATTTGCCGGGTCAGGTATGGCTCTACTTTTGTTGTTAAGTTTTCGTCCTCTGAGAAGGCACCGAGCAAGAAGCTATTAGCGCTCAGGAGGGTGCGGTGCAAGGCGGAGGAGTTGACGAGGGAGTTGTAGTTGTTGAAGTTGGCGTTTTCGTTGCTGGCATCTATGACGCCATATCTCGCACCAGTGGCACCTGCTTGCGTCAGGCACGTGTCGGTGGTGTTGCAGGTGGTCAGGTCAAGATATCGCGCACGAAACGTCTGCCCGGCTTGGTAGCATTGTTTTCTGCCCTGCGGCAAGAGGGTGGGGCCACCAAAGACACCGGTCTCGCCCAAGGTACTGGTCTTGGGAAGGACATTGCGGGCACCGTGCCGGACGACAACGTACGACAGCAGAAGCTCGGCGGTGGCGAAGTGGAGGGAGATGCTGAAGATGAGGAGAAGGAAGAGGGGCAGGACGCGCTGGCGCAGGTGTGGAACCATGGTGTGTGCCTGTGTCGGTGTGAGTTGGGAGGGGTGTTGAAGGCGGGCTGAGTGCGGCAAAGGTGGGTGCACGATTCCAATTAGCCCAGAACTTGGGTTTGGGGCAGACCTGCGTAGAGAAGCAAACCTGCCAGGGGCCTGTGTTGGTGTGTGCAGGGGGTGTAGGGGTATTAGGTGTGCTTGGTATCTGGATGGGAGGCGGGAGGTTGTTGAGGCCTGGTTGAGGCGGTGGTTTTGCCTTCCGTTTTTTTTTTTCGCACTACTCTCTTGCAGGACTTTTTTCCTGGGCACCTGCTTAAGCAGGCGAATAGTGTACCAGGCAAATCTTTAGATTATTTTACAGTGTGCGTGTAGCTACTTGTGCTGATCCTCGGGCTTAGACAACAGCAGCGCCAGTGACGCCTTGGTTGGTGGCCGTTGCAACCTCCCCACTTGCACGACGACGCGACGGCGCACCCTTCTGCGTTTCACACCCTGTCCATGCTTTCAAATCCCGAGCTCATTCACGCCCTGTACTCCCCAAACCCAAAACACAGATTTGTTCGCCTCTCTTCTCGACCCCAACCACCCGCCGCCCCAAGCCAAGCCCAGCCACAGACAATGCAAAAGGACTACCGATCCCTCAAGCTTCTGGGCGAAGGGGCCTTTGGCCAGGTCTACCTAATGCGCCACGTCCCAACCCAACATCTCGTGTGCGTCAAGGCCTGCAAGGAAGGGAAGGATGGTTCCGTGCCGTGGCGAGAAGTCGAGATGATGCAAACACTTTGCCACCCCTGCATCGTCCGCTACCAAGACAACTTCGCCACGGCAGGGATGCTGTACATTGTGATGCAATACGCAGACAAGGGCGACCTGTCTTCCAAGCTAAAGGCGGCGCGTCGTCCTAACCCCCGCATATACTTCCCCGAATCACAAATCTGGCATTGGTTCAGCCAGCTTTGCCTCGCCCTTGAATACATGCACGCTCGCAAGGTCATCCATCGAGATATCAAGCCGCCCAACATCTTTTTGTTCGGCCCTGAGGAACGATTGGTGCTGGGGGATGTCGGCGTTGCCAAGACACTAGACGCCACGAAGGCTTTTGCCCATACGGGTATTGGGACACCGTTCTACATGGCCCCAGAGATCTATGCAAATAAGGGCCACAACACGAAGGCGGATGTGTGGTCTTTGGGAGTGTTGCTCTACGAGCTCGCTTACCTCCGTCAGCCGTTCGATGGGGAGTCGGTGCAGGAGATAGGAAACAAGGTGTTGAGTGGTCGCTATCGTCCCGTGGCCCCAGAGGAGACTCATTGGTACAGCAGCTCCTTAGGGGACTTATTGTTAGAATTGTTGAACGTTAACCCTAATTGGCGACCGTCCGTGGCGGATCTGCTCAAGACGCGGCCGGTCATCACGCGGCGGGCGGAGGAGTGGAGCAAGCAGTTGCTCTTGGCGGCGGCGGACCCAGCGCTGGAGGAAGGGGTGGATGTCAGCGTCGAGCAGCAAAAGGCGTTGCAGGAGCAGATGGAGACATTGTGGCCGCCGGCACATTTCGATGCGTCTGCGTCAGTCGCGTCGTTGTCATCTTCCTACCCCACTTCCTCCTACCCCTCATCCTCGTCCTCCTCATCTTCCTTGTCCTCCTCCTCCTTTTTCCCGTCGTCGACATTGTCGTCCATGGGGCAGCCCCAGCCCTCCTTCCCCTCGCCATCAGCAGCAGCAGCAGCAGCAGCAGTAGCAACAACCCAGTCCGCAGCAGCGCAAGAGACTAAATTACAACAGGTGCTGGAGAATTTACGAAAAGAACGGACGGCCCGACTGGAAGGCAGCCTCATGACTTTGTCTATTTCCGAGATGCCCTCGCCAGGGCAGGAGGTGGAGGATAGGAAGGAAAGGAGGGAGGAGGAGCAGGAAGAGAGCGACGTAGGAGGGATCAGCGCGCCATTTTGGTTGCCTACTTCGGTGCGTGAAACTTCCACAGCACCTTCTCTTCTTCTGAGTGTGGAGCGGCGCGAACAACACGTGTATTTCTCCGAGAGCCAAGAGAGGAAAGGGCCCGTTAGCCCCACCAACAGCAGCAGCAGGTCTAGCACCTCTACGACAAACAGTGCTATGACTACGCAAGAACAGCAGCAGCAGCAGCAGCAACAGCAACAGCAGCAGCAGCAGCAGCAGCAGCAGCAGCAGCAGCAGCAGCTGGTGGGGATGACGACGACGGCGGGCGGGCGCATCCGAGAGTCGCGTGAGTTTTTGCTGCGGGTCATGGGGGAGGGGATGTTTGACGAGGCCCGTCGCCGAAGTCAGGAGGAAGGGTTGGAGGTTCTATTTGTGGGTGATAAGGCGAAGTATTTCCCGCTTTTCCAGCAGTTGCTGGCGATGGAGGCGGCGCAGCGTGGGGATACCTCTCTTTTGCTTGGCACGGTCGGAACGAGGGGGACGGGAATGGGAAGTGTAGGAAGGGCAAGGGGGGAAAGAGGGCAGCCGTAAGAAAGGAGGGAATGGTGTAAATGATATACGTTTAGACGGCAAGTAGGACAAGGGCAGAGAGGGCAGCCGTTACTTAAACTATGGTACGTGTATTATGTGGACAAATTTCCTTTGTTTGAATAGCAAAATAGAAAATGAAACTCAGAAGGTACATCAATTAGCCCATAAATGCCTCTCGCTCGTTTTGGTCTGCTTTTCTTTCTTCTTCTTTTCTTTCTGTATACGCGCCTTTCGGGTCTCGTCGTCGTCTCCTCTTCTCTTTATTTCTTCTTCTCCACCTCCGCTACCAACTTTCTAGACAAGCAACGAGTCGCTCCCTAATTTCCCCGCATCCTTCCCTCCCTCCCTCCCTCCCTCCTTACCCAAACGGGGTCGTCGGCATGTTCCCATCCGCACTATCTCCATATCCCGCCGGGTTACTATACCCCCTTACATCCGCCATATTCAAATCGTTCTCGGGCTCGTCCGCCGCTTGCTTCCGCGGGATCAGACCCATGGGCAGGTCATTAGTACTCTCCAAGACCTGGTCAATCAACCCATACTCACACGCTTCCTCCGGGGAGAAATACCTCTTGCGACTCGCATCCTTAATGACGACATCCAAAGGCTTCCCGCATGCCTTGGCGAGCATCTCGCAATTGATCTTACGGTTCCTCATCACCTCCCTCGCCTTGATCGCGATGTCAGACGCCTGCCCCCGTGCCAAGGAGCGAGGCTGATGCAACATAATACTCCCATTCGGCAACGAATACCTCTGTCCCTTCTCCCCACACGCCAAGAGCATGGCCGCACTTCCAAAGCACTGCCCAACACACACCGTGGCAATAGGCGCGCGAATATAGGACATAACATCAGCAATTGCAAACGCCTCCGTATCAAAGCCCATCGCCCTTCCATCCGGAGTCGAAATCCCCGGACTGTTGATATACATATAAATAGGACGATCCTGACTCTCGTAGTTCAAATAAAGCAACTCTGCGATGATCAGCTCCGTCACAGCAGGCACCAACGCCATCCCCAAATAGACAATGCGGTTGTGCAAGAGCAAGGAAGGAAGATCAGGAGGAGGGCCCAGGCGAGGGTCAGTGGGTGGCATGTACTCCTGTCGCTCTGCGTAGCCTCCCCCCGAGTCTCCACCACCCCCGCCGCCTTTGCGTGCCGGCGTGACCAAGCGGCTGGACCGTTGGTGGAGCTGGTGCTGCTGCTGGAGGAGGGAGGAGGAGGGGAGGGAGGGGAGGAGGAAGGCCAGGGAGGAGCAGGCCAGTTGGAGCAGGACCAGGAATGTGGCCAGGCACGCCATGGCTGCTGGGACTAGTCTTGGCATGGTCCCGCTGTAGGTTTGGGAGGGGGTGGATGGGGTGGGAGGGTTGTGGTGAGTGCGATGCACGGGATGGTGGTTGATGATGATACAGTCAGAGCAGCGCAGGGTGGGAAGGGCAATGCGTCTCGTTGCTTGTGGATAGGGAGAAGCGCCCGTCTCTGGCTCGTGCCGCCGTCAAAAAGCCTTTAAGGCAAACGTGCAGATGACTTCCTTTGGGTTGGATGCCCAGTGCTTGTGGCGTTGCTTGGTGTGTAAGAGGACGGGCTCTAGAGGGAAGAAGCAAGAGAAGCAGACGCAGCAGCGCGGCAAGGGCAACATCATCATGATGCGCGAGTGATTGCGGGGGCTGGAAGGTAGCGAATCTCCCCGCCTCTCGAAACCACGCCCTGCACGGACTGCTCATCGACGTCCTTCCTGACTTGTGTAGTTGTGTGTGTGGTTGTATGGTGGCATGGTTGTGAGAGCAAGATATATATCGAGCGTTGTTCGGCGGATGACTCTCTTTTGTTTGCACGCACATGGTTCACCAATTAGAGTATAAAGGCCGTCCTTTCAGCTGCACACAAGCATGTCTGTCCTGGTTATGAAGCCACGCATGATAAGAAATAGGAATTTTAGGTGCGTTTAAAGCTATTTCTTGCTGCGCCGAGAATCTTTCAAATTGTCTTCTCAGTTTTTTTCCTGCCACCATCGTCCGCCCCCCTACCCGCCTCACTGAAAACAAAACGAAAGAAACGCAAAGCGAAACAAAACCACGACCCCAAAGCACGTCATACGCCATCATCGTCGTCGTCGTGTTCATTCTTTTTCCCCACATTTGTTGCTGTCTTGTATGCCAGTTCCAGTTCCCCACACATTCAATCACACCGTCTTGCCTTGCATTTTCCCATTCTCCTCTCCCTCCTTTCCCACCCCCTTGATTTCACTCAACCCTTCCCTCCCCCCAACAAATTAAAAATCAAAACCAACGCATAATTTTCGCATTTAAAAAAAAATTATCCTTCCAAATTGATCAACTCGTCTAATAAACCATCTTATTCGCCAGCTGCTCCGAGGTCTCCCCCTCCCTCGTCACCGACGTGACCGCCTCCTTGTCCTCCATCAATTTATCCAAAGACACCCCCCACAAATCCCGCTTATAATACAGCAACCAATTACAGACTTGGGCCCTCCGTGTTCGATTAGGCGTCAACTCCGCGATTTTGAAGCCCTTAAAGCCATAAGGTGCCAGGAGTTCTTTTAATGATTGCTTGTACATCTTGGGGACAGAACGGACGAGGGCCGTGTTGGCTCGCTTTACCGGGGCGTCTACTTCCCTGTTACATGAGTGGCAAGGGAAGGAAGAAGGAAGGAATGGGTGGGTGTAAGTGACTGAGAGGGGGAAATGATGATGGACGGCGAGAAAAATAAGGAATAGTAACTCCTAATGATTCACTTCGCTTGCGCCGCATGCCTCAAGCACCCGCTTGCTGCCTTCAAATCAAAGGCACGAGAAGATTCTCGTTCAAAACGTCTGAATCTCGACTAGTACTACTTACTTCTCATAAATGCGGGTGACGCCCACCAGATCAGGAGGCTCTGGGTAGCGGGCACGCCACTTGGGGTAGACTTTGCTATTGTCCCACCGGCCTTCCGTGGGGACGTACCGGTAGCCTGGAGTAGGGAGAAAGAGGAAGGAGAAGGAAAATGATGAGTGGGTGTATCTAAAGAGAGAAAGCTGCTTGCAGAGAGAATGGGCACAGACAAAGACCTTGGAGACCCCTCTAGAACAAAGCGGACTGGCCGCCTCCCTCCCTCTGATTGCCATCCCTCCCTCCCTCCTTCCTCTTCCTCTACTCTCCAACGAACCAAGACACTTCCACGCCAGCCAATTAACCTCCTCATCCTTACAGCCCAGCTTTACAATCTTCACCAAGTTCGTCTCCTCCAATTCAGCCGCAAAAGGTTCTGGAATCGAGATATCACAAATGAACCTCTCCGTGTCCTCTGTGCTAATGGGACCTTCGAAAACAACGTCGTCGCTCGAAGCAAGGATGGGGATAGCGGTTGGGGCGCCTTCGGTCGGGCCGGCGGCGAGGGAGGTGGAGAGGCGGGCATGGCGGTGGAGGGGGGAGGAGGAGGAGGATGGGAGGGAGGGAGAGGTGGAGGATTGTAGACTGGAGGAGGAGGAGGAGGAGAGGGAGGACGATAGGCGGGGGAGGAGGAAGGCGTGCGTGCTGTGTTGTGCAATTAGGCTTAGGCACAAAAGGAGGAGGAGAGGGGCGGTGGCCATGTGGTGGTGGCGCTGCACGCTGCTGCTGGAGAAAGTCGCGCTCCGATGGTCGCGTTTGACCCACAGACCAGTGGTAAACGGCAAGAGCTCCGCGCGCCGCCTAGTTGAGTACGCCTGTGTCAAATGTGCGTGTAGGTGTAATGCGTGTGTGTTTAGTGCTTGGTGGTTATAATTGTGTCCAAGAAGCGCGGTGCCCTGCCCCACTCCTTCATCCTTCTCGATCCTTCTCTTGATCCTTCTCGCTCCCCAAGCCCCACCATCAACCACCACTCGCCGCCGCTCTCCTCTGATTTTAGACAACGATTGACGCTAACCTACACCTTATCCCCAAACTACAGCATTAAGATGAAGATCAAGAAGGATGTCAGCTCGGGTAAGAGCAGCGGAAGCAGCACGCGGCCTTTGCGGTTGTTTGACCTTCAGGTATGTGGGGGTGGGTGGGGAGGCTGGGGGAGGGGGAGGGGAGGTCAAATCGGAAGCATTGCGTGCCTGAGGCAACGCACAGGCCAAGGATAGGAATTGTGCCCTCACAACAACAAAGCTGCCACGCCTGTGTATTGTCAGCATTCGATGTCGGCGTTGCTGTCTGTGTGGGTTGTTTCCCTGTCAGCCCAGCAGCACCACTCCCCCACGCCCATTCTACTGGCCCCCTCAACCTCTACACCACAACACTACCCACCCTCCACAAACCACAGGAGATCCTCAACAGCGAAAACGAGGAGACGCTCATCCAAGGCCTGCACAAAGCAGCGTTGCAAATTGTAAGAGAGCATGGTTACTTGAAGCCACGCAAGGAGGAAGACGAGGAAGGGGGGGAGGGAGGGGGGGAGGGAGGGCAAGAGGTGATGGTGGAGGACGATTATGAAGTGTCGGACGACGAGTTGGAGTACTTTGAAAGGGCGGCGAAGGAGGGAGATGGAGGGGGGATGGAAGTGGAAGAGGGGAAGGGGGAGGAGGAAGAGGAGGAGGAAGGCGGCGATGCTGAGGACGGAGAGGAGGAGGAGGAGGAGGAGGATGACGACGAGGCTAGTGGTGCTGACGATGAAAATGAAGACGAGGACGAGGACGAGAACGAGGCGAAAGAGGAAGAACCTGACAAACATATCTCTTCTATCCACTCCTCCACCACTCATCGCCGCCACCACCACCATCATCACCATCCTTCCTCCTCCATCCGTGAACGACCCCCCCGTCACGTAACAGGCCTTCTCGCGGCCTACCTCCTCTCCTCCCCCCAAGCCGTCGAACTCTCGCAACACCTCTGGGAGCTCCCCCTCCGTCAAGCCTCTCGAAAAGTCGCCGAGAAACACACCCGTCTCTTGGCTGTCGTCCTCCGGTGCTTGCGCCACACTCACACTTCCTCCCCTGGAGGAGCAGCAGCAGCAGCAGCAGCAGCAGGAGCAGCAGGAGCAGGAGGGATTACAACTACAGCAACCACCTCACCTCTTGCCCCTCTCCTCGCCCGCCGCCTCCTCCACGAGCACCCTACGGACCTGCACGCCCAGCTAATCTCTTCCTACCAACCCCTCGCAACCGCCACCCTCCGCCTCCTTCACTCCCTCTCTCGTCTCTCCCCCCACCACGCCTGGGAAGTCCTCTCCCGATTCACCCTCACCTCCAAACCCGTCCTTCACCTCTTTTCTCCCCTCTCCTCCCACGCCCGCCCCATCGCCATAGCCCTCGTTTCCTCCTTCCTGCGTTCCCCTGACCCCTCCCTGGCCGTCCGTATCCTCTCGACCGACAGACTTTTAAAAATGATTTTCAAAAATTTGAACACCGACAACATTCGTACATTTGAAAATTGGCTGGCAGCTTTGTGGAGTGCCTTGAGACATCCCCGCGTGCCACAGAAGGTAAAGAGGAGGTTAGTGACCAGCTATAGATTAGAACAATTGAGGAGGGTCTTGGGGAAGGGAGGGAGGGAGGGAGGGAGGGAGGGGGTGGCGAGGGTGATGAGGGAGATGTTGGGGGGTGGGGGGGAGGGGGGGAGGGGCAGGGAACGGAGGAAGAGGGTGGTGAAGAAGGGGGGAAGGACGACGATGGCTGTGGTGAGATTGCTTTTGGCACTGAGTGGGAGTGAGGAGGGGTATCAACAGCGGTTGGCGCTGTCGCTGTTGGAGGAGCATGGGGATGTGAGACAGGCGTTTATGAGAAGGTTTAATCAGACCTGGGAGGCGAAGAGTACTTTTGCTGGTTTGAATTCGTATGTGTTTGTAGGGAAAATAGTGCGAGCTTGTTGTACCCGAGGAGGAGGAGGGGGAGGAAGGGAGGGAGGGACCGAGGGATGGGGGGAAGGAGGAGCAGAGAGGGTGCTGGGGGGGATGTTGCCTTCGGGGATGGGCAAGAGGGAATTGACGAAAGCGATTCTGAGTGCTAACCCTTTGTTGGCACGGATGGGGCTGCTCCTTACCACGCAGTTGTTACGACGCGTGCAGCAGGCCATGCAGCAGCAGCAGCATCAACAGCAGCAGCAGCAGCAGCAGCAGCAGCAGCATCAGCAGCACACAGCCGCCCTGCGTCGCGCCCTCCTTCACCGACTCCCCGACCTTCAAGCCGTCCTAGCAGTCAAAGCTCGCTGCTGCACCCCTTCCTCCCCCACGTCCTCGACCTCCCTCCCTCCCTCCCCATTTCCCTGGCGACACCACCTCCTGGCCCTCGTCCTCACCCTCCTTCGTACTTACCACACCGTCCTCCCCGAGGCCATCCACAGCGTCCGGTTCGACTTCCTCCGCCTCGTCCACGACACCCTTGTCCACCCACCCTCCCTCCCTCCCTCCATCATATCTTCCTCCCCCCCTGCCTTTGTGCAATGGGAGCTCCTTCGTCTCCTCCAATCCTTAGGACCTGAACGCTTGACATGGTTACCAGCTGGCACACAACAAGCGTGGGGGAGCAGCAGCAGCAGCAGCAGCAGCAGCAGCAGTAGTAGTATTATTATAAGTACAAAAATCCCTGCTGCTTCTGCTTCTTCTCCTCCTTCTTCTCCTCCTACAGCTTTCACTCACCTCCTCACCCTCCTTCGTACCACCACGGACGAGCGTCTCTATTCCCTCACCCGTCACCTTCTCCTCCAGGTCATTCAACACAAAGTCCCCCCTCCCTCCCTCCCTCCCTCCCCCTCCTCCTCAGGGGCAGCAGGAGGTACCGAGGGAGGAAGGGAGGGAGGAAGGGTTTCTTCCTCTTCTTCTCTGTTGGGGGAGCGATTGCTGGACGCCTTGGAGGGAGGAGAGGGATCAGCGAATGTTCTAGAAGAAGCTTTACGATTAGCGGCTAGTCGACCTTATCCTCTTTGGTTGGTAGCATTGAAAATTGCGGAAGGAGGAGGAGGAGGAGGAGGGGGAGGAGGAGGAGGAAAGGCCTCGTCTTCCCTCCCGCCCTCCCCTGTGTTGGTGGCG
>Ga0105055_10011506_pt1 | contig 10908 bp, 10 predicted proteins | sample BON03_FD_78090 | JGI IMG/M metagenome (GOLD analysis project Ga0105055, IMG submission 78090) | Freshwater microbial communities from Lake Bonney liftoff mats and glacier meltwater in Antarctica - BON-03 | ecosystem: Environmental > Aquatic > Freshwater > Ice > Glacier meltwater | place: Lake... | reverse complement strand
TTCCCTTGGGTTTTTTTTTAATACTTTTAGCAGACATTATATTATACCTATAGATGAATATTATATAGTAGTTGTCACATTATATAGTAGTTGACACATTATATAGATCAGTAGTAAATCCCTGAACCAACTCCCAATTAGTATGTAATATACCTAATATACCCAAAATAAACAATATAAGTTGTTCTTCTTTATTAATTTTAATATCAGATGAATTGTTCCTTGGATAAAAAATAGCGATTAAAACCATATACATAAATATTTCAGACACACTTAACATGGAATCCTTTAGATTATTTAGATATAGATTTGTCTGGGTAGACCACTTTGCATAAATGCCGATTTTTGAAACTACCACTACCCCAATATACAATAGTTTCAGGGATATTACTGTGATAATTAACAACTTATATATATTTGCATAACTACTCATTACTTTATACTTAACTTATATTTTCCATAAAATTGATTTTTATTGGGGTGCTTATTATTATAACCAGAATGACCTTCCTTACTTGTACTAGATTTAATACGGACACGTTAGCCCAAAACGAGCGATGGAGAGATAAAAATAAATGGGTAGGCTGTATATATGGGACGCCTAAACTGATGAGGGAAAGTATTCCCATAGGCGCAAGGGTTATTGTATTAGAAATGCACAACGACCTTAACAAACTTATCGGAATCGGGTTAATTAAAAACAGGTTATCCTTTGATAAGAAATATAAAATATATGACTGGGGTAATTATAACCGATATACATACAAAGGGTGTTATAGAATTGACCGCGCGGACCTATCAAAAAAAGAAGAGGTACTATTTTATATACTAGACGCCCTCATGTTTAAGGGTAAAACACATTTGAAAAGAGCCCAAGGCATTACTCTAATGCCAGACATATTTATTAATAACATTCATATCGATTTTATTAATAAATTACTTAAAATGTTTATCCGTAGATATAAGGGTACTAGTCGTATTGATGGCTAGGTTAGTGTGAGGTATAGGTATTATACTGTTTTTTTATCCTCGTTGAGCGAAGATACCATATATCCATTAATAGTTACCTTTGCTTAAAAGTTCCTTAGTATACTATACACATGACCGATATAACTAAAGATAATATTGACGATTGGAGTGTGTCGGATATATTAGAACTGCTCGATTTAACCGATCCAAATGCAGAGGACATTACTACTGTATCTAATAAACTAATTACCAAGGCCATGAATGATGGGTCTATATCCGTCTCTACATTTTTAACACAGGCACGTGATAAAGTACTAGATGATATTTCCGCAAAGAAAGGTGATGCAGATTTCTCTGAACAAGCAGGGGGACAATTATTGAATTGGATGCAAAATCAATCCCTGACACAGAATAATACTGTACAGACAAATAAAACCACGTCTAGAAAGAATAAGGTACAGATATTTAATGATAATTCTAATTTTCAAATGAAGCAAGAAACTCTAGGAATTAATCAAGTATACAATGTACCTATTGCCCAAGGAACTATTAATCCTAATCAAACAAATACCATTGAAAGAACTGTTATAATTGACAGTCAATATAGATCAAATGTTTTGCCCTGGGCGGGACTGGACGTATCTCTCCCGTCCTTTAATACTATGTTTTCTGTTAACTTGTCTGACCCACTATCTAACGTCATTTCTATGGAATTATATTCAGTGCAGATTCCGAAAACCTGGTATAATATTTCTACTTTTATAGGCAATAGTTGTTTTACTATATATAGTAATGACTCCACGCCAACGTATACTACTATATCCGTACCGTCAGGGCACTATACCGCGGACACTATATGCACAACCTTAACCACCCTGCTCACAGAGAATAAAATAATCGTTACCTATGACCAAGTATCGAATAAAATCTATATTACTGGAGAGGAATCAAATAAATATAGCATCGACTGGTTTCCTTTGGTTGACCCGACTGGTATATGCAATCCGTGTATAACTACCATGTTTGTAAACAATAATCTGGGTTGGGTATTGGGATTTCGAAATATTGACCCGGACAATGCTAGTCGATTGTATATCCCTTATAATGACATTTCACCCGTAAAATATTGGGCTGAAGCGGCACCAGCACTATCTGGTCCCCAATATTTAATGCTTGTAGTCGACGATTTTAATAATAATCGATTAAATAAAGGCATTATAAGTACGGTCGATACTCAGACCAAATTAGATGTCCCCGGATATTCCAATTGCAGTAATATGGCGCAAAATATAAGTGGAAAGGGCGTGGCAGTAATGACCGCACCAAGAAACTTGACACAAGCACAACTGTATGCTATAAATACTATTAATCAAAATAGACAAGAAAAGAAATATCGTAATATCGCTCCAACTACAAACGACGTATTGGCCGTCATTCCAGTATCAAAGGCTGATCCTGGGGAGACAATATTAGCCTATGGAGTTAATATGGCTTCAAATAGTAGGGATTATTTTGGTCCAGTTACTATTGAACGATTGGGTATTAAATTAGTCGACGATAAAGGCAATTTAATTGACCTAAATGGTGTCGATTGGTCCTTTACGTTTAGAGTTAAACAATTGTATCAATATTAAGGTACTATGTGCAACAAAAAAACATTAAAAAAGGTATATAATTATTTATACCTTTTTTAATGTGTTTTTTTAATGTGTTTTTGTAGTGGATGTGCCTTACGATTTCTCTTTCTCTTTCTCTTTCTCTTGCGCTTTCTTTGCGTAGTATTTCGCATCCAGTTGGGCTAAATACTGTACCCTCTCTGCAACACGTGCTTCATCGATTGCACGACACTTGTACATCTCATCAATCTCTAGCCACATTTTGTCGTGAAGTTCTGCCTCTGCTGTGGTTGGTGGTGTTGCCGCATACCGCACGTCTGCGTCAACGTAGTCCACCTCCAGCTGATGATCCGAGTTGATTCGGACCAGTTCATCGTCAAACTCGGCGATTTCCTGCTCGGAAGACTTGCGATCAATCTGGTAATTCCGGTTGAGTTGGTACTCTTTCAATTCTTTCGCCCACCGAAATGCAATGTCCAACCGATGGAATCGCACATCGAGTTCGTAGTGAGTGACACCAGCAAGTTGATCCAAATCGTCATGGTATTGCTGGTCAATGTGACGCGTCTTTGCGCGGAACGCTGCAACGGCCTCTGCATAACCGTCGTGTTCCGGGCGCAACCATACTATGTTAAAGCGCGCGTGTTCTGCCCTCTCGCTCTGCCAAATGTCAAATAGCTTACGTTCGGTTGCTTCATACAATAGCCAATAATCATGAAACCGTAGCCACCACCGCTGTCGCTGCTTATCATGCTCCTCCTCATACAAAGTATTCAGTTCCTGCTCCTGCTCCATCTCCTGTCCCCGCTTCTTTCGTTCTTTTTCCAACTGCTCCATCAGTTTCTGTCCCAGTAGCTGCTCCTGCTTCTTTCGTTCTTTTTCCACGTGCTCTTTCAGTACCTGTGCCAGCGGATGGTGCCTCCCCATATGCTTCTCCATCTCGTGCTCCATCCGCTCGTCCATCCCCTTATCCGCCTCCCATTGGGCCCACTCATCCTGCTGCTCCAGCTGCTGCTGCTCCTCCTGCTCCTCCTGCTCCTCCTGCTGCTCCTGCTCCCGCTTTTTTTCTTTTTCATGTTCATCCAGCTTGAGTTGTTCGGCCCAAACCCAATCCACTGGTCCGAACTCGTACCACGCATCATCGAGTTGTGACTGGTTCATCAGGCGAGACATGTTTTTTTTGTAGTAGTTATATAGGAGCTTTAAAAGTTCGTTTGGTTGGCAGCCTTATACTTCTTGGAGAAAAAGTATTTCAATTTTTTAAGAAGTGATTGCTAAATCGTGTTTCACATCAAAAAATAAATTTAAGATATATATGTGAATGACTTTTTTTATGTTATTAATGTAGGCGTGCCTTGCGATTTCTCTTGTTGTTGTAGGCATCTCCCACATTATTTGACTCGGTTAGAACTGCCAGTGAAGAAAATCACTCAGTCCTCTATATTTTTCTATATTTTTCTATATTTTTCTATATTTTTCTATTAAATTCCGAATATGATAAAATCCGCCAATAATTATACGTTTATAAGGCATTCTGATTTCGCCTTTGTCACTGTTCAATGCAGACACTTCTTTATGAACGGTGCATCCAAGCAAATTGGTTTTCAATAATATTTTAGATTTCTGTAAATAAGCCTCGGGTTTTTGGTTTTTAATACAAACAAAATTTCCAATATCAAAGGATTCTATAAAATCATTACATGATATTTTTAAATTATCGTGGTTTATGGTATTTTTCGGCACATAAGTGGCCCAATACATTTTAAATTGAAACACATCTATATCATGATATTTACTAATTAATTTATCAAATTTATTCACATCTTTATCCTCGAAATATACATATTCGTCTAGGTCATTAAATAAAATATATTGAGATAGATATCGAGATTTATAATACATATCAGTCATGGCAGGACTTTGTGCATTATGTATACTTCTCCTTTTGTTTAACCAATAATCATAATTCCATTCCATAAAGGTACATGTAATATCCTTATCTATATTTATGTTATGTAATATATCAGTTATATTTTCTAATTGAATAAAATTTGTATACGAATAATTATAATAAAAATAAAAATATTTAATACCCAGTGCTTTATAATGTTTAATATATGCTGGAATAAGATTATAATCTGATTTTAACAGGGTCATTATAGATATTAACTCTTTTTGTTCACGAATTAAATTGTTTTTAGTCAAATGTATATAATATTCTGTATTGTTAAGGATCGTGGTTATTTTTATATTCTCATTAGTGGATGTATTTTTTAATTGGTATAGATTAATTGGTTGTTGTGGTAAAGTTTTTGTAAATAAGTGTAAATGACCCACTACTATATCATCAACTTTAAATCCAAGATGTGTATTATTTGTATTACAAATAATATATATTATGTCTTTCGTATAGAAAATATTATGTATTATTACTACATTATTAACTATTAAATTGGTGAGAGTATTATACAGTAGCATATATATATACATGCTATTTATATACATGCTATTTATATACATGCTATTTATGCCTGTATTTACCTAATATATTATGAACATGATGAAATTCACCAACTACTTTATGCTCATAGGGTATTTTAAGTATGTCATCATTACTACTTAGTTGGCTGAGTGCCTTATGAATCTTCATTCCAAGTAAATTTGTTTTTAATAATATTTTGGACCGTCTTGCATCAGGCCACCCACTTACTACAAAATTATTCATATTAAAGGTATTTGTAAAATTTAAATATGAGATACCCCTCTGGTTGTGAACATTTTGTTCCATTTTATCTTCAACAATATATTTGGACCAACGACCATTAAATTGAAAAATGGCTTCATCCTTATATTTTATAAGTAATTCGTCAAATCTATTTATTTCTTTGTCATTAAAATATATATATTCGTCAAGGTCATTAAATAATATATTTTGATATAGATGTTTTGATTTATAATACATGTCGGATATGGCAGGGGATTGTGACATATGCATTCGTTGTCTATTAATTATTTTCCAATATGGAAAATTCCATTCCATAAATGTACAGGTAATATCCTTATCCATATCTATATTATGAAGTATTTCAGTCATGTTCGGTAATTTAATTAAATTTTCATGTGAATAATTATAATACAAATTAAACGACATAATTCCCAATGATTTATAATGTTTGATATATGTTGGTATAAGTTTATAATCACCTTTAAACAAGGTCATGGCTGTGAGTAGGTCTTGTTTATATGAAATGAATTTATGTGATGGTAACATGAGTTCATATTCCTTATTATTATGACATACCGTTATTTTTTTATCTAATTCCTTTGTGGTATTTGCTAATTTATACACATTTGAACTTTCATGAGTAGGATGATCGGTAAATAAATTAATATGACTCACTGCTACATTATTTACTTTAAATTTTAAATTTAATAATCTACGTTTTTCTACGGTCATATAATTATTACTAATTATATATATTGTGTCAGTAGTGAAAAAAATATTATATACTATAATTAGGTTATTAACTTTTAAACGTATGGGCGTGTCAAATAATAGCATATATATAAATAAAAATAAAAATATAAATTAAAATAAAATAAAAATATAAATATAATATTTATTACCAATATACATGGATACTAATATTAATAATTATAGTTATAATGATATTATAGCCGTACTAAAACTTACTGACCACCCCATTATAAATATCGAAACACTTTATCATACATGTAAATCGATAATTATACAGATAAATACCAGTAAGGAGTTGATAGAAAACCCAGATAATATTATCGAGTTTTTTAAAAACTGTTTTATAAGGGCATGTGTAGTTAATGGATTTATTATTCAAGAAGCATTTAGAGAAGGATTAAGTCTTGACCCGTTACCTATACAGCCCATAATAACTAGTCCAACTGATATACAGGTAATTGAAGCACCGCCATATATAGTAGACGGGCTTCCAAGCGCCATTGCGTCAACTCCCGGAAACGCACAATATTACAGAGGGGGGGTTAATATACTAGACGTTGAGACAATCACCAATATCTTGGTGGTTAATAGTAAATTTAGACCCGAATATGATAGAAACCAATATACTAATCAAAGCGACCATATAAAACAATTGGTAACTAATAAAATACAATCTTGTGATGATTTTCGTACCTCCGCGGCATTTGTCGGTAGTGTTGCAGACTATTCTATTGAATTGGACGAACCATATACCGAGGTAGTTTCTATGAAACTATCTAATATCCAGTTACTAAATGGCTACTATCCAATCTCGGCCTATTTGGGAACATCACAATTTACTATAGAATCTTTTATATATGACGCGGCCTCTTCAACGGGCAGAGACATTCAGCACCACCGTACTAATACTCATATAATAACCATACCAGACGGGTCCTATTCCATTCCTGACCTTATATATACCCTCAATCAGATATTTATAGATTTACCCATACCTATACGGGTAGAATATCATAAAATAACGGGTAAAATGTCCTTTATATTGAATAAAGAAGCGCGGCCATTAGAAAATATTAGAGATTCCTTATATAAATATGGATTTAATCTAAATTTTGCAATAAACTCCGACCCATATAGACGACTAGATCTTAATATAGGATGGATGCTTGGATATAGAAAAATTTATTATTCCTTCTTCGAGGACTATCATCAAGAAAAAACCAACCTATTCTCCATTGGCATTAATGGAGAAGCCGCCATGAATTTAATTGGCACACCTTATTTTCTATTAGAAATTGAAGATTATAATAACAATAACCCCACTGTCATAAATTATAATTCTCCTACAGCCCCATATTCGTTTAATATTAATAATTTAATTGCACAAGTACCTAACTCTGGTAAATCTAATACTATTCTTTTTGAAGATTCATTAAGTACAATCTTTAAAGAGAGAAAATATTTTGGTCCCGTAAAAATCAGAAAAATAAGGGTCAGATTATTAGATGACGTTGGACGTGCGGTAAATTTACATGGCAGTGAATTCTCTATCTCCCTCGAAATCACATGTCTCAATAAGCCTTATAATAAAAATATAACCTAAAACTAATATTCATAGCATAAATTTAATAATCGATTGTGAATGGCTATCAGCGTATAGGTGGAATTGTATAAAATTCTATTATTCTTTATAATGTTATATTCTAATTCATCGTCATCTATAATCTTATCAACCACATAGTTAGAATTCACGTCCAGTTTAAGAACTTCGAAGTGTTCCGATACTATTGGGATTACTCCCAATTTTAGACATTCGGCAAAATGATATTTTTCGGTTTCTGTGGTAAAACCAGCATATTTGTATGTAGATAGTTTTGCTAGATGGGAACTATATTCTTCTGCTGTGACGAATTGGTCGGGGAAAGAATATACCTCCGCGTCGTGTTGGAGGTCATTGTTATTTGCTATATAGCGGGGATGATTTTTAAGGTCGAAGGAATCTAAGGTATCTGGGTACGGGCTACAGTATGCGAAAAAGATACACGGATGTCCCGCTATACGCAAGTCTGTCAATAATTCCTCTGAATAATCAAATAAACATATAGCATAACTATTAGTAATGGAGTTATTTAACCATTTGCTACAAGGCTTATCGAATAATACGTAGTTATTAAATGCAAAATAATCGCTAGCCTTTATAGTAGTATTCTTTAAAAACTGTGAACTAAAAGTAATGGAATCAATTAAATCATACATGCGTCTATCCTTAGTTCTATCCCAATGACATATGCCCTTTTCTTCTGGCATAATAATATCCTGTTTTCCGTTACCATACTTCATGTTAAAAATAGGAAGATATGCCTTCTTATGCTTTATTATATTAGATAATATATATTTACTTGCGTCTATGGCTGGCTTGTGTTGTGTCTTAAATCGTATATTCAAGGCCGATATCTGATGGCCCATATATTCTAGAGTATCGAATTTCACCTTGCCCATGTCCCAGGAATCCTTTACCGCGAAGAAATTCTCCGTCGCTAGATATGGCATTCCTGGGATATAATGCATTTTCTCATCTGACACCTTCAATCGGGAATAACTGTCTATCGGCAAATTTTTCCACACAGTTGCAAATTGTTCCCTTCCTTCTGGTGTTAAGTCCTCATCTTTCTTTGAATTTATATAATATGGCTTATTTAATTTTATATTTTTAATAACCTTCTCGGTTAATATGGTATTATCTATATACAATTTGGTAATCGTAGTCAATGCTTTTTTACTCGATATGTACATGATATCACAGGAATATTTCATATATGGGTACTGATCACTTACGGAAAGAGCCTTTTCTATAAACCCTATTCCTTGGGCCTTTACTTCCGCAGGAATATGGATAGGTCGCACTAATAATAAATCTGGGTGCAGATAAATTAATTCGTCGTGCGTATTTGCAGTCTCAAATGATTTAATAAAGTGACACGCATAGGATTCTATTGATAATTCATTACTTATTTGTTTAGTCGTTACCTTAATGGGTATCTTTGCACATTTCACGAATGACTCTATGCAATTAATTGTCGTGTCAGTAGCATATACGACTGATTCGGCCTCCTTATCGGAATGATAAATAGATATAAGTAGGGCTAATATTGAAGAAGACTCTGTCGCGTTTTCTTGGATTATAACATAAACCATATACTTTGGTGTATGTTATATTTTTAAACGGTTTTATTAATTATAGACTCTGTGGATGTTAATATGGTTATATTTTCGGAACAGATTAATGTATTTGCTGGTTCTTCCATAAATACTACGGTTAGTTCTATATCTTTAGATGCGGGAGATTTACTCGTCCAATGTGGACGATTTAACGTCGTCTCCAATTTTTTTAATCTATTTATTATCCCCCCATTATTTCTAGGAGCACAATGTTTGACTGCCCATTCAAATTGCATCGCCTGTATTTTATTATGAAATCCTGATATAATACATATATGTACCCAGCCAGGTCCTTTACCGGTGGTATACTTTGCGCCTCCTTTAATTTCTCCGTTATGCTGCCTGAGTCGGCGTACTGGAGTTGGACTAACACCTGCATACGTAGCATATCCATTTTGAATAATATAAAATTTCCAATCCGTCTCACTCATTATTATACATATATAATTTATATTACTATTATGTTTTCTAATAAACTATTATAAATCAAAATTATATCTATCAGATTAATGTATTATGTAATAATATATGAAATATTGCGGTAAAACTCGCAGTAAATCTCGCAATAAATCTCACAATAAATCTCACAATAAATCTCGCAGTAAATCTCGCAGTAAACCCATGAAAGGGGGTGTTAAAATAAAAGAATATGTAGCAATTCTACTAGGACTATGTTCAGGTGTTGAATCGGCACACATGATGGCTGTATGTGCGGGGAATACATGTAGATCTCCAGTAGCAGAAGCAAGTTTAAGAGCCTCTCTACCTGTCTCAACTATTATTTCAAGTAGAGGAACCAGTGTTAGGACTCCAGGTAGTCCAATGGCACCCTTTTCTAAGTTAGCCGCCCTTTCTTTATGCATGGGAGACGCTGAATGTATAGATAAGACCAATTCTCATGAATCAACACTATTTAAATGTGAGGAAATTAAAGATATACTAAAATCGGGCGAAACGGTACAAATTATTCCGATGGATGATTCCGTTTCTACTAGTATTTCTGGCATTTTAAGCAAATGTCATTTTACCCATAATGAAACTTCTAGGCTTCATGTTGGTTTAGATTGCGAAAAGGGCATATGTAAAGAAAAAAGTGCTAAGATAAAAGACCCATATGATGCACAGGGTACTTCTGAAGAGGCTACTGCATATACAGATATGATAGGAGAAGTATCACGTATAATGAAGCAAGAAGCAGCACTACCTTGTCATGCACTTTCTACTTCTACTTCTAAAAGAAGTGGTAAATATAATCAACAAACCCGACGCCAGGGTAAAACAACCAGGAAATAACTACTATTTTATAGGATAGGATATGATTATTATTTATTTATTATTTATAATAAATAAATAATATTTTATAAATAATTAAAATGTATATTATTTCATTTTCCAAAAGTCAAAAATATTTGGACAATATATTATAAAAACCTTCAAATCTAAATGACTTTTGAAAAACACGAAATAAGTGAAAGTTGCTTAGGCGTGTAAGTGGAAAAACAGATAGAAGTCAAAAATCATGTAGGTCCCCTATGTAAGGAGGATATTTCAGCGTTTTTTGTCCTCAGAAAAAATATAAGAGCAACTTTTGACATACCATTAAATGGTATGAAATGGTATGTTTAA
>Ga0105055_10011504_pt1 | contig 10909 bp, 5 predicted proteins | sample BON03_FD_78090 | JGI IMG/M metagenome (GOLD analysis project Ga0105055, IMG submission 78090) | Freshwater microbial communities from Lake Bonney liftoff mats and glacier meltwater in Antarctica - BON-03 | ecosystem: Environmental > Aquatic > Freshwater > Ice > Glacier meltwater | place: Lake... | reverse complement strand
TTGCAGTAGCGTCTGATGAGAAACAACTCGTGTCGACTATTCAAGAGACTGCTTCAGCAGGATTGAGATACCAAGGCTGCTGCAGCTGGGTTTATAAACAAGGATGGACAACGAATACCAGGTATGTTGAGATGGTTTCTTATGTAGACGAATGCTACGAAGGATCATTAGCCAGTCGGGGGTATCTCCTAGAGAAAGAGAGCCAGCGACTGGAGCGTGAGAAGGAGAAAGCCAAGCAAGTGATGCTGAACAATGCAGTTGTCAGTGCTATTCACAAGGAGGATTTTAAAAAAGTTGTTGCCCTTGTAGACGAGGGTGCGTTTGTCGACTACGAGACTCCGGAACTTCACACAGCGCTGTCTTATGCATCATGGAGAGGCACCAGATGTGTGAACAAAGATTCTCAAGATGTGCTAGCAGTAGAGCTGCTGTTGGATCGTGCCTATCGTGTACCCAATGTAAACCGTATTGTAGGTATTGATCATACTGCATTGTCGCTTGCTGCTAGAGCAGGTAGAACAAATGTGATGGAAGTCCTCCTGACAAGAGGAGCTCTGGTGGATGTTGTCTTAGCCGACGGGAAGACCGCGTTGTTACATGGAGCCATTGGGGGTAAATGGGAATCTTGCAGACTCCTTATTGAGCGAGGTGCAGACATTCACCACAGGGACAAGCAAGGCAGAACTGCTGTAGAACATGCACGATTATGCAATTTTGTAGGCGTCATGCAGAAATTGGCTTCTGCTGCATATCGTTTTTTAGGGGACGCCGTTGCAATACGAGGGGAAGCCAATCAGATTGTTAGCTGCTCCTGGGGCTGCGGGGCGATTGTGAGGAAATATCCGAAATCCTATTTTTTGAAAACGAATGCTGGTGATTTTGATTTCTTACAAGCCTGTGACGATGAGTTTGTTGTGTATCACGAAAACCATTTGTGCCCCAAGCGAGTTGTAGAATGTGTTCACCAATGTGGCATAAAGCAATTGTGGCAGGAAGAACTGGAGGAGCACATAACTCTTTTGTGTCCATGTCGTCCAGTTCAATGCAATGAGTGCAAGTTGGAACTTGAGTCGCAGCTACTGGAAAGTCATCTCAAGTACCACTGCTTAAAGCGCCGAGTTCGCTGCTTGAGATGTGACGAGCCAGTTATTCTGGAAAAGATGCCGATACATGACAAGTCAGATTGTATTCACAGAACGCAACTATGTGAGTGTGAAGTAGCTATACCCTGGAGTTCGTATTCTGATCACAGGCGATTTCATTGCACTGAACGTAATGTCACGTGCAGGATGCCAGGATGTGCTGGACAGATGAAAGCCAAAACGAGAGAGTCGCATGAACAGTTGCATTGTCCACATAGGATAGTACCATGTCAGTGGAACTGCGAGAATGGCTGTAAATACTTTGAAAAGGCTCGCCACGAAGCTGAGGTTTGTGAGATGCGCCCAGTCGGTAAGTTGGAAAGTGGTTGGTACTATTTGATTTAACGATACATGAGTAGTTTGTCCACAACGATGCAAGGATCATGTACATGCTATGGATCTAGAAACTCATCTAGCCGAATCATGCTCACGACGATTCGTTCCATGTACTTTGAAATGTATTTTGAAAGTTCCTCTTGCCGATATGAAATGGCATCAATCCAACGAATGTAAAAATAGAATCATAGAATGCCCTCACGCTGGTTGTTCGCATCGGGCTACTGCAACTCACATGGAATCGCATGATAAAAAGGACTGTGAATATAGACCTGCTCCTTGTGCTCAAGGTTGCGGCGAACTAGTTGCCAGGAATATAATGCCGGAGCACAAGAAGTATCTGTGCAACAATAGAATGACAACTTGTACCATCGGCTGTCCAAAACAAATGCCCAAAAATCAATTAGAGCATCATGAGAAGCACGAATGCCGTAAGCGGAATACTTGGTGCGGCCTCGGATGCAACGCTATTGTTGTGGCTGAAAAGCGAAACGCACATGAGAAGAGAGAGTGTTGCATGCGAAAGGCCTTCTGCTCGTTGGGTTGCGGAGAAGAAGTGAGAGAACAGGACAGAGGGATTCACGAGCAAAGAGAGTGTTTACGAAGAAAGTAATTATAATAAAATTTCCGGTATATTTTAATGTAACTTAGCAGCCTAGATCCCCAGTGAACTTGTAATGGCTATCATCGACTGTGGAATACAAATGACAATTGTCACACAATTGTTTTACAGCCTTTTCCACATCGGCAAGCGTAGCCTTTGGATTCTGTTGCTGAATAAGCTGAAAGCATTGTGACACCTCTAAGCCGTCGTCAAGGTTCTCTACTCTCGGGTCGGCGTAGCATTTGTACACCAGCTGTTCGATTGGATCACTTATATCTAGACTTTCCCCCACGTCCATTTCTACAGGTTGTCCAATTGGGTTGATCAATCTGTTGGTTATCCCGGGTGTATTGGTAAACGACCCTTGTTGAGCCTCCCCAGCAGCTTTTCTGATTTCTGCGTTGGCGGACCCGACAGTGACTTGCAAGTGAGTTAGGATAACATCCAAGAAATGTTGAGAAATTTGATTGAAATCAGTCACTTGACGTAATTGAAACAAATTCAAACTCCTTTTGCCTGAGAAAGTACGAATTTGGCCCGTGGCCACAACGTACATCCCAACCGAGTACAAGTCACTCATGTTTGTGGTAGTCTCATCCATCCATTTCTGCACCGAAAAGCAACCGGTACCATCTTCAATTGCAATGTCCATGCTCGTATTCTTCTGCTCGAAACTCATGATTCGACCCAAAATTCGCACCTTGGAGATTGGCCGGTTGTCCTAAAGAATGAAATCAGACTCGATGAAAAAAAACAAGGCGAGATACTTACAACTAAGAATCCGCCTTCTGGTGTTTCTTCCGCCCGTTGAAGCATCACCACTGTGGCAGGAGTGATAGAATTCACTTTCACGTTGTTGTCTCTACTAGGAGATTGACTCTGCTGTGACGACTCCTGAACGAATCCTCCACCGCCGTTGTTGTATCCTACTCTACATCAGTTACATGTCAGCATCCACGTGCTTCCACTTACCACCCCCTGTGTCCCCATATCCTCCTCCTCCATATGCGTCGTAGTTCATTTCCTCTGGTTTCGATATTTTCAAAAAACTATCTAAGAGTATCTTATGTCTTTCTACCACCTAGCGAAAGACAGCAAAAGGGGAGCCCCCCCTTGAACAAGCGCGGAAAATCAAACGATGGGGTCAGCTGCCGTGAAGAGCAGATCTAAATACGAAGAGGAAGAAACACCAGAGGACAGTAGTCCCACCATTAGCGGAGGTGATATTGTTCGTCAGAAGATAGCCGTCCATTATGTGGTGAATCAAGTGTACTGCTACGCACCAGTGAAATTGCGACTGGATAAGTATCCAGAAGACAGTCCAAAAGCCAATAAGCAATTTATATGGGCTGAATTAGATGAAAAGCAGATAGACAACCAAGATTTTGAATCGAAAGGAACTGACAATGATTGGGAAAAACACAAGAATGAATTCCCACCTGGAGTTTCCATTGATGAAAACGGGAATGTGTTTATCGCAGCTAAGAACGATTTTGAGCGTGGTGTTAAGATCACTTCCGATGATATTGATGCAAGTTTCAGTTTACCAGCTCCGCCAGAGACCCCCACGCTTATATCGAACTCTGCCGAGCGTATAGTGCTAGGCTGGAAGCCTGTGCTGGGTTTGGTTGATTTATATGAGATCCACTACAAAGTTGCTGCTTCTTGGCCTTGTAGTGCATGTTCTTTCCTCAATCCCGAGAACACTACAGAGTGTGATGCATGTGGAGATCCTGCTTCGAGTCGTGTGTTGGATTACAGCAAGCGTACCTCTACCACCTGGGAGTCTATTTGTATGGTTTCTTCTACGAACCACACTATTGACATGATTCAATGTGGATTGCCTTATTTGTTTGCTATCAGAGCAAGAAACCAAGAAGGTTGGGGTTCCTTTTCAAGTCCTTCTGCTGTCATTACGACAACACCCGAACCTCCTGGCAGGCCGGCTCAACCATTTGTACAACATGGGATGAATCGTTCGACCAGCATACTGTTGCAGTGGGAAATACCCCAAGCTAACGGTCAACCAATCATCCACTATGTCGTTAAAGGCGGGGCTATTAAGGAAGAGAGAGTGGATGTCGTTTACACAGGTTCTCGAAATTTCGTATTGCTGAAGAATTTGATATCCAATTGTGTCTATCATTATAACGTCACAGCTGTTAATGACATTGGATCCAGTAAAACCAGTGAGTATACAAGCATTCGGACATTTATGCGTGTAGAAAAAGCGGGATATGTAAGTGATTGGGCGCAGGTAACCGACCGAGGACAAATACAATACCTCAATGTAGAAACTGGCAGAGAAACGGATGAAAGACCAGCGGAAATGGACGGACCAGTGGATCCAATAATGGAATTCAAAAAGAAAAAATTTCGCTTTACCAAGAAGCTATTGGAGGGTTGCCAAAAGGGTGCTGGAAACAACATTCGTTTGAATATTAACAGGGACCGATTGCTTACAGATTCATGTGACAAACTAGGTCAAGTTTCTAGCGACGATTTGAAAAAGAAGATCAAAATCGATTATATTGGTGAAGAAGGAATTGATGCTGGGGGGCTCAGTAAGGATTGGTTTCTGGAATTTTCAAAATCGCTCTTCGGAATGGAAAGTAAATTGTTTTGCAAATCTGGTGAATCTTCTAATGAACTCGAAATATCGACGAATATCAAATCTGAGTCCCATGAAATGAATTGGTACTATGTCGCTGGAAGGCTTATGGGGAAAGCCTTGGTAGACAGACAACTCATAGAAATGCAATTGAGCTCCACTGTCTTCAAGCAAATTCTCGGGATGGATGTCAAATTGGAAGACCTGGAGAAAACTGACCCCACACTCATCAAAAGTTTGCAGTGGACTCTTGACAATGATATTGACGGCATCCTGTTTGAAGAATTCTGCGTTACATGCAAGAAAACTAAAAAGGTGGTTGATCTAATTCCTGGCGGTAGAAATATCGAAATCACCAATGAAAATAAAAGATCTTATGTAGAAGCCATGCTTAAGTGGCGAGCTATTGATTCATGCAAAGAAGAGATTGACGCAATACGAAAAGGTCTGTTTGAAATAGTCCCTTGTGAATTGCTGACAAATTCTGGGTTCGATCTTCTTGAGCTAGATATGCTATGGAACGGACTTCCCTTTGTGAATGTGATGGATATTCGAAATAATTGCGTTTTTCAAGGAGGATTTGACGCGAATTCCACTCTAGTTCACTGGTTCTGGAAAACATGTAAAGAAATGGATCCGGATGATTTGGCTTTGTTATTGAGATTCGCAACAGGTACTTGTAAGATTCCAATTGATGGGCTTGATCCTCCTTTTAATTTAACCTTAAACGATTGCTTGGAAGATGATGCTCTCCCTAAAGCCCACACTTGCTTTAACCAATTGGTGCTTCCGAACTATAGAACGCAGGAAATAATGAAAGACAAACTTCAATACGCCATTCAAAATACAACTGGTTTCCTTTTAGGATAATTATCTAATAAGGCTTAATTAAGGCTGTGTCAAAATCAGCTTCGAGCTGCCTCACAGTAGCCAATGAGTTTTTGTTCAATGCTTTGAAGTCCACTTGTTTTCTCAACTCTCTAACTTCATCGCATACTTGGTCTAGTAAAGTACTTGCCTCTTCAATATTTGAATAATCAATATAACTCAGCAAGGCGATGCCACGAGATAACTCATGGGCATAAAGTTTTTCAGGAGATCTATTGGATGCTCGCAGCATCAATTTCAAAATTCGGGACAAACTGCATTCTTCGGAGGTTTCAAGACATAAAATTTGAGTCCACATTCGTTCAAAAGGCATTGCCGCGATTTCTATATTAGGAAATGTTTCATGCAATTTTTGAAAAACCTCTTCCATGCCGAGGCCAGCGCAATTCATGAACCACCTTTTCACAATTGGAAATGAATCTACTTTCTCAAATCGAGCTCCAATGAAGTCCCTGCATCGAACAGCTGATTCGCCACCTTTCAAAAGTTGTTTCTTTGGAGAATTGTTGGATGAAGGTCGATGAGACGTGTCTCGGAGAACTCTGATCATCTTAAACGTATTCCCTCGAGGCATCGTTCGTTCTATCTCTGTTTGTATATCATCAAGCACCAGGTCGTTTAAGCTACTTTTAGATGCATTCAATGATTCAATCCCTCTCAATATTTCCTCCGCGGTCTGGAGATTCCGAACACCAAATTTTGAAAAGACGTCGTCGACACTTTTAATCTCCAATAGTCTCTTTTTGTCATCAGGTGTTCTTGTGGAATTATCAATGCTTGAAATAGATGCTAGAAAATCTCGCACTCGGTCGTTACTCCATTTTTCACCATTTTCATCAGTGACTTCATCTGGAACAATTGGCAAACAAGTTTCAAACAAATCGTACTTTTTCTGCAACACCATGGAACGAACACAAGAATCATCTATGCCTAAAAACATATTCATATCACGATCGGTCAGAGTCATTAAAACGCATCCGTCGACGGATTGTTTCATAAACTTGTCGGTCACCTCCCTGTTAAGTCCTAGCTCATCTTGCAACCATCGTTGTACATCAACTACTGACCATTCTTCAGGCTTTACTTTCTTTTTGCGTTTCAACGCTTTCTCGTCATTTATTTGTTTCACATGGGCTAGAATCTTTCGTCGATGCATCGACACACTGCTGTTCAAAACTTCATCCTCGGTCAATCCAAGATCTTTCAATTGCTGGTGCATCTCTATTTTTAAAAGTGCATTACCGCCAATGTTTTCAAAATACTTTGTGTACATCGGAAGCTCTAAAATTCTTACCAGCCACAACTTGACATCACGGGGCATCCATTTTGAAGGATTTTGATTTAATCCGAATTCCTTCTCGTAGACTTCCAAAACAGAGAGAGGCTTTTTGAAATTCTTCTGTCCAAGATCTGCTCCAAGCCATTTCTTGCTACTTTTCGAATTAACCCATTGTTGTGTATCTGTAGGTGATCTACCAAACATCCTTTCCTCGTATTCGTTCTTCTCTATGACCTTAACTCCAAGTTTCATATCTTTCATCTCTCGTTTGGAGCTGAGTATTCGCGCACGTCCGCTTTGAGATAAATTCAAAACTCTTTCCACACCAACTGCTTGTTCCAATTTACGTGAAAGGTCTTTGACTCCAGATTCCCTAGCGTTGGTTTCAAACACCAATTTTGTCTTCACTTCCTTGATTACTTTAGCCAGTGCTATGTTCTTCTTGGATTCCACCTGTGCCTCCAGAAGCTTCGCTTTCTCGGGCAGTAAGCTTGAGACGAGTTCCGCGAAAGTAAGCTCGTCGTTCGCATTCTTGAGAAACAGAGTGGGGTTTCGTAAAAACCTGTCAAATTCAGAAGATCCACGCAACATAGCTTTCAATTGAGGCTTGCACTTGGCGGCTTGAAGTAACTCCTGCTTGGACAAACTACCTGATGCATCAGCGTCCATAAAATCAAAGGCAGCCTTCAACCGTTTAATAGCAACATCCCCAGTTTGAATGCAATTATGATCTGTGAGGTTTTCCAATCTAGATGGAAGGTATGCATAGTTTGTTTCTAAATCTTTTATTACGAATACTTGCTCCCCTGGATTAATGACTTCCATGCAGGTCATACTAGATTTATACAATGGAGGCTCTAGCATCAACTTCCCAAAGTGCCTAGCGAGCCTGAAACTTCCTATTCGGGATCCATCTCCAGTCCCAAAAACGAGGCTTATTCTTTTTTTGATATGATGTTTTAATTTCGTCAAAGTCCACGTTGGATCAGCTTGGAGATAAAACGATCCTACCGGAGTCAGAACATTTATTCCAAAATCAGGCATTGCAAATCGAATAAACTCTCTTTCGTCCAGCTGCATGTCACCATTGTCATCAAACTGCTTGATTATTGCCTTGGCAAATTTGAGGTCAAGTTTATCTCCAATCACGCTTTCAAAAACATTACATAATTCTTTAGCGTCTACAGTCCCCGATCCATCTAGATCGAATTCACGAAATCGGGCTTGGAGATCTCCTCCTTTACAAACCAACAAACGCAATTTCGCTTCAAGAGAGTCTTGTTCAGTGATTGGTTTTGAAAAGTAGATTAAAATGTGGTCCAAACTCACTCTAGTAGCGTCAAACATGAACTGCATAATACAAGTACAAGTTGCTTCATCTATTTCACCCAGTCCAAGAGTCAGCAGACTTTTTTGAAACTGCAGAGGACCCATCATTCCATTTGCAAGGATGTGTTTTCGAAAGAAATGAGTCAGTTTTACATTGTCGACCTTTCCATCTCGTTTACGACATCTACTTCGCAAAAGTCCCTTAATACGATATTGAAGTACCTGTACTGTAGTCGCCTCCACAGGTTTCGGTTCGTGTTTCATTGGCTGCATCCTTAATTTTTGTTCTGCTGGTGGAGTGCTTGATTCTTGCAATTCCGAAGGTATTAGAATATTAGATTCTTGCACTTGGAATGGAACATCCACTGCGAAACTTTCATCACCGTCATTCGTACCAGCTACAAATTTGTCACCTTCCAAGGTTTTGATATCTTGGGATTCGACCTGCGTTTTTTTAACATCCTTTTCAGATGTGACGTCTATCACTTTAGTTATATCGAGTGAGTTTTCAAACTGGAATTTTGATCCAGCAGTCTGAATGGTTTGCTGATCGCCATTCTCAGTGTTTGTTTCCTCTTTGCTGCTTGTTTTCAATGTTTCTGGTGTATTAAGAACAATTTGGTTTTCTAAATCAACTTTTGAATCTATTGACTGCACTTGTGCAGATATTGGGCTTTCTTCTGATGGTTCGGACGAACTGGTTTCAACAGTTTTCTTTCTTTCTATACTTGCATCTGTCTTGCTCCCTTTTCTGCTTAGCCTAGCTGCAAGTCCAGGTGGCGGTTCCTTCTTAACTGTTGTTGGTTCTTTCTTAACCGTTGGTGGTTCTTTCTTAACCGTTGGGCTCTTTGGTTGCTCCGTTTCAGTTTTCGAGAGAATAATATCACTACGCTTAACATTTTTCACAATTTCTCCATCTTCAAAATGTATTTCAAACGAACCGTCTGAATTTGCCAAGTAAATTTTGCCAGGATAATGTTGATCCCATCCTTCAATTCGAGCATCCACTTGCTGGCCACTTGTTAATAGACTTTCATTACTGACAATTGTCAAATTCCTTTGCAGATCAGCCTTTTTCATATCTCCGACTTGCACTTGTTTCACCACCTTACCGTCGTCAAGAGTGATACAATACAATCCATCAGTAAGGTTCACTTCACTAACATTCCCACTACATGACTCGCCCCCATCTGAAAGCTTTGCAGAAACTCTATCCCCAATATAGAATGGAATTGACTCCGTTATTATTTCACTTGGTTTCACGCAATCTACCACTTCGCCATCATCAAAGGTCACCTTGTAAGTTCCGTTAGTATTCACCGCTTCTACTTTCCCTTCGTAATACTGGTCCCAGCCATGGACCTTAGCACGAATCCGCTGATGTATAATAATGCACTGCTGAACAACGGATACAGGTTTCATCTCCGCAGGTCTAACAACTTTGACGACTTCGCCATCATCGAATACTATACTGTACGTACTGTCTTCATTGACTTTATCAATGGTACCATCAAAATAGGCGTCCCATCCTTCTATTTTAGCACTAACTCGCTGCTTAACTGCATACTTCTCAGCATCACTGGTAGCTTGAATCAATTGTGGAGCTGAAGACTTTATTTCGGCAGCCTTTACACTCTTCACAACTTCGCCGTCATCAAAAGCAATTTCATAGGATCCATCTTCATTGGCATTCTTGATCACGCCATCATAAAAGACATCCCAACCTGATATCATTGCACTCACTTTTTCACCCGCTTTGAACTTTGCAGATTGTACCGATCCTTCGAGTTTGATCATTTGTTGTTTTTGGACATTCTCAACAACCTCGCCATCATTAAACTGCACCACAAAACTTCCATTCGCGTTTATATTTGTAATCACCCCATCAAAGTAATCACTCCACCCATCCACCTTTCCACGGACTTTATCATTAACTTGTAGCGGTGATTCATCGAGCGCGACCACACACCGATGTTCAACACCATCCTTATTTCCCCCATCGTCGAAAGCCACTTGATAGGTTGCATTGAGATTTGCTGATTGTATGGTTCCTGGATAGTATTCCGTCCAGGATGGAATGGTGGCCATGACCCTAGCCCCCGCTTTGAATAGTTTTGGTCGCTCCTTCCTCATCAAGTCCCATGGCACATACGGAAGGTCTTCTCCGTCATCAAAAACCACATGGAAGGTCCCACTACCGGACAAGGCATCAACTACAGTTCCAGGATAATACTTGTCCCATCCTTCTAGTTTGGCCTCCACCCGTTGCTTCACTTCATACTCCACAAGACAAGGACCGATTTGCAGCTGGAACTCTTTGACATCCTCGACAACTTCACCGTCGTCAAAACTGACACAATAAGACCCACTACCGTTATCTTTAGTGACAACTCCTTTGAAAAATGTGTCCCAGCCGTCTACCTTTGCACCGACTCGTCGTCCCACTATCACCATTGTAAAAGTAACGCTTTATTTTTTAATTGTACTTTCCTTACATTTTGGATCTCAAAGCGTCCTAGATGGTAGATAGGTTCACAGAAATATCACAATTATTTGCAATGATCTGATTAGTTTTTTTGTTCTTGTTCTTCCAGAATGCTAGAGTGAAGCGTTCAGGGTGCTCCAAACCTTCCATCCTAGCAATGTAGATTGAGCGGATATTGAACGCACCAACAAAATCCCGGTTCCACGTACTTCTACATTTTTGGCAAATGAGAATT
>Ga0105055_10011503_pt1 | contig 10910 bp, 9 predicted proteins | sample BON03_FD_78090 | JGI IMG/M metagenome (GOLD analysis project Ga0105055, IMG submission 78090) | Freshwater microbial communities from Lake Bonney liftoff mats and glacier meltwater in Antarctica - BON-03 | ecosystem: Environmental > Aquatic > Freshwater > Ice > Glacier meltwater | place: Lake... | reverse complement strand
GTCCGTGGTAAAAACAGGTCTGCCTAATGAAAATCCCTTTTTTTTTTGGTCGCGTTATTTTTTTAGAGTCTTTAGAACAACGAAGAGAGCTGCGAAGCGGCTCATTAAATTTTAAAATCATAAAAATAAAATGGTCTACTGTGTTTTGTTTTCGATCTTGGTCAAAAGCACGGCAGTCTATCAGAAGCTTTTGTCAGTAAGTTCATTTGATATTCGTCCAACTCTGGCGTTTCCCAGTGACTTGGTTTATATGCATGTGTTTCTTGCGTACATTTCAACCCTCTTTCTCCCGGGTTTTGCCTCAGTTTTGGACATTTACAACTCGTTAACTAATCAGTATTTATAGCAACATGTCCAAGAAAGTGATTGTTTGCTCCGGGTACTTTGACCCTATGCATTGGGGTCATGTTGAATACCTGGAACAATCAAAGTCATGTGGTGATAGACTTATTGTTATTATCAATAGTGATAAACAAGCAACCATGAAGAAAGGGAAGCCGTTTATGAAGGAGTCTGAGCGTATTCGTTTGGTTCGCGCTCTAGACTGTGTCGATGCTGCTATTATCGCAGTGGATGATGATCGAACTGTGTGTAAAACACTTGAACTTCTGCATCCTCATGCATTTACGAACGGTGGTGACCAAAACAATGACTCCATTCCTGAGGCCGCTGTGTGTAAGAAAATGGGAATTGAGCTCATCGATGGGTTAGGGGGGAAAGTGCAGTCGTCCAGTTGGCTCTTGGCACAAAGCCGAGGTGAAAAAGTAGTTGTCAAGGCTGACCCTAACGCATAATTATATATTCATAACAAAGAATAACCGCTTTCAAAATATGCATCATACTTTTCTCGTTTGAACATGAAACACTCTTGTCGAACCCACAACCCAATCCTGCTCCAGGATCATTCATCCGATGCCAGGCTAGCAGTAAGCCGTGTCTAAAGTGAGCCATAACTCCCAGAAGCCCTAAAGCAGCGAACATGAGATGGCATCTACATTCATTGACGAATTATCCATCGTTAAACGAATTAAGTGGGTACAGTCTCCTTGTTTTTTGAACGAAATTTTTTTTGAACGAAATTTTCAAATTTCTGGGTTGTGATGGGTCGAGTGAACTTATTGGCGACATTAGTCTCTCAACCACAGATTAAACAACTTCTGGTGGATGTGACTCCTTCTCTCAAAGGACACACAGTAGAGACACCTGCACAAGATTGGCGTTGCAGTCATCTTGTAGTCGACCTAGAGACTCTCCCATCACACGAACCTCTTGTGGTCCATGCTAGTGTGCGAGGTGTACCAGTAGTGACTTCCGAGTGGGTTCATAGTTCCGTGGAGAAAGGGGTCTGGGCGGATGTGGAGGAGTTTTTGGTGTTTGACCAACGAAAAAGGGAGAAAATGCAAGGGTCTCGCCAGCTGTTGAAAGGGTTGAAAGTAAGATGTGAAAACTCGGATGTAGAATCCCAAGTGGGAGAACTAATAAAATTGACAGGCGGAAAACTTGTCAAAGGGAAATTTGATACCGAAAATATTGATTTTATTCTTGGGCAATCAGTTGGATGTATTCCAGTGGAACGATTTGTGAATTGCATCTTGACCGGAAATACAAAAATTCTTTTGAAAGCACCGAAGAAGGAAAACCTCTCTAGTGGGAAAGTAGCTAAGAAAAATGAAATTGTCAAGCAAGCAGTGACTTCTAGTGCACAAAGTGTGAAGAAAACGAAGAAGAAGTTGGAGGAGAAGAAAGGTTCATCTTGTACTGTTTTAAAATCAACGAGTCTCGCAACATCGGCTGAAGTGGAAGCTGCTGCTACTCTTGGTGAGTTATCGCATCGTCGCCCTGTGATTGCTGTATCGGGTCTTCGAAGTGAGGGATTCCAGTTAGCCACAGATATAGTAAACTCCTTGGAAAAAGTATGTCCAGCTACTATTGTAGCCGACATGTTTGCTGAAAGTGCCACTCACATTATAGTTCCTTCAAATGAACCAACTCGAACCTTGAAAGTAATGAATGGCATCATTCGTGGGGCATGGATCGTCAGTGTTGATTGGCTCCATGAGTCATTGAATAAACAACTCTGGTGTGAGCCACTACCGTTTGAAATGAATATCGCATTTCCAGGGGCAAGAAAAATGCGTGAACGCAAAGAAAAAGGGGAATGTGGATTTCTATCCGGTGTCTCATTTTACGTATCCAGAAAGACAAGAGCAGTCAAGAAATCGGTGGAGCATTTAATACGAAATGCAGGAGGCAATCTTGCCACTGAATCTACTGCTGATTTCATCATTTTGGGGCTTGATGAAGCCTCGAAACGGAAAAAAGCAGGAGTTACTAACTTCCGCCAAGAGACCTGGCTCTATGACATCTTTAAAAATGGTGATACGAGTATCTTGACTCAACAAAGTGAGTCCACGTCCGTCGTCAAATCTGGATCCAGCAAAAGAAAGGTCACGAAACCACCAACAAGTAAGAAACGGACTCTCTCTACAAATATAGAGTTACTATCCCAGAAAGTACCAAGTAATAAAAAGAAAGTTCCACGTAGACAGGTTTCGCCGAATAAAGCTTCCACCAGTATATCAAGCTCCGAGAGTGAGGATGAAAACGAAATTTGTGGAAGTCCAGTAATTTGAATTGGTTTACTTATTAACGAACGCCAGTCGACTGGAAGAAGTGGTCAAAACCTTGTCCTTTTTTAATCTATTTTTGCATTTGTTGTCGCATGACTTCGAAACTTTTCTGACGGGCATCGTGCCTATTTTCTAAATCCTCATCCTTCACTTGGGATCGCTGCGATGCTCGCCAAAATTTTATATGTAATATCGATTTATGTTGTGTGAAACTAACTCTCAGTACCAACCAGTACACTAGGACTAAAAGTAAGGGATGCTTGCCTTCAGGAAACTACGACCACTTCCGCCCAAAGTATACTTTGAAAGTTCATTCTAGACCTTTAGACTAGTATTCAATACTACATTGCCGTCTACTTCAACAATCGTCTGTTTTAAACTCGAAACGGTTGCATTTTGAAGTCCGAACCACATGAGGTCTATTCAGCAACATTCAAATAGACTAGGATAGCAAGAAAATTGCATCACTTGTCATATTAGGTTAAATAAAGTTGACTAGTAGTGTTCCAGTGCATAAAACATGCATTTTTATCGTAGTTGAATTTTTCCTGAAGTCAAGAAATCGTTCTAGAATTTGTATATAGGATGCGTTTATCTATGAAAAGTGACTAATAAAAGTGACTTGGAGAGTTGATAAAATCCTGTTGAATAATAAACTGTTTGAATATATTGCGTATTTATGGAAGTATGGCAAAATTCGAGTTGAATGTCTTGCCAAAAGCACTCTTACACAAAATAACTCGCGCCACGCATAATCTATTTGACCCAAAGTAAAGTCTGAAAGTTAATTCTGGACCTTGGGACTAGTATAAGATAATATATGGCCGTCTGCTTCAACAATAGTCTGTTTCAAACTCAAAACGGTTGCATGTTGAAGTCCGAATCACCTGAGGTCTAGTCAGTTACATTCAAATAGACTAGGATAGCAAGAATTTTTGCATCACTTGTCATATAAGGTTAAATAAGGTTGATTAATAGCGCTCCAGTGAATAAAACATGCATTTTTATCATATTTGAATTATTCCTGAATTCGAGAAATCGTTATAGAGTTTGTATATAGGATGCGTTTATCCATGAAAAGTGACTAATAAAAGTGACTTGGAGAGTTGATAAGATCCTGTTGAATAATAAACTGTTTGCATATATTGCGTATTTATGGAAGTATGACAAAATTCGAGTAGAATGTCGTTGGTATTGAAAATGAAGGCAACTGTTCAATAACCACATAGTGAAACGAGTGATTCCATAGGGTCATGTATAGGTTCATGGATGCTGTACTAAGCTAAAAACAGGCATTCACCAGCTCCTGGTACCTTTTGAACTCTTCTGAGCATTCCCTCGATGGACGATCTTGTCGCGGCTCTCGCTGTATGAAAAATGGCTATAAGGCGAAGGTTTAATATGTTAAATGGAATTTCCCAGGGCTGTGATCATGATGGTGCTATCTATTACTCCTGAAACAAAATATTGAAAATTTTGATTTTGAAAAATACAGTCAACTGGTGTTAAACTTTTTATATAGCCATTGAAATATACATCGGTCACCAGAAGGTGCCTATGACGGTGAGTTATTTATTTATTTATGTAGGCCTCATCGATTGACTCTCTTCTTCAGCGGCTACAGTTGTAGAAAAATGAAATCAGCAGCCCGAAATTTGAATTCGGATTTTCAGCATTTTTTTTTGCGACGGTTGGAATGTATATTGGTCACCAGAAGACGCCTATGACGGTGAGTTATTTGTTTATTTATGTAGGTCTCATCGATTGACTCTCTTCTTCAGGCACTAGAGAAGCGAGTTCCTCGGAATCCGAAATACTCAAAAATCCAAGCGACCATTGATACAGGTGCTTCTGTTTCCAATGTGAAGATACTATCAACTAAAGAATTTCTCAGGCGACAAAATGAACTGTTCGACAGAATTAAAGCATCTGATTTGATGCAGCTTCTTAATAGTATTGATCGAGAGGAATCAAATCTTCTCCTACTTGATTCGCGTGAGGTCTCAGATTTCCAAAATTGTAGAATACAAACTGCAGTTTCGTATCCGCTAGTGAATCTTCACCAGGACAGAATAACAGGAGATATGTATAAATTCAAAAACAGCGATAGTAAACTCATTGTGGTATACGATGATGACGAGCGAGTAGCGTCTGTCGCTGCCAGAGCTTTGGTAGAACGAGGGTAAGTCTGTGATTTTTTCTTGTGCTATTCATTTATTCGAATCCCGTAGATTTAACAACATCCGCATGCTCAGTGGGGGGCTTATTTCCTTCGGAAATCACTTTCCCAATCACCTCGTTGGTACTCTTCCTGAGGAGTTGGTCAGAGTGAAACCGTTGAGTCCCACAGAGTCCGTTGCCAGAAGACGAGAGCTGCGGCGAGAACGCCAAGTCCGCGGAGAGTCACCGCGTAGTTATGCTGGAAGTGTGTCAGGTTTTTCTACTAGCTCGACACTATCTCATCAATCCACATTTTCAAGAACAGCCAGGTGGAAGGAAAACAAAGCAGCAGTCTACCACCATAAAGAATTAGTTTCAAAACTTCATCACACCGCTACCTAATTGAAATACTTATTATTATTGAAATAACCACTTTGTTATTATACTATTATTAATTAATAACCCATTTCTTTTTGTTTGATCGCCTCTCGCATCAAATACTTGCCCTTGTTCTTCATTCGTCTTCGTACCAATTCCTTTCCCTCGCGATATTTGATAGCTGACGGATTTTCATGGAACTAGAATATATAAGTCGACACATTATAAAATCGAACTTTACTTACTCTACTCATTCGAGCACGTTGAACCTCTCCCTCCTCTCTAACAATTTTATTCAGTCTGTTAGCAGCCCAGTCAGGTCTGTTTTTCATGACTTGGACACCAATCATGACGCTACTTTTTAGACTCATACATCTGCTTCCAAAAGGAATCACTCTGCTCACTTGTCTCGTCAAGATGTCCATCAAAAGTCAAAACAATATATGCATATAAAAAAATAAAAATAAAACGCAGTTCCCGATGTTGGTGCAGACATTAGCAAGGCGTCGCAACGACATATTACTGGGAAGATGGAAATCAGGTAAATACGTTTACAGTTGGTATTTCATGGTTTTCTGAATGCCAGCAACTAGGTCCCTTGATCGACAGGTTTACTGGAATGCTAGGAGAAGTCAACGTTGGGGAAAGTGCCGAAGAAGCCGCTTGCAGGGTAAGTACACAGCTCTCTGGTGTGCAACTTCAAAAGCACAAATTAGATTGCAGAGCAACTTTTTTATTCACTGAAGTTGATGGAACTGCAACTGAAGAAAAACAGTTTTTGTATGAAGTGAGCAAACATGAAGAATGGATAATTTTTGAAACGGATTTGTACGCGCCTCAATGGATTCCAATATCAGAAATACCGTATAACCAAATGGTAAATATTTTGAAAATTATTCAAAATAGATGCACTAATACTCATTCAGCCTGAAGACGATGCTATATGGTACCCGCCTTTCTTTGGGGGTCATCGATTAAGCGGAGAATTTCACTTCAACGGTAGGACGCTTCAAAGTTATAAAATACATAAGTTTATTTGATTGGATTTAGTGTCTGATTCTTTTTTTGATCTAGGGACTTTCTTCTGGTATCGAAACCTACTTCAGCATCGAACAACCTTTGCTGGGCTTCGATTTCTAAGGTTCTTAATGTGCTGTATATATTAGACCCGTTGTACGTCCTAGCCCCGTTTTTATCCCGTGGAATTAGTTCCGTAGGAGTTTTATGTTTAAAATTCAGGGCTGAGAGCAATTTCCAGTACGTATCACCGTCGAGTTGTTTCTGTTGGGAAAATCCCAGGATACATCGAGTACAAGAAAGGGACTCAACTCTACAAGCCCAATGCAAGGCGGTATCTCCATTGGAGTCTTCAGCGAGAATATCTGCGCCTGAATTTAAGAGAAGGAGTACAATTTCATGAAATCCTCCTCTTACAGCCATATGCAACGAAGTGGCACGGTCAGTAGTGCTCCTGAATGCATTTGGATTGGCTCCTATGGACAAAAGATACTTGACGATGTCTCCTCGATTTTGCCATACAGCGGTGTGAAGGAGGATGCGTCCTGATACGGAATCTGGAGCATCGATAATAAATGACTTCTTCTCCTGATACAACCGTCGTTCTTTGGCCTTCTGCAGACATATGATAAAGTCCTCGAGCGGAACAGCAATTTGACATGCATCCCATGGTGAATGAATTGTTTGCTTATCAATAAAACATGCTGCATCTATCACGGGCGTTATATCCGCTGTCTTCACTTGTAGGTCGACTAACTCTTCTTTAAAGTTCCTCATCGTAACTCCTTTTCGCCATGCACGATGACACATCTCTACAAAGGCTTGTCTGCACTCTACTTCATATGCCAATCCATTTCGTCTTTCAACATCCGCCTTGCGGTTCGCTTCCTCTGCGAATTGCTGTCGCTGTTTCGATTCCTTAGCTGCCAAATCTTGTCGAACCTTGAGTTTTGATTCGACTTTCGAAATTTGCTGTGTAGCGTTATTACACAGCAATAGTGCATCGAGGGTGGCTTGCCAGTATAGGGTTGCATTCGACTCATCACTTTGTTCATTGTTCTTGCCAGGAATGCCATTAGGATCTACAGTGAACCGTTCAATGAAGTTATCTTTGTTGGCTTCCCGGTGCAAATGATTGCATTTCGATACTGCGTCACTCGCAAGTTTTACAAATTCATTACATTTGTCAATTTCTGCGAAAAAGGTCACTTTCCATGATATATTCTCGTTTAAAACTTTTGCGATGGCTGAAAATGCATAATTCGATTGCTGAAGCAAGGTCTCAAAATACGAATAATATGTTTTGAGCAAATGCAAGAGTGAGGTTTCAAACTCGTATGACGAGGCGACGACGCGGTCAACATTATCAGCAATTTCAGTTTTAATGCTCTCCGATTTTGAATCCAGTTTATCCATCAAACGTGTCGCCATAAGATGCCAGTCACTTGTATCCTGGGCCAACACAATTACCGAAGCTTTTGCGTCGCAAAGCAATTGGCTATTCACTCGGGCACATGAATCCAAGGAAAGATCTTCAAGTCTAGTCAAACGAGCAAGATTTACAGTGTAGCAATTGTGGGCTGCATGAATTCGCTTGTTTTGATTAACGAGGAATTCAGATACGATTTCGTTCCTCTCCTTATTTTCCTCAGGAGGGAGTTGCATTTCATCTTTTTTCGAATTCAATTTCACTTCACATGTTTCCTCTTGATCTAATTCCCATTTCGATTCGCCAGTTTTGCAATTGAAGTAATAGTCGTATCCACTCTGGGGATCTTTTAATTCGATCCAAACTGCATCGATGTTTTTATCATCTAGAGGCTCTTTTTCCATCATCGCTTTTCCACGTTGCTCACGAATAGCTCTTCTAGCTCTTTTAGCCCGAAACACGTTTTGTATAAGCAAAGTGGCTTTTAGATCATCTCTCATTTTATGGGATTTCATTTCTAAAAAATTCTCAGGAACATCCCATTGAGATTCGCCAGATAATTGATTGAAGTAGTAGAACCTTTCTGAGGAAGAATCCCATAACTTCAGCCATTCTACAAGACTTTCTTTTTCATCTGATGGTTTGTCATCAATCTCCCATTTCGATTCTCCTGTTTCAGTATTATAGTAGTAGTCAGCTCCACTGGAGGGATCGTGGACCTTCATCCAGCCATTAGATTCAGGAGCACCTTTAGCCTGAAGCATACCACGTTGCTCTCGAATGGCTCGACGTGCTCTTTTTGCTCTGAATACACTTTGTATGAGCAGAGTAGCTTTGATATCAGCTGACATCTTACTCTTCTCTTTGCTGTATCCTTCAGGTGCATCCCATCTTGATTCCCCTGTTTCCTGATTGTAATAGTAGTATTTTGAGCTCTTGGAGTCCCAAAGTTGAAGCCACTGAACCTCAAAAGTATCCTTTGCTTTAGAATCAGGTTCTGGTGACTCACTCGCAAAGGTAGTATCACATTTGTCCCAAGTGGAACCCCCTGTTTTGGTGTTGTAGTAGTATTCATACCCAGACAACGGGTCTTTCAAGATTATCCATTCTTCGAGATTGTTGGTTTTACAAGCTACTATTCCTCTTTGATCTCTCACTCTCTTGCGTGCCCCCTTTGCTCGAAAGACACTTTGTATACGTAATGTTGCACGCAGATGCGGTGGATACAAGCCTCCTTCTTTGAAACCTTCAGGCTTATCCCATGAGGTTGCAGATGTGCTGTTGTTGTAATAGTAATATGTCTCTGAGGAAGGATCCCAAAGTTTACTCCATTCAGCCCATTGCTCCTCCATCGACAATTCAACGAACAAATATATAGTAGACACTAATCGAAAGATTAGGGTTTGGAATTTGGATAGGACTGGCAATCACCTTTCTTGCAACATAAATGGATAAACTACCTCCTTGGGTCATGGAAGCATTCCAGAGGCTACCTCCGTCGAAGCAGATGAAGTTGCAGGAGATACTCATGCGGGTGATGCAAAACCCGTACTACCTGCCTCTTGCTACCATTCCTGCAGCATGGATACTTTGCTATGTACCTCATGCCGTGGCCGTCACTTCGAAAGTTTTGGTTACTGGTCCCCTTCATTATAATAATGATACTCCACGATCAGGTAAGTCGTCGGCTATTTGAGGTGTTTGTACTTTTTGCTGAATCCTGAGATAGAAAACCCAGACAAGTACCCCAAGTTGTATTCTCGCTGCGCAGGAGCACACCTCAATAGTCTGGAGATGTTTCCAGCATTTGCAATCGCTGTCTTAATGGCTAGGTAAGTATTGCTGCTTTTAAATAAGAGGTGACCAACCTTCAATTTCCCAGGGTTCAAAAGGTGAATCCTTCTGAGTTGTTTAAGTTATGCCTCACGTATTTGAAACTTCGAGTGCTCTACAATGTGTTGTACATTTTCGGAGTCCATAAAGTTATCAATGCTGGCAGAACAGTCGTGTGGACAATGCTTCTCCAGAATATTGTATCCATTTTCGGTACTTCCTTATAAAAAATTCTCCATAAATAACTGGTTTTTTGTTTGAATTTCTATTTACGAACTATTCATGAACACGAATCACTAATCCTTTCCAGCGGAGTACAACGGATATGAACGGAAAGACCCCCTCATCGGTATGATTGCCGGAACTCGAAGGCGTATGAAATATTCACTACATTGTTCTTATAATTATTTGGCTTCGTACCAAGAATATGCAGAATCTGCATCGACTATCATATCCACAAGGAATTTGATGTCTAGTGGATGTTCCATGTCGTGTACAACATGGGTCATTGCTTCGTCAGTGGATTCTTCGGGGCCTTCCAAAATAATTTCATCGTGCACTTGGAGCACCATTTTCCATCCGAGTTCCTTCAACCGTTTATTCCGACTAATTTTAATCATTGCACTCATAACAATATCAGCAGCGCTTCCTTGAATAGGAGTGTTGATTGCAGCTCGCTCAGACGCACGTTGAAGCTGTTCATCATGGTGGTTTATATCAGGGATTTTTCGTTCCCTTCCCCATAAGGTGAAGACTGAACCATAATCATGGCAATATTTCTTCATTGCGTCTTGCCATTGTTTCACTTCTGGACGGGAATCGTACCATTTTTTAACTGTGTCTTCAGCTTCTTGAACTGATACGCCCCAATCAAGTGCAAGTCCTTTGGCTGTCTTTCCGTAGGCAATTGAGAAATTTAAAACTTTAGCTTTACGCCGTTCTGAGCCAAATTTATCTTTGATTAGTGGAACGGTGGGTTTCGTACCATTCGAGTAATCCCATTCCAAAAGCACTTGGCCATCATCCAATTCTTTCTTTATATATGCATACATGCTAAGAGCAGTACGACTATGGAAATCACCGCCAGCTTCAAACGCTTCAATCATAGACGTGCAGTTTGATAAATGCGCCAAAACACGAAGTTCTAACTGCCCATAATCAGCCACTATCAACTTGCAACCAGGTTTTGCAACAAAAGCTTTACGTATTTTGTAAATATCTTTTTCAAGAGCAGGTTGGTTTTGGAGATTCGGTTGTCTTGAACTTAATCGACCAGTTTCCGTGTTGAGATTCAAAGAGCAATGAATTCTATGGTTGATACTTAACGCTTGCAATGGTTTGATGAACGATGATAAAAGTTTCTCAGTAGCATTTGCCTTATTCAAGTTGTAAATAGCCTTACAAGCAAGCTCGGCAACTTTTTTGTCTTTTATGAGTGTCTTGGCCAGACCCCATTGCGGAGG
>Ga0105055_10011502_pt1 | contig 10910 bp, 12 predicted proteins | sample BON03_FD_78090 | JGI IMG/M metagenome (GOLD analysis project Ga0105055, IMG submission 78090) | Freshwater microbial communities from Lake Bonney liftoff mats and glacier meltwater in Antarctica - BON-03 | ecosystem: Environmental > Aquatic > Freshwater > Ice > Glacier meltwater | place: Lake... | reverse complement strand
TGTGCGGGTATCTACGGCAGAAAGGCAGTCATCAAAAATGAGGATCTGCGGTTCTTTAATTAGTGCTCTTGCAATCGAAAGCCTTTGTTTTTGCCCGCCGGATAAGGTAATTCCCCGCTCCCCAATAAGAGTTTCGAAGCCTTTGCCAAATTCCATGATATTTTCAAATACTGCAGCATTTTTTGCTGCCATTTCAACTTGGCCGGGTTCGGTTTTCGTCATCCCAAAAGCAATATTATTATAAATAGTTTCAGAAAAAAGGAAAACTTCTTGTGGCACAAAACCTATTTGCTGCCTGAAGTGTTGCAGATCAAGCTGCTCAATAAATTTCCCGTCCAATAATATTTGTCCATCGTCGGCATCATACATTCGCATCAATAGATTCGCAATCGTTGATTTACCTGAACCTGTCCGTCCGATTATTGCAAGAAATTCACCACTTTTAACCTCAAATGAAATGTTCTTAATCGCGTGAATACCCGTGTCAGGATATCTGAAGTTCACATTCTTAAATGCTATATTACCTCTTAATTCTGTCTTTTCTCCTGAAGAAGAAATGATCTCAGTCTTCGTATTTAAAAATTCATTAATCCTCTTTTGGGATGCAGCAGCCCGTTGTATAAGTGAAGTAACCCATCCGAGAGACATAACAGGAAATGTAAGCTGATTAACATAAACTATAAATTCAGCAATATTTCCGGATGTGATATTTCCATTCATAACCTCAACGCCTCCTATATAAACCGTTATAATGGTGCTAAGTCCCACAAGCAAAAGCATCATCGGATAGAAAAGCGCTTGAACCTGTACCAGCGACATGGAATGTGATTTATAGTTTTCGCTCTCAGTATTAAATTTTGTCCGGATGTCATCCTCACGAACATAGGCCTTTATTACCCTGATACCTGAAAAGGTCTCTTGGACAAAACTTGATAATGATGAAAGCTGTTGCTGTATTTTTTCACTGCGGTGGTTGATCATTGAATGAACATAATAGATTGTAATAGCCAAAAGAGGCAATGGAAGCAGTGAAAATACGGTGAGCCTGGCGTTCACATTGAACATGGAGATAATGATCAGAATAAACAGAACACTTGTATTAATAGTGTACATAATCCCCGGTCCGAGGTACATTCTAACTCTACTCACATCCTCAGTTACCCTGTTCATTAGGTCGCCTGTATTATTTCTGCGATAAAAGGCCATAGACAGTTTCTGATAATGATGATAGATTTCATTTTTCACATCATACTCAATATGTCTCGACATGAGAATGATCGTCTGACGCATAAAAAACAAGAATATTCCTCTTATCAGAGCCAATATGAGTACAATAATTCCGAACAGCAATAAACTTTGGCCGAAGATCCTGGAGATCATCACTTGTCTGTTGAATCCATCAAAAAGCCTGAAAATTGCGATGTTTTCATTTACCAGATCAAAAGCTATACGGATAACCTGCGCCGGTAATACCGCAAAAAAATTTGAGATAATTACAAAAAGTATACCCGGCAATAAGCGCCAGCGATATTTATAGAAGAATTTATTGAGATAAGCCAGTTCTTTCATCCGATCCTTTGATGCAAAAGTAGCCAGAATTTATTATCGGCAGGTAAGTTTTGCATTATTCATCTGCACATATTAAGAACCGGACCTAGAATAATAAATTTCAACTAGGCAGATAGCCAATATCAGGTAACTGATTAAAATAAGCCAAAAAAAGTGTTGCAAACCATTAAGAATAATTAAAACAACATTTTTTACTACTTTTGTGGCGTAAAGCTAGGCATCCAACATGATTTTATCTCAATTTGAAGAACATTCAGTTTTTAGTCAGCTTGACAGATTCGGACATCAAAAAATAGTTTATTGCAGCGATCCAGGTACCGGATTAAGGGCAATTATCGCCATTCACGATACCACACTTGGCCCAGCATTGGGCGGAACTCGCATGTGGCCTTATAAGACAGAATCGGAAGCTCTAAATGATGTATTGCGTTTATCTCGCAGCATGACTTACAAAGCAGCAATTACAGGTTTAAATCTGGGTGGAGGTAAAGGAGTAATTATCGGGGATAGCCGCCTGCATAAATCAGAGGCGCTGATGCGCAGGTATGGCCGTTTTATTGAAAATCTGAACGGTTCGTTTATTACTGCAGAAGAAGTAGGCACTACTCCCAGAGATATGGAATATATCCGGATGGAAACAAAATATGTTACCGGTGTTCCTGAATCCATCGGAGGTAGCGGAGATCCTTCTCCGGTTACCGCCAGAGGTGTATTTATGGGTATAAAAGCCTGTTTGAAAGAACATTTTGGAAATGAAAGTCTGGCCGGTAAGGCTGTTGCGGTGCAGGGAATAGGGAATGTTGGTGAGAATCTCGTTTCTTTGCTGAGAAATGAAAATGCAAAAGTTTATATCAGCGATATCAATGAAGAGCGTTTGGGAGAGATTGCACAAAAGTATGGTGCAATAGCTGTTGCTAATAACAACCTTTTTGATCTTGATATTGACATTTATTCGCCATGTGCATTGGGTGCAACGGTCAATACAGAAACGATAAACCGATTAAAGTGTTCCATTATTGCAGGTTCTGCAAACAATCAGCTTGCTGATGAAGTAGTTCATGGGAAAATGTTACTCGAAAAAGACATAATGTATGCCCCTGATTACCTCATCAATGCCGGTGGATTGATCAATTGTTATTCAGAAATTGCCGGTTTTAATAAGAAGAAAACATTTCAGATGGCTGAAAATATTTATGAAGCCACCAGAAGAGTATTACAAAAATCAAAACAAGATAATATTCCATCCAATGAAGCAGCAAATAAAATTGCTGAAAAGCGGATCGAGGATATCAGAAAGATAAAAGCTTCCTATTGATTTAGGATTAACATACAAAAAAATCGTTCTTATACATGTTAAATAGAAGGCATCTGAGGGTTAAAGCGTTGCAGGTTTTATATTCTTACCAGCAATCAGAAGCAAAGGAAGTATTGCCTTTTGAAAAGGCACTTTTGCAAAGTGTAGATAAGGTTAGTGAAATGTATTTTTGGTTACTTTCACTTTTTATTGAGGTTGCAGATTATAGCATTATTGATGCCGGAGAAAGGGCTAATAAGTACCTACCCTCAGAAGATGATCTTAATGCAAGTGTGAAACTTCAGAATAATCTCTTTATCAGTTCATTAAAACAAAATTCGGAATATCTGGCTGCTGTAAAAAAGTACAAGATTTCTTGGGATTTTGATCCGGAAGTATGTAAATCGATTTTTATTTCCTTGAAAAGTTCTCCTGAGTATTCTGCCTTTAACAGTCTTCCGGATCATACAATTCAGTTAGACAAGGATATCATTAAGTATATCTTTAAAAAACTGATTCTTAAATCACCGGGTATAGAGCAAATCTTTGAAGAAAAGTTCATTAACTGGCCGGTAGATAAAGAAGTGCTTCAGTCATTGGTAGCTAAAACGTTTAAGAACTTTTCGAGTAAACACCCTGCAGAAAATAAACTCGCCCAGGTTTGTTCTAATTGGGATGAAGACAGACCATTTATCCTAGATCTTTTTAAAAAGGTAGTCGCTTTTGAGTCTGAATATCAAGACATGATTGCACATAAAACAAAAAATTGGGATTCAGAACGTATTGCATTAATGGATACTCTGCTAATGCGAATGGCCATTACAGAACTTATTCATTTCTCTTCAATACCAATCAAGGTAACAATGAATGAATATATTGAAATCGCAAAAGAGTTCAGTACACCCAAGAGCAATTCATTCATAAACGGTATTTTAGATAAAATTTTAGCCGACTTGAAAACCTCAGGAAAGGTTCGTAAGTCAGGACGTGGATTATTGGAATAAAATTTAAATTGATGTCTAAGAAACGTTAATTTGTTCAGCATTTATATATCAATAATAATTAAATAATAATGAAGAAGATTTTTTTATCAATTGCCTGTATCGTGGTTTTAGCAGCATGCAATAATCAGAAGGCTGTTGAAAGTACAGCAGACTCAAAGGAAACCAGTGAAATTGCAGCAGTAGATACTGCCAATGCCCCGGCATTCAAATTTGAAAAAGAGGTATATGACTTTGGTAAAATCACAGAGGGTGATGTTGTTACATACGATTTCAAATTTAAGAATATTGGTAATAGTCCTTTAATTATCAGCAGTGCAACAGCAACCTGTGGTTGTACAGTGCCCGAATATCCTAAGGAACCTGTTGCTCCTGGAGCAAACGGAGTTATTCGTGTTGTATTTAACAGTTCCGCAAAACCGGGTATGCAGAATAAAATAGTAAGCATAACAGCTAATACCATACCATCCCTAACCGAATTGAACATACTTGGAATGGTGATGGCGAAACAAAAACAATAGAAATCAATTTTAAAAAAAAATAATATGGATATGCAACAGATCGGCCAGTTTTTACCAATGCTACTAATAATTGTGGTGTTTTATTTTTTTATGATTCGCCCGCAAATGAAGAAAGCAAAGGACCATAAAAAGTTTGTTGAGGAATTAAAAAAGGGTGATAAAGTGATCACAACATCAGGGATACATGGTAAAATTGTTGACTTGAACGAGACCACATTTCTAATCGAAGTTGAGAGCGGTACAAAAATCCGTTTCGAAAAATCTTCTGTTTCCCTTGAATCTTCAAAAGCACTTAGTCAGTCGGCCGCTAAATAATAAGGTCAATAAATAATATTAACGCCGTTTCATTGTTGAAGCGGCGTTTTTATTTGACTAAATTTGAATAATTCATCTGATATGCCTCTAATTAAGTTCACCAAAATTGAGAGACGTCGCATCTCCTTGTTTTTCCTCTGCTTATTATTAGCGGTGGGAGCATGGTTATTCTTTGCACTTTCTAACAGGTACGTTTATCAGGTTCAGACATTGGTTCGATTTGTTGATCTTCCTGAAAACAGAGCATTTCATCCCTTGCAATCAGATACAATCAGGCTTCAGGTTGAGGGGAGTGGTTGGCAATTATTATTTTCAAAGTTAAGGATCAATCCCCAGTCTGTTGATATTGAACTTAAAGAATTGCAAAGGCAGACTTTTATCGAGCTTTCAGATCAGATTCAAAAGATCAATAAACAAGTGGGCTCTACACAGAAAGTAGTTTACATTCATCCCGATACACTTTATTTTGATTTTTCTTCAAGTACATTCAAGAAAATTCCTGTCATACTGAAACAGGATATCCAATTTAAAGAGCAGTTTGGTATTTCTGATTCGATTAAGATAAGTCCTGCATTCGTTACAATCACCGGTCCTGTTAAGGAACTAGCTAACATAAAATATTGGGAAACAGAGCAACTCAGTTTGAAAAAAGTGAGTGAAAATGTAACAATTAAAATTAATCTGAAGCGGCCTTCAAAGGCTAATATTACGATCCATCCGGGGCTTGTTGATCTAAGTTTAAGTATTGATGAGTTTACTGAGAAAGTTATTGAAGTACCAGTTAAGATTCAGAATAATAAAGAATTTAGGAATGTGAAATTACTGCCTGAAAAGGTGAAAGTAACTTTTCTTACTGCTCTTAGTAACTATCCGGAAACAGATAAAAGTGATTTTGAATTGATTGTTGATCTGAATAACTGGAAGGAAAAGGAATACACACAGTTGCCGATCAGAATAATCCGGATTCCTGAGTTTTCCAGAATTTTAAAAATTGAACCCCAGACCTTAGATTTTATAATACAAAAGTGATGTTTAAGATAGGCATAACAGGTGGGATAGGTAGTGGTAAAACAACGGTTTGTAAAGTCTTCGAACTATTAGGTGTACCGGTTTTTTATGCTGATGATGTTGCTAAATCCATAATGCATACTGACCCGATTTTAAAATCCGGTATTCTTGAGATATTCGGAGAGAGTTCTTTTTCTAAAATGGGGGAACTGAACCGAAACTACATTTCATCGATAGTTTTTAATGATAATCTTGAACTTGAGAAATTGAATTCTCTTGTACATCCTGCAGTTTTCAGAGCTTTTGATGCCTGGGTTTTAAATCATGAAGAGGCTCCCTATGTGATCAAAGAAGCAGCATTGTTATATGAAAGTGATGCTTATAAGATGTGCAATCAGTCCATTCTGGTATTATCACCCATAGAGTCCAGAATCAGAAGGGTAAAAGCTAGAGACGGAATTAGTACCGAAGATATTCAATTGAGAATGAAACGCCAGTTTACTGATGAGCAGAAGAGGACGTTTGCAGATCATATTTTGATTAATGATGAAAAGCAATTATTAATACCTCAAATTATTCTACTACATCAACAGTTTTTGAAGATTGGGTACTGAAATGATTATTAAAGATTTTTTGGTCATAAATGAACGTGGCTTGTATTGCAAGTTAGGAGATTTTTACATTGATCCTAAAGAGGCTTCTGCCCATGCCGTAATTTCACATGCGCATGGTGATCATGCGGTCAGAGGCAATCAAAATGTATATTGTACTGCGGCAACTGCAGCTATCATACAGCATAGGTATCAAAAAAATGCCGGCCATCATATCCAAATATATAATTGGTCTGAACCATTTAATCTTAAAGGCGTTACAATCAGCTTCTTACCAGCCGGACATATTTTGGGATCGGCACAGATACTTATGGAATATTTGGGTGTAAAATATTTATATACAGGAGATTATAAGATGCAGGATGATCTAACCTGCGAAAAAATAGAGTTCGTAAAAGCTGATGTACTGATCACTGAAACAACTTTTGCTGACCCAGCTGTAAAACATCCTTCAGCTAAGGCAGAGATTGAAAAACTGAATGCATTTAACCATAATGTTTTGCTTGGAGCTTATTCTCTTGGAAAAGCTCAGAGGCTAATCCGTTTGATCTCTGATCATTGTCCACAGCGGCAGGTACTTGTCCATCATTCTATTCTTGGTCTGAATAAAATCTACGAGCAATTTGGTTTTCATCCCGGCAAGTATGAACTTTATACTCGTAAGCAAATGAAACAGCCTGATCAGAATATGGTCTATATTGTGCCTCCTTTAACTTTTAACAGCTATATCAGGGCAAAGAATGTGGTCAGGGCATTCGCATCGGGATGGATGAACTTGCAGGCCAATAATGATCTCAAAATCCTGATTTCAGATCATGTTGACTGGAATGATATACTCACCATGCTTAAGGAAGTTGAACCTATTGAGGTTTGGACGCTCCATGGTAACGGAAAGCATTTGAAATCTTATTTCAAAGACCAGTTAATGGTTAAATTACTAGATTATGCTGATTGAAAATATTGACTATCTGATTGATGAAAATGGCAATCTGGTTTTTACAGAAAAGTACCATTTAAAAAGAGGATATTGCTGTAAGAATAAGTGTGTGAATTGTCCCTGGAAATATGGACAGAATAAAGATAAAAAAGCCAGGGTTAAATAATTTCTATTTAATTTTAGGTTCCTCTTTTATCGAGTACCAATTCTTTGAGAAGCTTATGTTCTGAATATCAAAATGGAAATAGAAAAGGAAATTTACAATAAGAAATTTGAGAATAACCATCAAAAAGTGGTCGTTAACCTGATCTATACCTACGGATGGATAACTAATTTACTGAGATTAAAACTCAATAAACACTGTATTACGCTACAGCAATATAATGTTTTGAGAATTTTAAGAGGGCAGTATCCAAATGCGGCAACAGTGAATATTTTGAAAGAGCGAATGCTTGATAAAATGTCTGATGCATCAAGAATTGTCGAACGGCTTGTACAGAAAGACCTTGTTAAACGATGCGTCAACAATAAGGACCGCAGAGCAGTAGATATTCTGATCAGTCCAAAAGGTCTGAATATTCTTCAAAAACTAGACAACGAAATTTCTTTGAAGGATTTACTTTCCAGAAAACTTAGTGATGAAGAGGCAATTATCTTGAGTGGATTGCTAGATAAAATGAGAGGATAATTGAGATTTGAGATTTGAGATTTGAGATTTGAGATTTGAGAAATTCAGGTATAAAATAGTGTATTTTACTCAAAAGCTCATTTTTATTTGAAGTATAATCACTCTACGACTTAACCGAAATTTCTGTTTTTACCATTAAGCCAAAAAGATATATTTATTCTTCAGCAGAAACTTACAACGTAAAACGTACAACGTACAACGTACAACGTACAACGTATAACGTAAAACGTATAACGTACAACGTACAACTCTCTTAATGCATAAAAAACCCAATCAATGCAATACCTATCCCCAATAGTACCGCTACAATTTTCTTCAGATTAAATTTATGATCGACGCTTGATTCAAATAATATGGTAGTGGAAATATGAAGGAATATGCCTATAACTACTCCCATAATTCGATCGAAATAGGCTTCTATATTGCCTATCGATCCTCTTCCAATTTCATAGCTCAACCAATAGCCTAGGGGACTCATAGCCGCAAAGAGAATTAGTAGCCCAGCAATCATGCTTTTGCTTAAATTGTTTTGCATCAGAACGCTTCCCAATGCGAAGGCGGCCGGTATATGGTGCAGCGCAATTCCAAAGACCAATTCATTATGTTGTTTCTGCGCCAGGGGCATTCCTTCCAGAAATGCATGTAAACATAAACTAGCCATAATCCCAATTGGGAAAACATAATGTTGATGATTGTGCTTATGTATATGACCGTGTTCTATACCTTCAGAAAACTGTTCCATCACAATTTGAAGCAGAAAGCCACCCAGAATATATAAACCTATCTGCGGGTTTCCTGACTGATAAACATCAGGCATCAGGTGCAAAATTGTAATGGCAAACAGATATGCACCACTGAACGACAAGACCAGTTTGAGACGGTTGGTATTATCAGTTTTTAGAAGAAAAATCCCTAATCCACCCAGCATAGAACTGCCGAATAGCAAAATTAATTCCCAGATCCCCATTTTTTAAATGATTTATTCACTATCAATATTGCACTCATTACATATCCTATCATAGAGCCCAAAAGAGCCCCTCCAAGTATGTCAAGAGGATAATGGACACCTACATAGATTTGGGCAAAGCTGATAGAGAAAGCCCAGATTAACCCTATTGGCAGTATTGACTTCCATTTGTGATAGAAAATGAGAATTAGAAATACAGCTAATCCAAAATGGTTAGCAGCGTGGGATGAAGGGAAACTGTAACCAGTTCCACAGGCAATGAGATTACTGACTTCTGTCTTGATCTCGGGATCGTTACAGGGCCTTAAACGTCCAATGCTAGGTTTGATTATTGAAGATGAAAAGTAATCTGTCAGGCCAAAAGTCAGTCCCGCAAATAACAGAATAAGCCAGCCTTTTTTACCGTAGTTTCTGACTAAGAAGATCACTATGAATAAATACAGGGGAGTCCAGAAAAACCGGTTTCTCAAGGCCGGCATAAGCCAGTCGAAGAAGGAATTACTCAGGCCTTGGTTTATGCCAAAGAATAAATTCTGGTCAAACTGAATGATCTGTTCAAGCATTGGCTTTCTGGCAAATAAATATCAAACGGTCTGATTTGGTTTCGTTATATAGATTTAAAGAAAAATCGCCGAAATGATTTAAAATTTTAAATCCGCTTTTTTCGAACATCCGTATAAAGTCACTAAGAGTAAATGCTTTTACTTCTTCTTTAAACGAATAATCTTTATTCTTATGTTCAAAAGAAATGCTTTTTATGATCTTGCCATCAGCAATTTTTTTGCTGATATAAAAATCAATGCCATCCACATGCTTCACTTCCTGGTTAGTAAGATGATGCATGATCTTGTAACTGTTAAAATAGTCGAGAACCAAAATGCCATCTTTTTTCAATGATTTCCTGAATGTTTTTAAGGCATTAATATGATCTTTTTCTGTTTCAAAATAGCCGAAACTGGTAAATAGGTTAAACGCAATATCAAAGTAATTGATATAAAACGGATATCGCATATCATGCACATAAAATTGAAGTTTTTCATTTTCAAATTGCTGCGCAAATTTTATATTGGATACCGACAGGTCGATTCCAGTCACAACATATCCTTTTTTATTTAGATATACTGAGTGCCTTCCACGTCCGCAAGCGATGTCAAGTAAATTAGAGTCTGCTGTGGGTTTAAGGTAGGCACAAAGGTTATCAATAAAAAATTCAGCCTCTTCGTCATTACGCTGATTATAGAGTATATGATAATAAGGGGAATTAAACCAGTTTTGGAACCACTTTTTTGGCATATGCAGATCAGGGTATGTGGAGGCAAATATATACATTTACTGTTTTACAGTTATGAATAGGATGTAATTGTTATTTTTGCACAATAATTATAAATCGTGGCTTTAATAAAATCAATCTCCGGAATCAGGGGAACAATAGGCGGACTGGCAGGAAATGGTTTGACACCAACTGACATCATAAAATTTACTTCAGCATATGGTCGATGGGTCATAGCAAGCACAGGAAAAAACAAGATTGTAATAGGCAGAGATGCCAGAATTTCGGGAGAAATGGTCCGGAATCTGGTTGTTGGCACCCTGCAAAGTATTGGAATTGATGTGGTCGATCTTGGCCTTTCAACCACACCAACTGTAGAAGTGGCAGTGCCTGATGAAAATGCCGGAGGTGGCATTATTCTAACCGCAAGTCATAATCCAAAGCAATGGAATGCCTTGAAGCTTCTGAATGACAAGGGGGAGTTCATTTCTGATGAGGAAGGACAATTAGTTTTGTTGATGGCCGAAGAGAGCGATTTTGAATTTTCTGAGGTTAATAGTCTTGGTAAGGTTACATATGATGACAGTTATTTACAGAAGCATATAGATAAGGTGCTTGCATTGCCACTCGTGAATGCCGAAGCTGTGCGCAATGCTAATTTTAAAATAGCAATTGACTGTGTAAATTCTTCAGGCGGGATATTTGTCCCGGCATTGCTAAAAGCGCTTG
>Ga0105055_10011500_pt1 | contig 10913 bp, 7 predicted proteins | sample BON03_FD_78090 | JGI IMG/M metagenome (GOLD analysis project Ga0105055, IMG submission 78090) | Freshwater microbial communities from Lake Bonney liftoff mats and glacier meltwater in Antarctica - BON-03 | ecosystem: Environmental > Aquatic > Freshwater > Ice > Glacier meltwater | place: Lake... | reverse complement strand
TATATTTTAATTTTTTATTTTTCAAATCCCATTTTAAATAAAGTTCACATAATATTGAATCTCGTAAATTATCAATATTTAAATAATTACAAACGTTTTCATTTGTTTCACGCATCAAATGAATATTTTTACGATGAGATATTAATGATAATAAATCAAATCAGCATCAAGTCCGTTTATAATTATATTATCATTATTTGTAATTGTTTGTAATTTACGAAAAAGTTTATGTTCTCCCTCTCCATTTTCATCACTTCCGCTATAATTTATTTCCACATTATGTATAGAATATCTAATCTTTGATTTAATATACATATTCAGTTTATTCATAAATTCTGTTCCTGGTGTTATAGCATTTGTATCCCAAATAGGGTTTTTTACATTTTCTTCATCTAATATGTTTCTATATACTGAAAGATAGCGTCTTTTACGTTGTTGAAACATTTTAGCAACTGGTGCAACACCGTCAGCACAAATAATATATTTCTTTGCCTTGTATGTATGAATATAATACTCTATTTTCAACCATATATTTTCTAATATTTTTTCTTCAATATTTTCAATATTGTTTTTCATGACATCTTGTGCAATATTGTGAATTATACCGTTAAAGTCAATATAATAAATATCTGTAATATCTGGTTTTTTATTATATATTATATTATTATATTTTTGGGTCAATGAATAAAAATAATATGGAATACCCATTTTTATTTTATTATTTAATATTTATTTATATGATAATCATTTTTTTATTTTTCTTCGTATGATATTAGAATATAAGTAAAAAATGCCGAGTACCTCTATAAATATTAATGATATTTTCTTTGGATCAGAACAATCAAAGTATGCAGGTATCGCATTATTTGCTACAATTATAATAATATGTTTAGCAATATTATTTTCAAGTAGTAAAATCCCAATAGATCAACGTCTTATGTTTGTATTATTTGTTATTATTATATCTGTTCCTTCGATACTTATGTCTTTATTTGAATTAACGTGTATAGTTACTGGTGGAAACTATAATACACGTTGGTGGTGTTGGGCTCTCGCATGGGTATTGTCAGCAATAATCATTATATATTGTATAATGATTATAATATCAATGATAATGTCAATGTCTTCATATGATATGGCTAATGAACGTATATCGGAAAATATTGAAAATAGTAAGGTTGATAAAGATAATGCTAATAAATATGCAGTAAATATAATGAAACAATATGAAAATGATGTAAATAATAATCGTTCATCGCAACAACATCATCAACCTCAACAACATATACAACAAGAACCACAACATATACAACAAGAACCACAACATATACAACAAGAACCACAACATATACAACAAGAACCACAACAAGAATCTCAACACATGCAACAATCACCACAACATATGCAACAATCACCACAACATATACAACAATCACCTCCAATACATAACATGGAAACACAACCTTTTCCACAAATGTCAAATAATGATTTAATTGGATTCGACCATAATGATAATTTATCACCATTAAATGAAACACGTGAATTACCTCGACAAATTGTAAATAAACCTGACGTAGTTAAACAACAAATGTCATATCAACAAAGTTTTGATATAAATGGGTTTGATAATTTAGATGATAAATATCAAGCATTTTAAAGATAATAATTAATTATCGTATTTTTTTTATTTACCATAATAAAAACATTTAAGAAATGTTTGATATTATACTATAATTATTGATATTTTATAACAAATGAAAAAAAGAGATGAAGATAATATCAAAAAAAATACATATTTTCGCCCGCAAACTTGTAGAAATTGTGGTATTAACGGACATTTATATAAAGATTGCCCTCATCCAATTATGAGTTTCGGTGTTATATGTTATAAGATTGTTAATAATGAAATAAAATATGTTATGATACAGCGCAAAGATAGTTTAGCTTTTATGGAATTTGTCAGAGGGAAATATAATTCAGATGATTCAATTTACATTAAGCAATTGATAGAATATATGACAGAAGCAGAAAAAAATATGTTATTGAATAAGACATTCGAACAAATATGGAATTATACGTGGTGTCAAGTTTATCAACCAATATATAAGCAAACAAAAGAATACCTCGATTCAAAAACAAAGTTTGAATATATAATTAATAGTGTTTACTTAAAAAGTTTTTTATTTTCAAAGAAATCAAATACTAATTATTTGGAACAAGAATGGGGATTTCCGAAAGGACGTAAGAAAATAAAAGAATCTGATATTGATTGTGCGGTAAGAGAATTTTGCGAAGAAACTCAATTATTTAAAGACGATATTATGATAAACGAAAATATAATTCCATTACAAGAGATTTTTTTTGGAACAAATAATATATTATATAAACATGTTTATTATACTGCAAAGATAGTTAAAGATGATGCAAAGTTATATATTGATAATAATTGTTTAGAACAAATAAGAGAAATAAGAGCATTGAAATGGTTTACATACAATGAAGTTTTAAATCATATAAAACATCATAATATAGAAAGAATAAAAATCTTCAAAAAAGCACATAGTATTATAAGCGATTTGATATAATATTTCTTTAATATTAATAGATATAATGGATAAAAAGCATAATATTGATAAAATATGTCCCGAAGGAAAAGAAATAAATAAATTGACAGGAAGATGTGTTATTAAATGTAAAGAAAATGAAAAACGAGACTTAATTACAGGACGTTGTGTAAAAGATTATAAAGCTATAAATAAGAATATTATTGAAAAAATATGTCCTGAAGGAAAAGAATTAAATAAATTGACAGGAAGATGTGTTATAAAATGTAAAAAAAATGAAAAACGAGACTTAATTACTGGACGTTGTGTGAAAGATTATAAAGCTATACTTAAATCACCTCCTAAATCACCTCCTAAATCACCTATTAAATCACCTAATAAATCACCTATTAAATCACCTCCTAAATCACCTATTAAATCACCTCCTAAATCACCTCCTAAATCACCTAATAAATCACTTTCGAAATCATCTTCAAAATCACTTCCGAAATCATCATCAAAATCTTCTAAATCATCTTCAAAATCTTCGAAATCATCATCTATAAATAATGATAATTTTAATTTATATTATCCAGATTTAGAAGATCCAGAGTTTACATCAAAAATAGCAAATAATATGGAATTTGCTATTCATAAAATACCAAATTTTCAAATAATTAAAAGCATTGAAGATTTTAATAATGTATCAAATAGATTATGTGGAACATTTGAAACATCTCTTTATCAACATTTTGTAAGTCAGTATATTTCATATAGAACACCTTATAAAAGTATTTTATTATATCATGGTGTTGGTGTTGGTAAAACTTGCTCTGCTATTACTTTATCAGAAGCGTTATTGACACCACATAATACTTTATCAGAACCTATGATATGGGTAATAATGCCTCAATCATTAAAGCAAAGTTTTAAATCACAGATATTTGATATAGATACACATACATTCAAAAATATTACAAATCAATGTACAGGTGATAATTATGTTAAATTAATTAATATATATGAATCTTCATTTAATAATAAAATTAAATTAAATACAGATCTTAAAAAGATCTTGAAAACAAGATATAAAATATTTACATATGATGGTTTTTCTAAATATATAAATGAAAACTATTCTGATAAAATTGTTGAAAATAAAGTTATAATAATTGATGAAGCACATAATGTGAGAAGTACAAACAAGAAAGATAAGGATTCATTTATTGCTTTAACAAAATCTTTAAAAGACGGTATAAATAATCGATTGATACTATTATCAGCAACTCCTATGTATAATGAACCAAGAGATATTCTTGATCTTTTCAAATTGATGTTGATAAATGATAAGAGAGATGATATATTAAAAAATAATGCGAAGACTTTTAATAATATTAAACTTAAAATAGATTCTGAAGTAATTAATTTAATTAAAAAATTAACTTCTACATATATATCATATTTGAAAGGTAAAAACCCTTTTACATTTGCTTTGAAATTAAGTCCTTTAAATAGTGATATTAAAGTAATGACTAAAACACCTGTGAGAGATCCTTCGAATAAAAAAATAGACGTAAAAGAATTAAACTGGATTAAAAATATTAAAGACGGTATAATAACTTCTAAATTAGGAATATCGCAAAAAACTATAATTGAGAAGTTAGGATATAATAAATTAATAAAAGATGACGAAATAAGTGATGATATTGAAGAAAGTGTAGAAAATAAACAAAATCAAAATATGAAGTTATTACAACCTATGAATATTGTATATGATACAGATATCGGAAGTGACGGATTTTACACATTTTTTACAAAAACAAAAACAACTGATCCAATATCAGTAAAATATAATAAAAAATATCATAATGCTTTGTATCCAGATGAAGAACATTTAGGAAAATATTCAGGTAAATTCTTGAATATATGTAATTTTATCAGAAAGTCTAAAGGTGTTGTTGTCATATATTCAAGATTTTTATTATCAGGTATTTTACCGTTTGCTATTTGCTTAGAGCATCTGGGATATTCAAGAGAAGGTACTAATAATATATTAGAAAAAGCAGATATTGTTGATGATAAACCTGTATATGAAAATGTCAAAACTCCTAAATATTGTATTTTAACAAGTGATAAAAAAGAGATTATGGGAACAACAACAATCGATAATCTAATAAAAAAAATTAATAAACCTGAAAATATTAATGGAGAATTAATAAAGATTATTTTGATTACACCAGTTGCGAGTGAAGGGTTGAGTTTCTATAATGCACGAGAAATACATTTAATAGAGCCATGGTATCATTTTAATAGACCAGACCAAATTATTGGAAGAGGAATAAGAAATTGTCGTCATCAAGGATTACCATTTGAAGAAAGAAATGTTACTGTTTTTATACATGCTAGTGTTGACGATGATGAAAGTAAAGAAACAATTGATATACACGCTTTGAGAATATCTACAAGAAAATACATAGATAGTATAAAAGTCGATCGTATTATATCAGATAATGCTTTGGATTGTGGTATAATGAAGAATATAAATTATTTTCCAAAGTCAAATTTTCAAATGGGAAAAGTGAAAATTAACACATCTCAAGGTAATATATTCGAATATGAGTTTGGAGATAAAGAAGAAGATGAACCATCTTGTGAAAGTGAGAATAAAAATGTAGATACTTCAGGTTATAGAAGTGAGGTTTATAAACATCTTCTAAAAAGAACTCAAACCTCATTAATTAATTTAATAAATAGTTATATTGATATGAATATATTTTTTATAGAATATTCAACATTATATGAAAAAATTGCTATTGATAATGAGTTACTAATGTATACTATAGAAAAGTCTATATATCCATATATTTTATTAAATGGATATTATATAGTAATTCATAAAAACGGTATTCGTCTAATATTAAATGAAAAAAAATATTCTAATAAATTAAGTATTGTATTAGAAGATAAAAAACTCGTCGAGGATGAAAAAATATCAAATATTATAAATAATGGTAATGATAATATAGAAAAAATAATAAATAGTTTTGATATAGATTATTCTAATGTAAATTCTACAACTATTTCTATTTATCTAAATTTGGATTCTGAAAGTTTAAAAAATATAATGAAATATATTCTTAGTATATATGATGAAACTTTAGATAAAAAAATAAGTTTTATTACAAATTGTTTATATAAACAAGGTGTTTTAATAAAAAATAAAGAAATACCTTCATTTACCAAAAATAATAATGAGTTTATTGGTTACGTAAATATTTTCGATATTAATAAAGAGAATGATATAGATGTTAATCTTCACGTTAAAGGAACTGATATATATAATATTGGAGTTACAAAAAGAGAGAAAGACGAACTAATTAATTCAAGAGTTTTGAGAAATAATATACCGGATGATATGACATTAGAGACAATACCTTACGGAATAATAGAACCTTTAAAAAATAAAACTGGTGTTATAAATAAGTTAAAAATATATTCAATTGATCCTATTGTTGGTAAAGGTAAAAAAACAGGAAGAGTTTGTGAAACATACTATGATTCAGATCATAATAACTTTATTAAACAAATTGACAATAATAATGTAATTATAAAAATGAAAAACAAAAAGATTTATTGTAATTATATAGCAAATAAACTATTATTATTAGATAGATTAATATTATATCCATTATACAAACCAATTTAACAAGATGTATTAATAGTTCCTTTAATATTTTCTTTGTTATAAATTATATTTGAATTATTATAATTAACTTGTTTATTAAATAAAAATGATATAAATAATGCTGTTGAAACATTCCACCTATTATTTACAATTCCTGACATAATTTCAGCACTTTTTTTCATACCAAATACTGTACTAAACTCTTTTTTTGAAATAAAGTCTATAAGTGTTTCTTTTACAGTAGAAGTGCAATTATCAAATGTTCCTGTCTCTGATAAAATAATATCTATTGGTTTAAATATTATTTTTTTATTTTCTAAAACTTTTAAAGTTGTTTTCTTTTTAATATCTTGTTTTTCGAATTGAATATCTTGTTTTTCGAATTGAATATCTTGTTTTTCGAATTGAATATCTTGTTTTTCGAATTGAATATCTTCTTTTTTTATTTGAATAACTTCTTTTTCGAATTGAATATCTTGTTTTTTACTAGGAGATATATTTTGCGAATATTTGTTATATAATTCTATATTATTACTTTTCCATAATATATCATCATTATTAACACATGAAGCTAATTTTTCTTTTAATAGTTTAATCATTACATTAAGTAATGATATATTTCTATATCATTTTTTAATTTATTATATAATCTTCATATTTTAATACATTTTCTAAAACATTTATTGGTATTATATTCTGTTTCATATATTTTTTTTTTAATAAATAGAATTTCATACTTGATGAAAACTTTTGCCTTGATATATTAGTATTATTGCAATTAACAAGATCTGGTTTAGCATTTATATTATCATTATATTTATCTTTAGTAGATATACTATCATTTAATTGATCTTTCATCAATTCATATTTTGTTATTTCATTTTGAGAACTAATACAAAATGAAATATAATTATTCAATTTCAATAAAATATCTTCTTCTAACCAATTTAGATTTAAAAAAACACCATTATTATTTTGTGTGTAATTTGTTTTATTTTCAATTATTATTTTAAATAATTCTAATATTTCATTCGATGTTAATTTTATAACATTATTTTGTATTGATTTACATAATTCTATTTTATTCATTTTTATTATTATTTAGTATTATATTTTTATATTTATATATTAAATATATTAAGGATATTCATCGTTTTCATTATCAATAATAGAATCATTTTCATCTATTGATAAATCGTCATTTTCATCATCGTTTATATCATCATCATCATCATCTTCATCATCATCTTCATCATCAACCTCATCATTTTCTTCATCGTTGATATCAAATACTTTTTTGTTTTCTTTTAATTTTATTTTAATCTTTTTAATACCATCTTCTTCTTCGTCGTCGTATTCTTCTTCATCGTCATTATTTATTTCATATTCATTTTCAATATCTATAATATCTAATCCATCGTCTTGCAAATCATCATCATTTTCATCTTCTATAGATACTTCGTCATCTTCAACATCACTAATAATAATTTCTTCATTTTTATCTTTCAAAATCTTACCAACAATAGAAATCATTTTATCATACAAAGTAAACTTTTTACCACATACAAGAACATTAACAATATCACCAATTTTTACTTCATCGATATTAACTTCTGACTGTATTCCAGAAGTAATTCTTGGGATGATAACTTCTAATATAGCCATATCTTCGTGCATACCGATAGCTCTTAATCCAAGATTATTTTTAGCTTTTACAACACATTTAATAACAGAATCTTGAATAGGATTACATATTTCAGCTATGCAGCATAAATCAAAAGCAATATTACCGTTTAAATGAGATTCTTTTATATATCCTGATGAACGTTTAATAATTTTAATACTGTCTTTTTTAATATATCCATGTTTACTACAGCTATTTTCTAACGTATTTTTAACTTTAGATATAATAACTTGTTCGTAATTATGATTTAATTCTTTAGGTATCAAAATTATTGTAGTATTAAACTTTATAGGCATAAACATTTTTGACGTCATCAATAATTATATTGTATTTTCTATATGAATGTATCATTTTTTTTATTTATATAAAAAAAATTGATATATAAATCTATAATATCTATAATAAATATAAGAGAATAGAAATATGGAAATATCAAAGGACGATAATATTATTAAAGTCATAGATAAACATTCATCTTTAATTTCAACAAAAGGTTGTGAATGTTTAATTAAATTTAATAATTATTCGTCATGGTCTGAAAAAGAATATAATAACTTTATAAATGTAATGAAAACTGAAGGATTTATTGAAAATATAGAACCACAAGTATTAAATATATCATCCGATACTACACTATTTACAATTTCTGGAAGTAGCAGTATATTAAGGTATTGTTCTTTAAATACGTATAAAAAAAAAGATGTGACAATTTATAATTATAAAACAGAAGGTAAAGATATCGTGGATGATATTTTCGATTCAAAACTAATATTTGAATCTTTTGTAAAAAATAATATGTCACAACAAGAAGATATTAATCCTAACTGGGGTGATATTCGTAAGTTTTATAAAATTGATAAAAAGATTATTTATACAGATACTAAAACAAATATTCGGTATATTGTTAATATTACAAAATATAATGGATTAGATCCTGATATTACAAGTATAGATAATATTAATCTACATTATTCTTTTAAAACATCTGGTGTTATTAAATCATCACAAAGATATGAATTTTATATTGATATAACAAACACAAATAAAGAATATATATTACCATCCATAATTAAGATGGAACAGGCATTATATTTATCGACATTTATCATTTCTAAAAAACAACAGATTAATATTATAAAGTCTTATTACGAACTTGTTAAAAATGATATTAAGATATTAGGTCTTGATAATAAGAAGTTTACACCAACCAAACCGCACCTTTTAACACCAAAACCCGTAACATTAGAAAAAAATAATGTTTTCAACCCTGATGAATATGGAATTATAAGTATATTATCAGAGTATACAGTTACAGAAAAAGCCGATGGTGAAAGATTATTAATGTATATTGATAATACTGGTAATATATATTTAATAAATAATACTTATAGAGTTATAAATACTGGATTAGTTTCTACTAAAGAATTGCATAATTCTCTAATAGACGGAGAATATATATCATGTAATAGTCGCAAAGACAATTCTAATAATGGGTTATATGCAGCATTTGATATTTATTATTATGGTGGAGAAAAAATAACAAGCCTACCATTAATTGCTGATAAAAAAGATGATAAGAGTAGATATAATTATTTGATTAACACTAAAAAATATATAAAAGAAGTAGCTTTTTCTTTAAATTATATTGTTAAAAATCACATATACAATGAAGATATTCTAAAAGATTGCGATAATATCTTATCAGGAAACATAAAATATCCATATGATATTGATGGATTGATATTTACACCTGCGAAACTCGCTGTTTATTCACAATTTGCGAATAAACCAGTAGCTTTAACAAGTAATGTTAAATGGGATAGAGTTTTTAAATGGAAACCCCCCGAACAAAATACAATCGACTTTCTTGCAAAAGGTGGTAAAATAATAAAGATTGAAGGTATAAAATATAAGGAAATGTATTTATATACAGGTTATGATGCATCAAAGTGGGAAAATTATACAATTGATGATGCATTAAAACAAATATATGATAAAGCTTATTGCAGAATAATTCAAGATAAAAATAAAGTTTACGTTCATAAAAAGTTTCAACCAACAATATATTATAGTGATGGAATAGAAAAGTCTCTTATAAAATTAAATTCGAGTAATGAGGTTAGATGTGAAAATGGCGATAAGATAGAAGGTGATCTTATAGTTGAGTTTCGCTATATTTTAGATGAAAGTATTCCTGTATCTATGAGATGGATTCCAATGAGAGTAAGAGATGACAAAACAAGAGTATATAAAACAGGTGAATTATCACAAACAGCTAATGATTTGAAAGTTGCACTGAGTATTTGGAGAACTATACATAATCCTGTTACTGAGAGTATAATTCGTGGAAAAGCTCCGATTATGAATATGGATATTCTTGATGTAGAATTATTAGAAGCTGATGATGTGTATTATTCGAGAAATATCCCAAGAGAAGCTTTATTATCATACAATATGCTTCAATTTCATAATTTAGGAATTAAAACTATGCTTTATTCGAAACATAAAAAGAAAGGTTCTCTTGTTGAATTGGCTTGTGGTGAAGGCGGAGATATGAAAAGATGGATTGATAATGATTATAAATTTATATTAGGTATAGATTTAGTTAAAAAAAATATATATGGTCCTATGTCTGGAGCTTATAGTAGACTTTTAGGAGAGAGAAAAAGATATTTTAGAGTAAGAAAAGAAGAAAGAGAAAAAGCGATTTTCCCAAATATGGTGTTTATTGCAGGAGATTGTGGAAAACCTATAATTACTGGCGAATGTTCTTTATCAATTGATGATAATGAAAGTTATGAAACATTAAAACAAGTTTTGAATAGAAATAAAGGTAATTTTCAAAAGAAGTATCCTTATATTGCTGGACAGGGGGCGAATGGATTTGATGCATGTTCTTGTATGTTTAGTATTCATTATTTCTTCAAGAGTGAGGAAACATTAAATACTTATTTAGATAATGTAAGTTCTTTATTGAAGAAAGATGGTACTTTCATATGTA
>Ga0105055_10011495_pt1 | contig 10916 bp, 17 predicted proteins | sample BON03_FD_78090 | JGI IMG/M metagenome (GOLD analysis project Ga0105055, IMG submission 78090) | Freshwater microbial communities from Lake Bonney liftoff mats and glacier meltwater in Antarctica - BON-03 | ecosystem: Environmental > Aquatic > Freshwater > Ice > Glacier meltwater | place: Lake... | reverse complement strand
TCAGTGAGATCCATGTACCGACCTACCTACCCTCGACCCTTCTCAAAATCGTATTGTAATATATTTTTTGCAATCTCATTTATTTTTTCATTTTCTTAAAAAAGGTCGGTAGGGTCGGTAGGGTCGGTACTCATTAATATTTAATCCTGATTCTTTCCTTTTTTATACATAGTTATGTCATTTAGTCCTGAATATATATACCGACCCTTCTCATGTATTGGACTTTTCTCACGTATTCCTCACGTATTCCTCACGTACTTATTCCTCACTTTTTCTCTATTTCTATTATCAGGAAACCAAAACTCCTGCCAAAAACTGAAACTGCCAAAAATCCCGCCAAAAATATTTCCCGCAAAAAATATTAAAAAAGGGTCAATTTTGCGATATTTCAAGATATAGTCTTGATTTGCTTCATATTGTTCTTTATTATATGTACTGTCTTTCATCTGAATAACGACTTGTTCTTGCGTTTCTTCCATTATACTAAATGACAATATTTAAAAGGGTCGGTAATACGTGAGAATTACGTGAGAAATACGTGAGAATACGTAATGAAATACGCATCACTCCCAAAATATTTATTCGGATTAAATCAAAATGATTGCATCTTGTAGGATTCTTCAAGATTTGTCGTATATTGTATTACAATCGTAAATGCGATAAATATTTTGTCTAATAATCATATAATAGTATTCCTCTACGGTGTAAAGAAAGGATTTATAGACAAAGTATTATATCTCTGCAAATATTTGTCAGAATTGAATAATTTTTGGTGATTCTTAATCCAGTTTTTGGTGTTAAATACAACGCTCACAATTGTAAAGTTGTAAGAATTGATGTAAGTGTTTATTATCTTATATTATTATCTTACATATGTATAGAACAATATGAATAACCAAGGACTTATCGCCCGTGACATCACCAAAAAACAAAAAGCTGTAGAAGCCCAAAGACGTTGCCGACAGCGTCTCAAATCTGGTACAGCCGGTAGAGAAGGAACAGAAACAACCTATGATGCGTACAAGAAATCTAACGCTGAATATATGCGAAAATATCGAGCTGAGAAGAAAGTGGATACGATCAAGGCTTACGCTGAGACAAACCCTGAACCTGAAGCCAAGACCGAAGAGAAAATAGCCAAAGTACAAAAGAAGGTCTCTATCACAGAACAACGTAGATCTGGTAGAGAAAGTAAGCAAGTGGATATGTCTATTCAAGTCAAAAAGACATTAGTAAAACCTGACATATACAAACAAGTTGTACCAAAATGGAAAAAAAACCTACCTGTGAATGCGACTGAGGCTCAAAAAGTGGAAGCTAGAACTTATAAAGAACCACTCGTGGAGGTATGATTAAAAAGATAAAGCTTGTGATGGAAAATGTTCTCTTACTACAACCGTCAAAAGATGTAATGCGTGTCGTCAAATCTATTTTAACTGGATATGATTTGCCCGGCGATGTCAAATATATCACTAAAGAGATGCCCTTTCTCCAAGATAAAAACCTGATTGCTTTTGTGAATAAAGTCAAAGCTTATTATCCGAAATCCACATCATTTAATACTATGCTGACGCCATTTGTGAATCTTCTCGCCTGTTTGCCTACATATAATGTTAGTTATCAGCTATAGACTGTTATAGCTAAACAAGCAATGCAAGATTACCATGATGAACGTGATGAACGTGATGAAAAAACAATCAAACCCCAAGATTTAGGAAAGATATTCAGGTTTGAAGCCGAGGATGTTAAGTATCATATTGATGAGTTACTCGAGAATGATCTGGAAAAGGCTATAGCCGCATGTCACGGTCTCCAGCCACCCAGACGGCTCGACTTTCAATACGTAAGAGTCACTGAAGACGATCTATGAGTTTTGAATGATCCCAAGTTTAATTACTTAGTGATGAGTAGCGGTCAGCCTTCCTTATTCGTGTATAATAATAACATGACTTTTGAAAAGTACAAGAAACAGATCATACCCGTAGCAGACGATATTGTACCATATTTACTCAAGTATATTAAGAGTGCTAAATGAATGCCGATTGTCGGACAAGGTAAATACTTATTTGGCTCAAAGGACAACATAGAGCAAAATGGTAGTTTTGGTACTAATCTGAGAAACGTGTTTTATACTATGTGTGTGGCGAAGAGATTACGAGTAGATGGGTGCGGGCTTCAGCCGCTATATGCATTAACGGAGTCGGTAAAAATGGGAAAAAGAAGAATCTTACATTCAGAAAGGAATACGCCAAGAATATGGCTCATTCGTGACAGCTTAGCGAGTAATATGAGAAAATTATTATTGGAAATGATGATAATCCCACACGTGTCGTAGTTCGTGAGAACAAGAGTACGCCTAGTAAAAATAAATAGACGAAATAATATTTGTTTATGTACGTAGTAATTTTTTCTACATATTATGTAAGTGACGAAGATTACAAAATTACTGTGTTTAGCACAACTCAAAGATACAAATCCAGATTTATTCGTAGATAGCGGTATTACTGAGACAGAATGTGCAAAATGCTAAACAGCCTATAAGCCTACTGACGCTGATATATCTACACGTTGCCCCAGTACATGTTAGAAGCAATGTGGGAAATGCCGTGCACCAATTAGAAATTGGAAAAAAGATTTTGATGAAAAGCAAAAAAAAATTGATGAAGTATACATGAAATAAAATGTTATATACAAGTAATATAGTAATACGAAAATGCATGATAGTACGCTAATGGACGAAATCAAAATGACATTGAAGATGGAGAAAATGCAAATTAGTAAGGAAGGCAGAAAGGAACAATCCAGAGCAAGTTTTGCGAAAAAAGTCCAGGAAAATCCCGTGTTCTATAAACAGGAGAAAAGACGGATTAGAGAATATAATCGCAATACATATGCTAATGATCTAGTATTTGCCGAGAAAATGACAGCAAAACGTCGCGAAGTGTATAATTTGAAGAAAGAAACCAAATTAGCTTCATTTATTTTCAATTTTTTTTCATTTTTTTTCCTTTTTTTTCAAAATATATGAAAATTGACAAGTATATAAAGATTTAATAATATACAGTAGTATTTAAGGAATGTTTTCTCCACTAATGATAGAATGACACAAAATAACAAAGACACTAAAGCTTTCGAAAGAAGCAAACAGAATTATAGCCCAAAGGTGGAAAAAGGTGGTAATCACCAATATCTACGATAGACAATTTGAGTATGATTGTCGTGATGAAACTGGCTATATGATCCACTTGAAGAGTAATTTCGATATGTGCGAAAATATTTGTCAAAGCGAATGTCAATATATTAAGCCCGTGTTTGTTGTAAATGCTTATGTAATTGACATTGATGTTGATGCTGTAAAGGCTGATATGAATATGACATTCCCGAATAAATCCATAAACTACGCTAAGAGAGAACCAAGAAAAACCAAGAAAGGCATGAAATATTCGTATAGATTTTATGTGGATGGTGTCAGAATCTACAGTCATCTGATTTAAAAACTCTTTATTGATTACAAACTGAATAAGAATCCTATTTATGACTTGTCAATTTATGATCCGAACAAAGTTAAGTTTCTCCCATTGACTACACAAAAAGATGACGGTGTCGCTCCTCAATGATATCCTATTGATTGCGATATATTTAAATGCTGTGCTTCGTATGTTGAAGAAATTTTTGGAAACTGGGATGAGATATGTAAAAAGAAAGACGACGATGACTATATGGAACAGTGCGAGAAAGGAAATGGCAAAATCCTTTTAGAGAAAAATAATCAGATTTGTGAAAAGAAAGATGAAATGATAAATGAGGAAGAAGTCGCAATAGTTAATACGAAATATATCGAGACTAAGATGAAGTTCATACTTTCAAAGATGTCAGTCTCTCGTAGAAGCGAATATGATACATTGACTAAGATGATTTGGTGTCTTATGAATATAAATAAGGCAGAAGGGATCAGCCGTAGCAAATGCTCCCAAATTATTCACGATTTTTCAGCCAAATGTGCGAATTATGACGAGGATTCAGTAGATGATTTTATTGATAGCAATTTTGACGAGATTAGAGAAGCATCTTACGGCTGGAAATGTTTCTATGAGTGTCTCAAATGCGATGACCCAGAATATTACGAAAGCATCACTATGAAAATGTATAATAACATGAAGCAAGATTTTGAATTGAATCACGCTAAGATATTACACCCACCTATAATCGTCCATTTTAATAAGGAAGACAAGTATGACGTATTTACTGTGAAATCGTGTAAGGAATCATACGCTCTTCTCCAATGTAAATTAAAAGTTAAGGACAAATGGGAGACTAAGCAATTCATTGATCTGTGGCTAAAAGATAGCTAAATCCGCGTATTGGATAAAGTAGTGTTTGAGCCTCCTCCTCTTGTGTGTGATACTAAGAACTTTAATACATGGGTTGTGTTCAATATCGTCAAAGAGCCTTTAGTTGAAACTGAACGTGACTACTGGGTGAATATCAGCAATATCTACATAATGTAATCGGTGATGAGAAAATCGTAACTTATATATCAGCGAGATATGCTTTCCGTATCGTCAATCCGGCCACACGAACCAATGTCATTCTTATCATTTGCGGCAATGAGGGTGACGGCAAGAATCGGCTACTTGCTCCTATCTATAACATTCTGAAGGGTTATACGTGTATGCGTGACAGTGCTAAAAAGCTATATGAAAGCCATTCAATGTTTGAATTTCAAAAGCTATTCCTCTTAGTGAATGAAGCATTTGGGGTTGCTCATTTTGAGAATAGCGAGATCCTAAAAACACGAGCTACTGAACCAACTTTGACTGTAAATCCTCAAGGTCTTCAAGCTTTCGAAATTGACAATCTATGCGATTATGACATGACTACTAACAATCTCAATGTTGTTAAATTAAGTGACGATAGCAGAAGACGATTTCTACAAATTGAAACCACATCATACAATAAAAATAATTATGAGTTCTTCAATGACTGTGTGCAAAAATATTGAGAATAATCCTGTGGCTTTAAGGCAAATATTCACGGGATTAATTAACTTTGATTATAAAGCCGTTGTACCATCTCTCAATTTCCAAGATGTCCGCTATAAGCCCAGCACAAGCATAGAAGATAGCGTTAGACGACAAATCGGGACAAAATCATTTGGTTCTTTGCACATTGGGTCAGAGAACATCTCAATTTAAACACTAAAGATGATATGGAATATAAAAACGAAACGCCATTTAAGATGTATATTGATTGGTGCGAGGTATCCAGAGTCAAGATGGAATATAACAAAATAAGTTTTGGTATGCGTATTACTGTATTGATGAAAAAGCAATTATATACAAATGGATTTGAGTGTGTAAAAAAAGATGCGAATAAAATGACTACTTTGTGCTTGAGTGAGTTCAAAAAGTATTTCGTAAATCTGAATGGGGTGGAGTTTGGAGATCAAGAAGAAGATGACGAAGTTGAATCATTCTTATTCTATACTGCTCTTTATACCGACCTACCTACCTACGCCCTTTGTTTGAATTCTTTTTATAAGTTAATGATCTTATTTTTATTATTTTTTTCAATTTCTTAAAAAGGGTCGGTAGGGTCGGTAGAGTCGGTACTTATTTATTTTTAATCCTGAATTATTCGTTTTTTATACATTATATTATCAAGTAGACCTGAAAATATTTACCGATCCTTATACCGACCCTTGAAAAAAAGTACCGACCCTTGAAAATGCGTAAAGTATATAATATTAAAATCTCAGTGTATAGTATAGAATGACCCACTCTTATTTTGAGAATACTACTGACACCCCAGAAATATCCAATACACCCAACAAATTAACGCCAAAACAAATAAGCAAATATACAAAAATAATTTTCAAAACACATCACGGAATACACAAACATAATATACCTTTGAAACCTGAAATAATTAAGTATATATATTATCAGAACACGACAACGCCTATAGTATTAAAGAAAGAAATGTTCTTGATGACGAAGACCTCATTGTAAAATGTATGATGACTTATTTGATGGATGAAAGAATATCTTTTTTTTTTGATTACGTCAAAAAAAACTACCTAGAGGAGAACCGGCATAAAAGAGTTATATTAGCATTTTTTGCTTTAACTTCGCAGATGGTTTTATGTACTAATTGTACGCGTACAGCTGAAACACTTGGATTATATCATGAACACAATTTTCAATAAAAATAAAACAGAATTACATGAATGTGTCAAACATCATCCTTTGTAGCATGTTATCTCTGAGTCGTGTTTGGAGTTGCTCTGCATAGCTTTGTTGAGCTAAGTAATCTATAGAGGGTGGTTCGCGTCCTCTTTCTTGATGTGGCTCACGTTCTATACGTACAGGGTGTTGTCTAACTGGTTGAACTAGTTGTTTGGTAACTTGGGGTTTCACTGCGAGTACTTCGGCATTTTCGGCTCTTAATCTTTCGTTTTCAGCCTTCATTAGAGCAATTTCAGTATCTTTTTCTTTTGTGATTTGCAATTTAGGTTTAGTCTTACTTCTGGCTAGAGTCAATGATTCACGACGTTTATCTGTGATTACCTTTTTACTTGCTATTTCAGGATCTTCAACTTCAACTTTTTCTACTTCTTGAACTTCATCTTCTACTTCATCCTCTATAGCTCCGTCACTTTCAGATTCATATTCGATTACAGGTGCTTTCTTTTTGGCTCTGTTAAATTTAGCCATTTTATTTTTTCGTTGTTTTTGTTCCTCTGTCACAGCCATTATGTCTTACTACTATATATATGAGATATTCATTGTTATGGGTACTAATAGAATTACGAATGAATACTACTAGAATTACGAATGAGTACTAATAGCCTTTTCAAACTTCAAGTAATCCTCTCATACGTGATGTTGTTGTTGGTGTTCCTGATTATCTTGAATTTAACCGTATACGTTCTGATTGTGGTACTTGATGGAATCTGGAGAAATGTTTATCTCCAGATTTCTGACTTCGGGAATCGAACCCGAGCCGCGAGGTTCGTACAGAAGTAACTAACCACTCGGCCAAAGTGGCATTAAGCTTGATGCCACTTTGGCCGAGTGGTTAGTTACTTCTGTACGAACCTCGCGGCTCGGGTTCGATTCCCGAAGTCAGAAGTCTGGTGATAAATATTTCTCCGGATTCTATCAGTACTCGTGATGCTACTGGTGATGTCCGTTGAGGAGTCATTCGTAGTAATTGTCTCATACGTGCTGGTGAATCTGCTACTGGTAATCTTGGATTTATACTTGTTCGTGATGTTACTGGCGCTGGTGCTTGTGCTACCATAGCGGGAACAGCGGGAGTTGTACTTGTTGATTTTCGTGCGAGTCCTAATAATTCTTCGCGTGTTAATCTTTGGCGACCTGCTTTGAATTTCAACTTTTCATTCGATAAATCAAAAGTTTTGTTGAAGTCAGCAGCGGAGATATTGCCGATACTTTTCGATAAGTTTAGGATTGCTTGGTTTGTAGGAATATTTCTTTTTTGATAACATAATTGAGTACCACAATTTGGTAGGACTCGTGGTTGGTTATTAGGAATTAGGATTCCTGATACATCGACCATCCTTTAATCAATTTGTCTATCATAAGCATAATTAAAACGAGAAGCCCCTTCATTTTCTCTGGGAGTACATTTGATCATTGGTGTATGTATCAATGAATGTTCAGTATTTTCTTTTCCCATGCATCCTATATGTGTAGCCACATCAAGTTGATTGTCTTTGATGTGGATAATTAGCGTTACTTCTCGTGTGTATCTTATCTGTGCAATTCCTAGTCATTACTCCTCTTTCAGCAGGTATTCCACTGACTCCGTTTGTCATATACTAGCGATCAATAGCACCAAATAATCGTTGTCGATTATGTGATATATCCATGATATATTTCTATAATATAGTGATATAATAAAACAAAAAATAATCGTTCTATTTAGAACATTTAGAATCAAGGAATTAGACGATAACTGTAATTGTATGACATTCATTTAGTACTATCACACGGGTACATTTAGCAAAGATGTAGGGGATAAAGAACTCTGTAGCACTAAAAGCACCTCCGAATACTATTTCAAGAGCTATGTTAAGAGCACTTGATTTCACATCTACTCCTGGCTTGTAAAAATCGCCTTGCTGAATATTCTCAAGAGATACAATGTGAGTAACGTAGTATTTTAAGAAGTGGGGGAGAGATAGACAACCAGGATGAATACCTGAGCTCGGGTCTTGATTGAGATTTCCAAGTGCGATTAGGGTCTCGTTATATACTTTGTCGTCGTCTCAGGGTTGGGGCACGAGGGGAGTGTTGTTTTTTTCGGTGGAACTGCAAACAAGACCAGTAGCATCACTTTTGAAATACAGAGATTGATTATATACATCACCCGCTGTGGCGGCATTAGGAGTTGAAGCAGACGCTTGTCCTATAAGTGCTGCGGCATACACGTATGGGGTGGCTACGATTAGTAGGCTCCTTAAAATTATAGGTCTCTTTTGTTGAAAATCGTCTCTTTTATAGGGCTCTTTGGCAAAAGAGACCTATCATTTTAAGGAGCCTACTAATCGTAGGCACCCCATAGTATATGCTGGAGTTGATATCATAATGGTGTAAATCTAAATACAATTGAAACATCACTTATCTCTAATTATACTTATGATTTAAGTTATATAAATAAAAGTGGTTTAGGTAACACCGCAGAATATACTGGTAATATGGATATTTTCAACATATATAATAAAGTTTTGACACAAAATGAGGTATCATTTTTATATAATAATGCTACAACAGAACAAAAACCATATTGTATGACTTTTCCTGAAGAACCACAAGTCCAAGTTTTATTATTGGATCAAAATAATTATGTTGAAACACAACCATTATAATTAACAGGAACAAAAAATAAATATGTTGGAGTACCTTTGGTATTTGATACAATGACCACAAGCATCAATTTAACCGCATATCTTAGTGGAATTGTATCCAATATAACAGGACAAAGTATTATTTAGGATAAACTGATTGTTATAGTAAAATACAGATATTTCACACAAATCATACAAAACAGTTCTATTATTCCTTCTATAGGATTTTTAAAGTATGATAATAATGCTGTTGGGTGAGATATATCAAGAGACTTTTACAGTGTAACCAATGCGGATAATAAATTTGCCTTGGTAAGTTCTATTCCTGATGTGTCTGGACTTCTCACATCCTCTGTTGCTGATATGGGGTGGCTACGATTAGTAGGCTCCTTAAAATTACAGGTCTCTTTTGCAAAAGAGCCCTATAAAACAGATGATATTCTGCAAAAGAACTCTATAATTTTAAGGAGCCTACTAATCGTAGCCACCCCATAGTAAATTTGCGTTTCAAACCTCTATACCAGATGTATCCGAACTTATCACTTCCTCTATGGCTGACGTGCGGTACGCTTCAATCGATCAGTCTGATCAGACCCAGGGAGTACATCAACAAATATTTACAAAAGTGGGGTGAGAACAGGAGTAAATATTTCCAATCCATCATATGGGTTTCATTTCAAGCCGGTAATAGATACTGATATATTTGAAGACCGAGTTATGGCAAATACCACATCATCCGGGGCATCTGTTTTTATGTTGTTAGCAGATGATAGAGATACAAATTGTTTTATAAATTACCAAACTACTCACGGAAATTTGAATATAACAACTTTTAGTGGGGGATTTGGTTTCCAAGTTGGTTTTCAAAAAGGTGCTACTTGTGATGATTTCTATTGGACGCGAATCGAGAGTGATAGTAGCCAACCCAGAATTGTTATGGTACTTAATCATCTTGGCAATTTCGGTATAAACACATGAAGTCCAACTGAAAAATTAGAGGTGAATGGGAGAGTTAAAACACAAGCCATTGTTTTCCCCGACAGTTCAATACAAACATCCGCATCAACAGCCACAGTGTCAGGAAGGATTGGTATAGGCATCATACCGAGTGATATTAGGATTTATAAAGACATTGATGATATAGATGACGACGCAGGATTGAATAAGATATTGTTAATTGAATCAAAAACTTATAAATATATTGATGAAACAAAAGGAACTGATTAAATTACAGGATTTATAGCCCAACAAATTAAAAAAGTTATACAAGAAGCTGTATTAATAAGCGAAGGTACATTACCATCAGGAGAAGTCATTCAAGATTTCAATTATCTTCATAAAAGTTACATATTCACATTAAATATATGTGCTATGGGGTGGCTACGATTAGTAGGCTCCTTCAAATCATAGGTCTCTTTTGCAGAATATCGTCTCTTTTATAGGGCTCTTTTGCAAAAGAGTCTTATAATTTTAAAGAGCCTACTAACCGTAGCCACCCCATACTCAAGAATTACATCGCATGATAACAGGACAGCAGACTATAATCGATAACCTGATGAGTCGCATTGAGGCTTTGGAAGCATAGTAAAATATACTTATATTTAATCAAATCTCAAAACATATGATCCTGTTTGAATTTTTATACCACATTGTTTTTTATTTAAGGAAGCACAGCGATCCTTGCGATATTTCACGATGTTGTCTTCATTTGCTTCATATCGTTCTTTATTATATGTACTACGTTTTATCTTAGCAACAACTTGTTCTTGCGCTTTTTCCATTATACTATATGACAATATTTAAAAGGGTCGGTATTTCTTTCAAAGGGTCGGTATACATATTCAGGACTAAATGACATAACTATGTATAAAAAAGGAAAGAATCAGGATTAAATATGAATAAGTACCGACCCTACCGGCCCTACCGACCCTACCGACCTTTTTTAAGAAAATGAAAAAATAAATGAGATTGCAAAAAATATATTACAATACGATTTTGAGAAGGGTCGAGGGTAGGTAGGTCGGTACATGGATCTCACTGA
>Ga0105055_10011494_pt1 | contig 10917 bp, 9 predicted proteins | sample BON03_FD_78090 | JGI IMG/M metagenome (GOLD analysis project Ga0105055, IMG submission 78090) | Freshwater microbial communities from Lake Bonney liftoff mats and glacier meltwater in Antarctica - BON-03 | ecosystem: Environmental > Aquatic > Freshwater > Ice > Glacier meltwater | place: Lake... | reverse complement strand
CAATTGATTATCGGGAGTTTTACGCACAAGGAAATTCCACAACGAGTAGTAGCTATGTTGCCCCTGTAGAGCTTTCACATTCTGTAGTCTCATTATTCATAGGCAGCGAGCGATCGTCGGTGATGAAGCTGCCTGATCCAGCAGACACCATCAATTACTTTGACGGACACACATACACAGGACTGTCGTCTTTGTCGTCTTCGTATGTGCGTTCATTCTGTATTGACAGTCGAGAATCACTCTTGGTGCATGAACATCCTGCTCCTCGCTATTTTCAATACAAAGGCCAAATGTTGTCCATGTCCACTACATGTCCTGGAACTGGTGAATGCTCATATGTTTCTATCTCCAACCTTTTAAATTCCCGCCTTTCAAAGGAGAAAGTATTGGTTTTGAATGGTAAATACATCAAGCAATCCACTGCTGGACAAGCATTCAAAGCAAGACCAGGATATTGGTTGAACCGAAATTCCGACTGTCGTATTGCTGTTTTGAATTCGAACACGGGTCAATCTCGTTGGGTTTTTAACGACGAAACTGCTGCAGATTGTTTGAGTTTTTGTGAGGCTTCTGAATCTTGCGAGCTGGTGGCAATGTACGAATGGCTTGATGGTAGCACACAGCAGTTTAGACAGCAATGTTCTTTTCATGCAAACAACCATTTATGCGGAGGCATCTATGCGGAGAAAGGATTGAACAAGTGGATATACACGAAACAAACCACTTTCTCTCACGCATTGTCGTATGTCAAGCTTGAAACAATGTTCAATCCAAGCCAGCGAGTGTACTTATATCGCGACGACTCAACAAATCGTTGGTACTTTGATAATGACACCTTTCCTTCAACTGGTATCCTAGCAGCTTCCCAGGTCTCTAGCATGGATGTACCCCCCACAACAGGATGGCAAACGCTTATATCTGAGGTCATGGTGACTCAGCAACAGCCAATAAAAGTAACTGTTGCATCGGATGATTGTCTTGTTGGGGGATTGTATCCAACTTTGAACGGAACCATGGAAAAGGTTGGGTGTAACTGTTCATCCTCTTGTGAAAATGTCAGCTGTGCCAGCTTCAAATTAAGAATGGCTGCAACTGATTTGTGCTTGGAAGCTCAAGTTGATGATTTATCTCTTATCGTCAATATGTGTGAAGAGAATTCCATGGAGCAATCCTTCATATTTAATCGAAATAAACGACAATTAGAATTGTCGCTCTCAAGTGGTCATTATGTGGTGGTGGTTCGAAACAACGAATTCAAGTTGCAATTTGTAGGAGGATTATCGGAGAACCAGTACTACAAGGCCGAGGATCGTAGCAACGAGCGTAGGGTAGGCGGGTTCGGAGGAACCTGTACTTGTCCCGATGGTCAGGTTTATAATGTTGGTGACTATTGGGACAATTGCGGGTCACTAGCCTGTGAAGGTGGTGTTTCTAGTGCATGCGACCCGAATAAAGAAAATAGCAGACTTGGTATGATGGTACGTTGCGGGTCTACATTCGAGACTGAGAATACTGAGTTGTCCATGTCCTCGGAAGGATACATATGCAACATCCTTCAAACTCCGCCTTCGAGTTATAGTGAGAGTTTAATCGATCGAAGGATATGTCTGTTTGCTCCTAAAATTCCCTCTTCCAAAGTTCCTGTTTTGGTTTCTGCTGCTGATTTACTGCATGACAATAGTGGTGAAAATTGGCCTTCCTTTCAGGTATTGTAACCTTAATTATTTTTAATAATAAACCAAATCATATTATTATAAATACTGCAAGTAGTGGATAGAAGCCAAGAAAGAAGAATGATATTTTCTCCAAAATCAGAAGTAGCAATCTACACCGGCATCGGATATTAAAATTTAAACCACGTTTTTGAAATAGATACAGGTACCATCGTGCCAGATACCAGTACTATATATGAGTCGACGCTATTTACTACCATTAGCGGGCCTCGCAGGTACGGCATTGTATTCTTCTTTGGCTCTGAATTCCCCGCAACCCCAGTATGATTGCGCCATCATTGGAGGAGGCATCATAGGCCTTGCTATTGCCCGTGAATGTGCGTCGCGAGGTTTCTCAGTTGTACTTTTGGAGAAGAATGCAACTGTTGCGAGCGAGGCATCCTCCGGTAATAGCGGTATTGGGCACACTGGATACGATGCCCCCGAAGGCTCCATTGAGAGGAAGCTTTTACGTCGATCAATCAGATTGCACCAGCATTTGTACAGGACGTTTGGACTATCCCATGACCACGTTAGAAAGTCTGGGTCATTGGTAGTTGCATGGAACAAGGAACAACTTTCAAAGCTACCGGATGTTTATGAAGAAAACCGAGCAGCTGGTGACGTAGATGCAGTGCTACTCTCTAAGACAGATTTGATGAAATTAGATGCAGGTATAAGCGATCGAGCACTTGGTGCGGTGTTATGTCCATACGAGGCAGTTGTGGAGCCATGGTTGGTAGCTATGGGATATTTAGAATCTGCTCGGCAGCATGGGGTGGACATCCGTGTCAGAACAAAAGTAACAGGGGTTGAATTTGATGGTCGCCATTGGAACGTCCGCACCGTGCTTTCAAATGAAGATGCCCCGTTTAATAGAAGCCACGCAGGAAGTATAGTGGTGGAGGAATCTCAAGTGGAGGCAACTTCTATTGCTGGGTTTGAACATTGCGTTGCTGCTAAAGTAGTTATTAATGCTGCTGGGCTGTATGGCGACCAAGTAGAGAAACTCACGTGCGGCGAATCCTCGTTCACCATAGTGCCTCGAAAAGGCCAGTTTCTGGTATTTGAAAAAACCGATTGTTTAGATTATATAATTGAACCAGTGGCTTCGCAATTCACCAAAGGTATCATTGTTTGGAAAACAGTTTACGGCAATATTGTTGTTGGCCCCACAGCGGTGGATCAAACGTCCAAAACGGATGTATCTACTGATGTAAACACATTGATGGTATTAGAGCAATTTGCACGTGATGTAGTTCCATGTTTAAAATCTGCTAAAGTTGTAGGATCTTACAGCGGGTTACGACCTGCTAGTGAATTCCGTGATTATCAAATATCAAGCAGTAAACAGTGGATTAAAGTTGGAGGGATTAGAAGCACAGGTCTTTCTTGTGCAAGTGCAATTGGAGAATATGTTGCAGATTTAACGCATGTGATTTTGGTGGACCCAAGTTTTATTCCATGGATCGACAGAGAAGATAATGAAGTTGGGGTGAGTGAATCAGCTGCCAGTCCATTACCGGTTAAAGTTATGAAACAGTGTGAAAAAGTCCCTGCTCTAGAAATACTGCAGAAGAATTATCAAGACCGCAATGATGGAACTGTTTTATTGTATGGAAAGCCCCAGGTTGTAACTCATCCAATATCTGTTTTCGGAATGCGAAGCGATATCTGATTCGTTTTGAAATTTTAAAGATACAACGATTCGCCCACGACATCAAAAACTTTGACGATTTTCAAGAATTTAAACTCGACATAAATCGATTTTTTTAAAGCACTACTAGTAGTGGATAAAAGCCATCAAATGCTAATTTCTTAATAAACAAGACTATCTTGATGAAAGAAAAGAGCCTGATGGCAAAATTTAATGCACTACTGTACAAATAGTGGATAAAAGCCATCAAATGGTAAATTTCTTTTAAAATATGATTCTCTGTAGTAGACCCTGAAAACGGATACTATTTATGAAAACAAAGATGAACGATCACCAGAAGAAACTTGGGTTAGGTTTGTTGGTTGCAATTGGTTGTTACTATATCTACAATCTCAACAAGGATGACAAATTGTCTCGAGTTATAAAAGAAGTGGACGCCATAAACGCAACTGACCCCCGTGACGACGACGGTGAACCGAAGGAGCTGAAATACGGACGAAGAATGAGCTCTGTGTTGTTGAAGTTTCAACCCGAGGCTTCGGAAATCGAGCAGATCGCTGTCCGGTCTCATCATATAGGAAGATGGAAGGTACCTAGAAACTCTTACCCCGAGGGAAAAGCTGGATACATCGAATGGAGGAGTTTTTTGTACTCATTTCACGGTGAATCGGTTGGCGAACTTATGGGACAAGCGGGTTACGATGCGCAGACAGTAGAAAAAGTGAAATACATCTTGTCTAAAAAGGGAATTAAAACCAAAGTTAGAGACCCTAGCTCTCAACTGGTGGAAGATGTTGCGTGTTTGGTTTTTCTCGAATTCTACCTCGAGGATTTCTCGCACAAGCAGACAGAGGAAAGATTGATTGATATTGTCAAGAAAACATGGCCTAAAATGAGTGAGAATGCGCATGCAGCCGCTTTGAAATTGCCATTTACTCCTGAGCAATTAGCTTTGATAGCTAAAGCACTTTTTATTGAATAATGGTTTCTATTACTAGTAAGCGTATTTTGGATGTTGATTATAATTTTTGCCCCCGTTGAATAGTTTTTTTGAGATTCGATTCATTGTTCTTTGAACTCCGGATTGGTGTTGATCTCTTCTAAAACCGCAATTACAGACTCCAAAACTATTTCCGGTCATATCTAGAATAAAATTATGGCAAGGTTTCTCGTTTGCCTTTTCACCTCCGTGCGCTCTTGCGTCAACTCGTTGTTGCGTAGATTGCTGGAATTGATTTTTCATAAGTGATTTCTTCACAGGTTGTTGATCTCGTGTATATTGTCCAGCAGATGCATTAGAGCGAGTACTGGCATGATGAATTGGCTGGTTAGAGTTGCTGGGCTTCTTTCTTGCAGATGGTTTTCCGTTCGGTTGCATCATATGTGCTTGTCGACTGTATCCGCAAGTACATACCCCAAATGTCTGTCCAGTCATGTCTAGCTTGTAGGAGGTGCATGGTTTTCCGGTTCCGCTAATATTAACAACTGGGGCATTCCAGGAAGGCACTTTTGTAGGTGTTTTCCTCGCGTAGTTATTCTGATCGAGATTTGATTTTGACAACATTGTAGGCTGAGTAGGCATTGGGGCGAATGAATTATTTTTAGGAGGCATTCTTGGGTGAGGTTTCGCAGGCTTCTTAAATGACCTTCTGATAGTTTTTACAGCAGAAGATGCAAAATTCTTACTACTGCTGTAAGGCGAATTAAAGCTTCGATTGCTTGCAACGGAGTTGAAACTGACGTTGCTAGTGGCACTATCAGTACTCGATCGTTTGGACGAGTTGAATCCGACTCCGTAAATTTGTATCAGTTTGCCTTCAAGTTCCTCTTCTCCAATTTGAATTCCCCATGCAACGATTGAATCAACATGGGCTAATTTACCGGGATCGTTTGTTGCATAAAAGCTGAGGAGTTTCCTTTTTAAAGCTTGCTCATCAAACTGACCTTCCTCATTATCCATACCAGGTGGAGGGGGGGGTGGAGGAATGTCCATATCATCATCATCAAATTCGTCATCAAATAAACCAGGTGGAGGACCTGAGGAGTTGCTTAGAATAGGAGCACGTGAATCCTTCCTCGGCGGCATTGGAGGGATAACTCTTTCAACTGGTTTTCTTTCATTGGGTTTCCCTGTAAGGAGGGTACTGAATCGGTTGAAGGCTGCTTTTTCACCGCCTAATCTTTTGTTAGCATTGATGGTTGCGCCATATTGGCGCTCCAGTAGATCATTCAGTTTGTCCATTCCATGCTCTTGTGTCCAAAGAACCATACTGAATATATCTAGACCTGCGTTGAGCCTTTCTGGGTCATGCTTGTTGTAAAAGTCGAGCAGTAGTTCTCGTATCTTTGATGCATCCATTGAAAGAATATTGTGCTACTGGTTAATACGAAAGTGATTTGAATCGAATGCAGTCAATGCACACCCACCTATAGCGGCTACTTGTAGGAGTTTTGGGTAGTCATCGGCGAAAATTGATTTTTTTATTTGTGAAAGTATCAACCCAAAATGGGGCACAAGCTTCCTTTTTTTATTATTACGTTCCAAAACTTGACATTTTTTACTGGCTGATTATTTTGAACAGCTTCATGAAATTTTTGAATGAATAAAGTTGGATCTAAAAAAATCTGTTTTTTTAAATTAATATCGTGCTTTGGATTACTAAATAATAAATGACAAAGTTTGTTTTTCAAGTTCAATGTCTGAAACCTAATTATTATACTGCTGGTGTTTATAAAGGTGCATTCAAGTAATCATCAATTGGCAGGACCGGGTCGTGATGTAAACTATGATTATTCATTGGTGATCTGTTGAGGCGCTTAGGGGGAAATTTCACACCTTCGATCTTCCCATGGAAGGTACAGAGCTTTGTAGCTCGAAGAGCTAATTTAAAACAATCGTCTACTTTGCACTTATGCTTCTGGCAGTATTTGGCATTAGGTAGAGCATAATCCCCACTATCTTTTCGACGCTTGCAGTTTGGGTGCGCGCATTTGGTTAGTGACGAAGAGATATCTTGGCCGTGAATGGTGCATAAGCGGGTGCTCCGTACAGCTTGCTTATGACAATCATCACGCCGACACTTGTGCTTTGTACAGAACTTGGAGCCGTGGACAGGCTGATCTCCTCCCTTCGTTTTTCGCTTACAGTTAGGATGAGAGCATGCTACTTTGTCTTTTCGAACAGGAATATCTGGATGGTGTAGAATGTGTTGGGGAGGAGGATTAGCGGGTAATGAATCGAGGAAGAACTCATGGTGATGATGGTGACGGTGATCAAGATAGTCTTGATCTTTATCCATAATCAAATAATAGAAAAACAATAAAAGAGGCGGCCGTCTTCTTGATCGAGTCCACAACTTCGATCCAATCAAGAAAATGACCAAGATCACGCGGGACTATCCGCCCGCTAGTATTGAATTCTTTTTGCGAATCTTTGTTTCAAAATTTTAAGGTCTCGAGAGCAATCTTATAAATTGAATTGATCAGAAGTTAGCACAAATGGATCTGATTTTTTCTCATAAGTTGTATTGAGTTAGATGCAATACGAGTATGTACATATCGGATAGTATGTAAATATTCACTTAATGAATGACTCAGGATCTAGAAACCACTCGTTGCAGCTTCTGTTTCTGGATATCCATCAAGCTCTGTTCTTTAAACAAGAGATACCTCTTCCACGTGATTTTTTTCTAGTGGCAGTATTTAAAAATAGACTGTTTTCATTTTATTAATTAATAGAAAGGAGGATACAACGAATCGTATTTTGATTCATTTTCCTGGCTCCATTGGCTCGCAGTAGGAAATTATATTTTCATCTCTGGCATTGAGCTGAATCATATATAAACAATAGTTAATCTGTATTCCGTGTTCAAGTATGGGTGTTTTAACTTTCAAAATTGTAGCTTGCGTTTGAATTCCAAACTTGTTCAAACGAAAAGCGAAACCTGTGTTCATTGTTCATTCTATTGTTATTAGAAATTCAACTCTGAGTTTCTCAGCAACAGCATATACCGTATATCACGATTTTTTTATTCTATTTCGGTTTCGAATGCGACGTGGACAACACCTTCACTTTTATAAAATGAAGAGGTCGTAATGTTTCTCCTAACTAAAGGGGGGTTTGAAATTGGTGTCTTCATTAACTTGATTAACAAGATACGATGGGTAACATCAAGAATGTCTGTTGTCACAGCACTCTACTGACTTTTGAAATCATCTTTGCCATTCCTGCAGTTGTGCTCTTCAGCAACAATGACTCGCTCTACAGTGGAGTGGCGTACTTCACAGTTGTTTGTATTGTCGCAGCGTTTGGGTTTCTGTTCGTCTGTTTGGAGTGTTTGTTTCAGAGATGTTGCTTGACTCGATGGCTTTTTAACATGTTCTTGTTCTTTTATGTTATTGCGCAATTGGGAGTGTGTGCTTGGGCTGCGTTCTATGCATATGTGTTCTCTTATCCGTTTGCCGGTTTCCCTGGAGGTTGGAAGGCATACTGGGCCACTCATCGTGTGGATTTTTTTGATGTTTCGGATAGTTCCAGTTTTGTTAAAGGATGGTACATTACTGGCATTGTGGTGTCGATATTTCTAAGCATCATTTCGCTGCTCGTTTGTTGGACCACCTACAAGATCATGACGAACCATGGTAAAAAACAGGATAAGAAAGAAAAGAAAAAGGAGAGACACGATGAAGAGCAGCCGCTGCTATATGAGGAATCTCCTCAGCCTCCTCTAGTAACAGCAGACGTTGTTCAAAACTAAAATATGTGATTTTACATAAGTTACAATGAAAGACTATTATTATTGTGCTCCACAGGATTGCTGCACTGTCTGTTTACTAAAATCCGATTGGAAATCCTTCCAGCTAGAATTTTCAAACGGTTTTTTCAAGTTTTCTGCATAGGTAGCAAACTTTTTGAAATCCCGTTTCGAAATTAAGTCGTCAATAACTTGGTCTGCTACATCATCACGAAAAACGATATTAGGAACTGCGCTAGTGACATAGCTGGACCAAACTACACGCATATGTGTCGGTATCACTGCCGAGAGAGTTTCAAGAAGCTCGAAGGAAGGAAGGCCGGTTTGTATTTTGACGAATTGCATCCACTGTTGGCTGGTCTCGAATGCTGCGAGCGTAGTCAATGATAAACTCAGTTCATGAAAATCAACTCGTGTTGCTGCTTGAAGGAACTGGTGAATTATAACATCCTCTTGTTGCTTATTAAGGAGAAGCAGCCCCAGTCCAAGTCTGTGTTTGAACCTTTCCCTAAAACACAAATTGTACCTTTTGAAAAATAAGGAGTTTCGAAAAGTGCTTCCCAACAAAGCAGCAAGTTCAATTAAACGATCAAGCGCAACATTATTCTGATTTCCGAAACGATACATACCTTCGATATCGACAAAACTAGGTGTGAAAGAATCATTCCACCTTGATATCCAATTCATCACACTTAAGTCTATCGTTTCTCCAATTAAACTGATATTGTCTGAGTTCATAGATCCATGAACAAACCCCACGCTCATCCAAGCAGCAATTAACGACGCCAAATCAAAGGCCACTTTATGAATAAAATAGTCTTTCCTCCATTGTTTAGTGCTCGGAGCAAAAAAACATTTTCGTTTCACAGAATCTGAAGCAAGAACTCGAGATGTATAATGGGTTTGCTGCGAAGTGAGTATAAGTGTTGTTTCAAGAGCGGAAGAAATAATATTTTGACTACTAGTCCAGTTCTGTTTCAGCGCTAATTCCAAGGATCCAAATCGAAGAAAACTTTGACTGCATCTGGTGAGAATTCCAGCTTTCATTGGTGTTACATTTCCATCATACCATGTATCTCGTATCACACTTTGCTCCCAACTACCAGTGATAGCTAGAACTCTCGCTACCGGTATTCCGAGTCCTGTTAAAGCCATAGAACCGAGTGTTTCTCTTGCAAGTACACGAAGACTAGCTCTTCCATCACCTGCTCTCGCAAACGGAGTTCTGGCAATGAAACGTTATTCATTTGATATATTGCATGTCATTTGAACCTTACCTTCCAGCACCTTTGAGAGATATTTCCATAGTGTGAGATGATGGTGTCATGAGTCGACCCAAGGACATTGTTCTACCATCACCTAATTGCCCGCGCCATTCCCCAAATTGGAAGCCACCTACAACATGATTAGAACACATTGAAAAAGTCTCAAGAACGCACCATAGTTTAAAGCATAAGGTAAATACGGAGTTTGAAATAAACTGTTTCCTGAAAATACCTGTTGAAGTTTCGGATCGCCGCTGTTCAATCCGAGAAACCCTATTGCCTCGTTATCTAAAAAAACGATTTCGGACCCATGCAACGGCAGAGGTTGAATTCTAGAGTACATGAACGGAACAATTCTGGATGATCTTGACACGGAAGGATCCATGTTTCCCCAGTCTTGGTGGTCCATGAGCTGCACAGGATAACGTACTGGTGCAGATAGATTGCATTGATTCCATTTACCACTGTGACAAACGCAAGCTCCATCTCCTGAAGGTCCATCATCGCAATCAAATATGTTTTCAATGCAAGAACAAACCGATTCGCAATAACATCCATACCTTCCGATTATACATCCGTCAAAACAACTCCAACTAGAATCCAGCAACAACAACATCAAAAAAATCATGTGGGCTCGACTGCCTCTACAATAAATTTGCAAAATTAGCAACATCATCCAAATTGGACAAAATACTATTAAAAGTGTTTACACCATTTTGCGTTAACTTTATGGCTGGCTTGAAGGGGCATAGGGCACTGGTCCGACTCCAAAGTGCACCTCGCTTGAACGTGATGTTGCTCAAGGATAGATAACGGAGGAGGATGTTCCTCGCTGCGTTAATGTCTCGATCTGCCTCATAGTGACAATGAGGACAGACGAAGGTTTTATTTTTTCCAAGGTTGTGGTGAAGTTCTCCGCATGATCCACATTTCTTGCTGATGTAGTGCTCATCACAAATAACGACCTGACAACTAGAGCTGAGAGCGGCCTTGTTTATTAGCATCTTTCTGAATCTATAGTGTCCCCAATTCATCATCTTTCGAGCAGTGACAGCTGATATGTTACGACCTGCGTTTTTTGCCATCCTTGAGGTTTCAAACTTTGTTAGTAACACAATGCGTACATTTCGACATAGTTAGGTGGCAAGCTTCCTGTGAGCTTCGTCGATCTTGTAACGAAGTCTAAGTAGCAAACGGAGGTAGGCGCGATTGTAAGTGGATAATTGCTTCTCCATCTTGATAGCCTTGGGATCGCTCACTACGAACACATCCTTGTATTTTCCAAGTTCACCTTTACTTCTGGTGACATCTCGTTGTGAGCCTTGGCAATATCAGGATCACTCGCCACCTGATGCTTCATGTTAATATCAAGTTTTTGAATCTCCCTTTTTAACTTTTTAACAACGTGATGATCCTTACCCAACGATTCCGTCTTTTCAGCTAGTTCTTTCTTTTTGGAAACACTTTCACAACGATATTGAATGAAAGTTGCGTTGGTTTCTTTCAACACCTTCGTTAGTTGAGCCTTG